>Ga0116231_10014754_pt1 | contig 10369 bp, 9 predicted proteins | sample S1TSphgellanicum_2_FD_89695 | JGI IMG/M metagenome (GOLD analysis project Ga0116231, IMG submission 89695) | Host-associated microbial communities from peat moss isolated from Minnesota, USA - S1T2_Fd - Sphagnum magellanicum MG | ecosystem: Host-associated > Plants > Peat moss > Unclassified... | reverse complement strand
TTCCAAAAAAAAAAAAACCCCAACCCAACTCTTTCAGTTGTTGAGAAAGAGACAGGATGAGTGTACATAAGTCCAAAAACCCCAAAATAAAATAAATAAATAAATAAATAATTTACAACACAATATATATTATTCTCCGTTGTGCCACGTTTGTATTTCATTCTTTCTCCGCCCCGTTGGAATAAACAAACCATGACAGGATGGATGGATGATCAGATGAATGGACAAATGACTTCAATTAGCAAACTTCTCATGTTTAAACTAAGGTTCGGCAGTTATTAGCAACTCCACCAAACCCCCATTGGGTATTAGGGCAGTTTTTAGGGATGATGACCATAGTTCTCAAAAAATCAAATACATGGTTCCAATATATAACCACAGTTATCACAAAGTAAAATACCCAATTCTGATATCAAACCATGATTATCAATTTTTAGGGTTTAAGGTTTAGGGTTAGGGGTTTTAGGTTTTGGAAATTAGACAACAAAATGTACCTAAGAAAATAGTTCTGAAAGTTGTAGTGTCATTCTATAATGTGTCACCATCCTCATCTTCTACAACCAAACGTGAAACACTATACTCATGATATCGTAAAAAATTGATCTTCTTCTGGAAGTCCCAAATACCTCCTTGGGATGTCATTGTCAGTAGCATTGGCATTTCTGTAGACAAAGAAGGTGTTGAAAGCAAGAGGTGGTGGTCTAGGTTTAGAATTGTTGGAATATGACCATATTTTTCAAAACTTTTATCATTGTGAAATGCAAGTAGCTTAACATTGAGAATGACCGCATCTTTAACCATTGCCTCTCTTAAACCCTCCCTTGCTTCTTATAAAACACATAACAAAAAAGGCACAAAAAAAATGATTTTCATAGAAAAGGTTTGACCAAGCCATAAAGGAAGATGGCACCATCGACAGAGCATCACATCACAATAAAATAATAATGCTAGACACAATTGAAACCCAAAATGGGTTTAAGGTTTATGTCTCTTTTTCATTTTCTCTTTCTCTATTTCTTATGTCCGCTGGCTCACATTGAAGAAAAGTGCTATTTGGTCCACTATTGCAAGTGGTGCACATTCAAAAGCCAGATCATCCACCGTCTATATCACATGAAAGCCACCCAAAATTAGACCCACACACACATCACAACAATGCTTTAAATTCCAACAATGAACTAAAGAAAGGGAGAGACAATCACACATATGCTCTTGGAGGTTCAAAAGATAACATTTCTGCAAGGCTTCTTTTTTTTGGTGTATTTGTTGCCCTGCTTGTTTTCTTCTGCTTCAAACTCACACCATTAGGATCAATCTCCCCCTTGTTTACACAAAACACTCTTCGTGGTGTGACCATAGAAAGTGGGCAAACTTATCCAAATATCTTTCCATTGACAACCTCATCCTAGTTCACATCAATAACACAAAAACATTGTCAGCTTTTTAATGCAAGTCTAAGTCCTGCCCCATGCAAAAGCCAAAGCTTCTTACAAGTTCTATTTGTGACAAGAGTGTGTGCAATACTTACACTATTTCCCAAAGAACATTATTTTCCTTTTTTACATATAATCAAAATTGATTAATTTCTCTTGTTCCTTGGATTAATCCAAAGTCTATGGTTTCAAGTGGTATATATATATTTAAACTTGTAGTATGATGATATTAAACAAACCATGACAAGACGAATGGATGACTGGATGAATGTATGGATGGATGATGGGACAAATAGATGAAATGACGCTTCATGTCACGATGTCCTTTAATATGTGTAATGTGAGATGGTTTTAACTTTGGACTTGTGAACCCATGATCCATTGAGATAAAGTATATGACCTAGGTATTCCATTTCAATGTGAAAGAATCAACATTTTCCAAGATGCAACTTTAAGTTATGTTTCTTAAATCTTTCAAATACCTCATACATGTCCTGCAATATGTGATCCTTTGGAATTAAGCTAAAGACAATAATATCATCAATGTAGCATTTGGCAAAACCAATACCCACCAATACCCAATCCATAACCCATTGGAATTTTGTAAGGGCATTCTTCAAACCAAAGGGCAAAAATTGTCATTGATATAAATAATCCTTCCCATGAACATCTATCCACCAAAATCTTGTCTTAACCTTATCACCCTCCTTTAATGGCAATTAATGGTAGCTAAATTGCAAGCCCAAAATATTGAAACCCTTGGCCTACCTAAAGGCATCAAAGATCTCCTTTCGTGAGGGCATTGCATATTTGTTCAAATGGGTCTATTTCTTCATTGTATATAACCTTCACACATGTAACATTCAATCCAATTGCCAAAAATAAATCTCTTGGTTAGCACATTGTTGTCGATGCATATTCAACCATAGACAACTCTACCAAACTAACATCTAACAACTTTATTGTCTAAGTTTGATCCAAGGTTCTCTCCACCTCACTAAAAATGTAAGGTCATTTGAAAATTGGATTATCATTCTCCAACATAATTTCAACCTCTTATCCTTTCAACTAATTCAATTCCTTCGGGTTGAAGACAAAACATCCAATGTGATCATGTATAAATAGTTATTTTGTTTTACACATTTCACCTCTTGTGACCACTAGACCAATCTTTGGCTCCCATATTTATGCATGATATGTACCCTAGGCTATGATGATGAAGTATCAAAATTGCATGAGGATGACAACATGGGTGCAATTGTGTAACATGTAAATATTGCAAAATTTGAATCAATTCCCAAAATAATCATGATTTAAAGTCTGAAAGTCCTTGACACAAACATTTTCAAATGACTAGATCAATTGGCCCAAGCTTGGCCAAATTTGGTGAACCTAAAGGATTTTGTTGGATTCAAGTGTTTAACCTTTGATGTTGGGCAAGGTGGTAGTTGCAGGTATTAAGTTGATGAATGTCAATTTCAATCCATGCCCCTACAAACTTTTATCATTGATGGACAAGTCAAAAAAGCTTAGGGATCAACCAAACATGAAGTTATGATCTATGTCAACTTTAACAAACCAGCAAAACATACCACAATGTGAGCCCAAGCAATGGCTACCCATGTTACATCCTATGATTTATTATTTAGAAAAGTGGTTTTATGCACTTTACATGTTTTTTTAAATTCCTAAAAAAGAACCACATATTACCCACCAATATGATAAACAAGAAACAAATGTAAGGCCAAACAATATGCATAACACATTTTGGGTTTTGTGATTGGCCTTTATAATTACATACTAGTCAATAAGGACATATGCGACTAATGACTAGTGAGTTGCTAAAACCATGTCATTTCACCCATTTAGTCGCAAGGGATGTTCAATTGCAAAGCCTAGCTATCATGTCATCATGTTAATTTTGGTATGATGTGTAAAGTGCATGTCATTTCAACTTAGTTGTTTATTCAACTAAATGTTACAAAAGACAATTTGATGGATGGATGACATGTGTCAAAAATCTATAAACACATTATGAATCATTACACATGACCAAAGTCAATATAATTTAACCCATGTAATTAACATAACCAAAAGTCAACCTAACCTTACCTAACCTAACCTAGTTAGGCTAAACAACCTAGCCTAGTTCACCTAACCAAAAGTCAACCTAGCTTAACCTAGTTTGGTCAGCTACCTATATTGTTAAACAATCTAAGCTACCTAACATAAATTAAGTGGCCTAGGTATCACAAGTTGCAAAAATGAAAACTTGCACCCCTCACCTTCATTTTAAAGCTCAAGTCCTTATCCATTGCACTACTACATTTTTTTATATTAATCACATTTAACAGCAAGTTATAAAACTCAAAATTTATAGTTTTGAATTAACCTTGGTCACCTTAAGTTGAACTAAGTCAACCTACCTATTACTTACCAACCTAGCCTAGACCTAGACCTCCTTAGGTTGATTTAAGATGAACTAGTTTGTCAACTTGTAATATTAATAATTAACCTAGCTATCTAGGTATTCTTAGGCTTAAACAAAATTTGACCTAGGATAATTATGTCACATCTAGTCGTATCATAATCGCATTTAGTAGCACAAATTTGAGGTCATTACAAACTTGATAAAATATTTTGTAATGAGGCTACTTAGGTTGACTTGGCAAAAAACCTAAAATTAGGAACCTAAACAAGCTTATTTAGGTTAACCTATTAGTAGGGTAACCTATTTTAGATATATTTAAATATATTATCTGTAGTAAATTTCTTATGTCTAGTTTAGTAACTTACAAGGTAGTGTATATTACAAAGTAAGTTTTTTACTAATTAGCCTACATACATAGGTTATCTTAATAAATATGTTGACTTAAGCTAGTTTGTTAAATAATTAAAAAATCAAAGAATTATGTGTCACATTTTTCAAAATGATTATTAATATTATAATTATAATTACAAGTTAACAATATAGATTGTTTAGTACACATACACATGCATGTGAATTCATGACTCTAAAAACTTCATGGCATACAAAACATTATGGCATGCCATGACGAATATTGGTGCCATAAATTCAAGTCACACAAAAATTTATGGTGTCACAAAAAATCATGGATTGCCATGAAAATTTATGACACCTTGTTACCAAAACGCATGCCATGTTATCATCACATGGAAGATCAAATCATTATTAATTACAAAGGACAATAATATTTTCAACTAACTAATAAATGAAATTAATTCATCAAATCAATGACATGAATCGCGACGTTGACAAATAGGGCTACATCATTTTGTTGGCATATAGCATGTCATGTCACCATCATGGGAGATTGAATTATTATTAGTCACAAAGGTGGGTGGTTCTTGCAACTAATTAATTAATGAACAAAAAATTGAAAAATAATATGATAATTTACCAAAAAAACCAACAATTTTTCATATTGATTACAATTGCAAAACCATGATGCCATGTGGCATGTTGATGTATTTTCCCATTACTTAGTGATTGTTATGATTAAGTAGTTATAAATGTAGTTGAAAAATACAATAATCACTTTTGTGTTTAGTTCAAAGGACAAGATTTATTGTAATGAGGGTAAAGTTCATTGGACTTGAATCTTGATACGAAAAACTACATTAAAGGATTGGACATCATCTCTAACATAGCGACCGATCAATAAATGCTTCATTTTATCCAAAATAATGTACATCAAGTTGATTAATAGTCAAATATTTTATTACTAGCATAATGCCACGACATGCCTTTAACAACTGGTCATATCAACTATAGTTATTTTTCTAATCATTTAAGCAATTTTTTAGTCATTTTTCCCATTGTAATTGAATAGGATAAGTTGTAAAAACATGTGAAATGTCACATCATCTTGTTGTGAGACTATAAGTTTTTTTTTAAGTCGCAAAAATCAAGGCATTTTTAATTACCTAATTTTAATTTATTTAAAACATATTATTAAAATTTTAAAATTATATATATATATATACAAAAAAAACCCATTAGTTGTCATACTAGTTATTTTCACAAAACCACAACATCACATGATATTTCAATGGCCTTTACAACTACATAATGAATTTTGTGACTAAATAATTATAATTGTAATAAAAAACAATAGTAGTTATTTCTTTGACTTGTCAAAACCCATAATGTGTTGTTGTGTTAGATTTTCAAACCTTCCCCATGGTTTTGAATTATGGGAATATAATATCCATAACGTGGGTGAATGTTATGACCCTAGCCTTGGGTTTGTGATTAAGGCAAAAGGTTCCAAAGGTGTGGGCCATGAGTGAAACCCGATAATCACATTTCATGTTCTCAGGAGTGGAGGAAGGTGTGAAGGCATGAACCCACACACTCCCAAGTGGGTTCCCACTTTGGGAGTTGGACTCCCAATGGACTCCCAAATCTTCAGAGAGCAATTGCAGGGGCCAAGATTCATTGGATTGAAAAGTTCCTTATATCATTGAAAAGTTCTTGAAACGTAAATGTCTAAAATGGGCTTGCACTTCCCATTTGAGTACTTAAAACACATGTTATGGTCAAAAGAAAGGTCGGGCGTCAAACTGCCAATTTGATTTACGACCACTAAAAAATGGGAATTGCCCTGATTTACTTGCGCGTAGGTGGTGTACCACATACTTTTGGAAAGCTCTTGACAAGAGCTACAACTTTGATTGAGACATCACCTTAATCGAAGGTCTGCACAAAAAGTTATGGGCCTCCAAAGTTGCAAAATTCCAATTTCGAAAATTTTGGGACTCCCAACTTGAAAATCTTGAGACAAAATGACATTTGGGTGCAAGCCCGATGGCCACATACGGAGAATACTATAAGGTAAAAGGTGGTGGTTTCCCCCAATTTCAAGTCGTGATAAATCTTGTGAGTTTGTGTATGCCCGTGGTTGATTCATGCACCAAAAGTTCTTCAATTATGCACTAATAAACTTGTTGTTTGGTTTGTGCAAGTCTGTATGAATAATTGACCAACTTGTCACTTGTCCTAGTCCCCATCTCAAAGCTCTTGCACATCCATCTACCCTTGAAGTGCTATGAACAAAGGAGCATACCCAACTCCTTCTCCTTTTGTTGTTTTCACCTTGGACTCGTAATTGAGTTTATCAAGGAGTTCGGGGGTGTGTTAGTGAACCCCCTAATGGTGAATTTATAATGTCAATGGTATGTGAAATGCCATTTATCCAAAAATCAACCCTAAACCTATGCCACCATGGGGTATATTGTTGAAATTGTAGGCATTGGTTAGTTGCTACATTCATTCATTAGGCTTCACACATTTTGTCATCACCAAGCCCACAATTATTTGCAAATGCTAGTAATGGGCCACTAGGATTGAACCCATTAGATACCAAAATTATTTAATGGCACATTCCCAAGGATGGGATTTGTTTATTAGAGTTGTTTGGAAACGTTAATTCAAGTCTAGCTATAATATAGTAGTATGATATCAAGATTTTACAATACCATTATATGGAAAGGCAACCACAAGTTAAATTGGTCTCCATGTCCCACATTACGATGTTACACCAAAGAGATTTTAATTTGTTGCCACATGAATGATTTAAGGCTATTAACATTCATTTCTCAACATCATATTTTGGGGGCATTAGATTTGGATAGGATTGGGTCAATTAATATGTTCATTTTAGGATAGCCATGTTAAGGGCTTTCACAAGTTAACATGAAATAAGGCCTTTTAGACCTTATATCATGATTTTTTTAGGAGTTAATTCATGTTTTGCGATACTTGCCAGTCACACAAATGCACCAATGTCCAAACTTGTTGAAGAATGTTTGACCACTAAATTGTTTTTGGTCAAATGGCAACAAATTCAAGTTTGGATTGATAAGCCAATGCAAGTGGACACAAGAATAGTTGGTTGAACCATGGCCGTCATTTATGATGGTTATGGACTAACCTAGCACCACCAAAGGTGATCAAGCAAGTGCATCCATTCATCCTAAGGTCACACACATGTTTGGTGGATGACAAACTAGGTTTGGGATGTTAATCATGCGTAGTTTGCCATGATGCCGACCACCTTTCACATTTGTATTTAGTGTTGAACTTCCACAAATAGCCCTCTTAACATTTTTAATTTTTTCGTGTTTTCATGCATTTTGAATTGGATGCTTACGGATCATGGTACATGGAGGAGCCCAATGTAGATGAAAAGGAGTGGGCCATGGGCTTCCACATTTACACCATGGGTGTGCTTCCTTTCTATGAAAAAACATGGAGGCAAATTTTAGGGCATCATGAACCTTAATTAAGTTGTTTCATATTGAATTTCAATTTTGCATTGGTAAAACAATAACGTTTTGCCCAATCACACCCACCCACTCCACCATGTCGTTCACATGTTACACCTCTATTGGGATGGCCATGTTCGTGCAAAAGAGGGGGTGTGGTGTTACAACATTTTGAGTAGTACATATTTGGCAATTATGGGATGAAGAATGTTAAGAGGGATTTTTGTGTGTTGGACAAGAAATTTGTATAGGTGGGGTGCCAAATTAATTAAATACCTCCCCACATCCTATGTAGCAATCACAATACACACGTTCACATCAAATGTTGGGATATTTCATTATCGTAACCCAAAGTACTAATGATTGTAAAAACATGGGCACTAGATATTGGTTCAATACTTATAAAGGTGAAATGTGAAAAACACAACTCTGTTGCATAGTTATATTAGATATTTAACATTTAATTTGAAATAATTAAGCCAATTGAAAGGATAAGTGACCAACATCATATTTGAAAATGATAATCCAATTTTTAGGCAACCTAATGGGTTTAGAGATGTGAAAAGGGTTTTGGTTCAAACTTGGACAATATAATTGTTGGAGTTTAATTTGGTAAAAATGTCTAGGGGTGAATATGTTTCAATAAGCCAATTGAAAGGATATGAAATCCACATCATATTTGAAAATGATAATCCAATTTTTAAGCGACCTAATAGGTTTAGTGATGTGAAGAGGGCTTTAGTTCAAACTCGGACAATATAATTGTTGGAGTTTAATTTGGTAAAAATGTTTAAGGGTGGATATGCTTCAATAATAATGGTGTTAGTCAAGAATACCTTTTTATACAATTGCACAAAATCCCACGTGTGAAGATTATAGACTAATGAACAAGTGGATGCATTTTGACAAGTATCATGCCATGCCTTTATAAGAGGAGATTTTTGATGCCTTGGGCAAGCCAAAGTTTTCAACACCTTGGACTTTTGTTTTAGTTACCATTAATTGCCATTGAAAGAGGTTGACAAGGTCAAGATGGCATTCTAAGGGATTGATCTCAATGGGAGTGATTGTATGTATTAATGATGATATTTTTCCATTTGCTTTGAAGAATTCCCTTTAGAATTCTAAAAGGTTACAGATTGGGTGGCAAGTTTCAACTTTGTTAGGTGTTACATTCATGATGACATCATTGTTTTTAACTTAAGTCCACAAGAACACATACAACATCTACAAGAGGTATTTGAAAGACTTAAGGAACATAACCTTAAAATCATCTTGGCAAGTGTTGGTTCTTTCACACTCAAGTGGAATACATGTGTTATATGGTTTATTTAGCTGGATTGGGGTTTTAAAAGGTGAAGGTTAAAGTTATTTCGCAAGTTTCCTAACCGTTAAATATTAATTGATAACAAGTTCATTTTCAAACTTATGTAATTATTTCTAAAGGTTTGTTAAAGGATTTAGTAACATTGTTAAGCCTTTAACCTAGTTGACAAGGATTGACCAAGAATACATTTGGGGTGAACCATAACAAGAGGTTTTTCAAGAATTGAAAACCAAGTTCACATCAACACCCATTTTATGACAACCCATTAAGGGGTGACTTTTCTAATTAAATATGGATTAGAGCACCTTAGGCTTAGGAAAAATGCTTAACTAACTTGATGATGATGGTCAAAAGTTCATGGTGGATTATGTTAATCAATCCAATGATATGAAGGTTAAATACAATTTATATGAAGGAAAATGCTTCACTATCGTTTGGGCAATTTCTTCATTGTTGTAATCTATATTGTAACCCATTCATTTTGGGTACACATCACAAGCCTCTAAAAAATTTAATGGAATCAAATAATTTCATAGAAAAATTAGTTAGGTGGGCCCTTATATATCCACATGAATATGACTTTCATATAGTTCATAGGGTTTGTAAGGTTAATCAAAATGTCAATGGGTGGAGTTGGAACCCAAGTTCTAATGAGAAGGATGCCATTAGGGCTCATTGGCATGGTGACATGAATTGGACAAAGTTCCAAATTGACATGCTTGTACATACCTATGCATTTTGTTCAAGTTTTTTGGGGATGCACTTTAAACTAACATGGATAATGGGGAGTTGAGTAATGTGGACATTGAGCCAAAGGGCAATGGTGCTTTGAATATTTATGAACATGCATTTGTTATTGCATATTTACAAGCAAATGAAATTCCAATTAAATTGACACCTAAGGATCTTGATCACATTGTGCATAAGGCCAATCAATTCAAGTGCAAATGCAATTCCCTCTTACAAGTGTGAATGAATGGATGGGTTGTGCTACACCAATAACAAGGTGAAGGCCTTGTGTTGATGTTCATGAGGAGTTGGGCCATTTTGGGGTTTGACATACTTACATTTTTCTCTAGGCACAATATTGGTGGCATGAGATGCAATTACAAGTTCAATAGTTTGTTTCTTGGTGTGTCCAATGTATGATTGAATGTGGGTGTCATTTGATGCACTTACATCTCATTTCACTAGAAGAAATCAGCCAAAATGTAACCAGTCAATTTACGACTACATGCGACTTATAGTCGTTTGCGACTAGATTTGAGAATATTTGCAACTACAAGACCAACTTTCAACTATTTTGGTCATTTTCACA
>Ga0116231_10014753_pt1 | contig 10370 bp, 4 predicted proteins | sample S1TSphgellanicum_2_FD_89695 | JGI IMG/M metagenome (GOLD analysis project Ga0116231, IMG submission 89695) | Host-associated microbial communities from peat moss isolated from Minnesota, USA - S1T2_Fd - Sphagnum magellanicum MG | ecosystem: Host-associated > Plants > Peat moss > Unclassified... | reverse complement strand
TTTGATCTGAATCACAAGAGTCTTGGTCGGGTCCATATAGGCTTCAGAGCGTAAGGTAGTAAATCTCTGCATCAGACGACTAACCCAATGATTAGGGCGATTCTCCTGGAGTTATTTTGTGCCTACACCACAACTAGTTGCTTCTTATAGCTGCCTCCGGATAGTAGTCAACCCACTCACCTTTGAGAGACCATGCTGTAAACTACAGTAATGTAACTTGGAAGCTCACAGTTGTGATCTATAGTAATTTAACTCGGAAACTCACAGATGGAATCCCGAAAGAGCCAAAATAGGCCACAAAATTTTCCTCCGTCTAGAGACTTTTCTACCACCAAACATAATAAGAGGTTTGCTTACGGAACAGCATGGTCGGGTTGGGAACGCAGCAACTGCATCCGGATCCGGACCTTGGGCCTCTGAAGCATGACCACAGACTGACGCTGATCTTCTTCTCCCTATACGAAGAATATTATGGAAACCCATGGATGAAGCGCGGCGATCCGGCTGTGATCTGGCCGCGAGACTGGCTGCCCAAAGAAGAGGAGGGACTGGGTGACAACATTCTGGTGCTGTACGTCCCGTGCTACGTTGGCCTATTGCAATCCTGGATGCATATGGGACTTGACTTGGTGCAAGATCTAGTCATGAAGTACGTATGCTCCCACCTCAATGCCATCCTGGGTTCTTTCTTAGGTGTGTTTGCGTCTTGAGGGCCCACTTGTGATCTCATCATGCTCGCTGTTTGGTTTCCAGTGTATGTTTTACTTTACACTCTCTTCAGGCAGGGTCATTTTACAGAGTTGTTACCTTCTTCAGAAAATGACTTGAATAATAGCCAACCTCTTAGACTCAATTCCTGAAGTGTCCAAAAGTCCCATTCTAGTTCAAATAAGTGTCTTGGACTTCACAACAAGAAGTCCTAAGATCTCAAGAAGAGTGCAAGCCTAACTCATTGCTCAAACATGACTTCAGGGTAAGTTCAAGTTCTTTGGTGTATGTACCAATAATTACATAGTCCTTATGTTGTGAAAATATGTATTGTAGCACAAGACAAACCATTTCATTTGAGAGCAAATTATGTTTTGGATTTTGGAACAATTGGCCCCAATGTAACATTTGAATACAAGTCTAGTGCAAAGCCCCATTTACTCCTTATTGAAGGTGAAAAGTATTGAAATGAACTAACACAGGGCAGAACAATTACTTTTCAAGAAATCATGTAATCTTTTTAATCATGAAACAAAAGGCTTCATAGGCTAGGAGGTTGTTAGCATGAGAATGTTAGGTTTGTGATGAAGTTGAGCTTGGTACAAAATGTCAACACCCAAAATTAAAAAATTACCAATGCAAAGATATTGATGGTAATTTGCTATTGAACAAACTTGTAATTTACACCTATCATGTTTGGATTGTGAGATATTGTAGCACAAGGTGGCAACTCAATCGCCCACAAACAATAGTGCTGGTTGGCCATGGCCTTGGAGGTCTTATGCTCAAAGGATTCACAGTGAAAGTTGACATATTTTCAAAAGTTGATTTGGCCAATGGAGAATTACAAAAGGCCAGATGCAAAGCCTTCCAGCAAAATATCAAAGGCATTGTGTTTTATAGTGTGCCACATACAACATCTAAACAGGAATGTGTTAAGTATTGGGAGGCTTACACTAGCAACATTTCTCAGCTACGCTCTCATTTTCCCAAGCATTTTAGTCAAGAGATGGTACCGTTCAATGTAGGATTTGAGAAATCAATTGAACAACAACACATCAATCTCTTTGCATTTGTGGAAGGCCAAAAGGTACAATTATGTGGCTGTCTATCTTCATTTGGAGGGTTTTCAAGTCTTGGTCAAAGTTTAGTCACCTAGTCATTGTGAAGAGTTGGAACTTAAGATATATGATTTTGTAATAAGGGTCAAGTCTATTTGCCTTCAAAGAAAACTTGCAAGTATTATTTGTATATTTAATTGAACATATTTTAGTGGCTATAATTTTAGCAGTCAGGTTGAACCCCAAACTTGGAACTTGCATTTTGAAATCAGTTTTGTATTATGAGGAGCTTGATTGTGGTGGGTTATATCTAGTTGCATGCAATTCAAGGTGATCTAAATGCAATGACTAGTTATGAGCTTGGGGTAATGAAACCAATCATGGCTAGGTTATTAGTTTGATGTGGTATAATGGTGACATTAATTACAATTATGGCTAGGTTATTAGTTTGATGTGGTATAATGGTGACATTAATTACATAAATGTTCTCCTTTGTCCCTTTTTAAAAATACTTTGATGGGAGAAAAGTTGATTAGATTTGCAATTTGTTGAGGTCAAGGATAAATTGTTAACAAATTTTGTACATTGCATGATTGATTATATTTCTCCTAATGTTCACACCTTATGCAGAGACAAGTTGTTGATTGGAATTTGTAAAATTTGGCTTGGTTATGTGTAGGTTTCAGTACCACAATCTTCAACTTATAAGTCAACCCAAGAAAATGTGTGCAAGATTGAGGATGCTAACTATCGTGATAAAGTTTCTCAGCCTCTTGATAAACAACATGATTTTTACAAACAATTGTTGCAATTGACACAAAATAATGTGTGCAAGATTGAGGATGCTGATTATTTTCAAGTGTCTCAACCTCTTGATCAACAACATGATTCATACAAGCGATTCTTGCAATTCATCCAAGAAGCCTTGGATGCTGATGAATTAAGGTTGCAACAGTTTAACACCAAGTTCAATTTGAAGGATTCTCAAGGTTTGGACGACCAATCTACATCTATTGGCCCATTGAATGTTGTTCAAAAGCCCCATTTGCCTAGGTATGTAAATTGGACAAGCTACCAAAAACATTGGTCAATTGAGTGGTCTTAGGAAATCTTCAATTTATTTACGTGAGGTACAGGTGTGAAAGATTGAATGAGTAACCTAAACTTAGTCAAATGCAATCAAGTTGAAGGTTCAAAAAGTTTGAAAAACTCTTTTCTAATCCAAGAGATTCCATACTTGGAGGAATTAAATAGGAGGTCCCACTGGGACATTGAGGAAAACTACATTTGTTACATCATCATAGACATTAACTACATTGTGACGTATGTTTTTTCATACCCAAAAATGTTTATCATAACATTATTTATAGCTATATATTGGGGTTTTGGATTCTAAAAGAATTTAGTTGGTCATTAAAAAATATAGCAAAGAAGAATTTTCCTTCTTAGTAATGTGTTGAAATTTGCCAAAGTTGTGCATTAAATAATAACTTCATTTAGTATCTTGTGCAAATGACCAAGGTGTACATTTTATATTTTTTATTTGAATGGGATGCAGAAAAGCAAAAGAGAAAGTTGAAACAAGCATTAGAACCAATGAGATCGAGGGTGTGCCTAACCAACAACAAAAGTTGGATGTGATGATAAAAACCATTGATGTTCACATCATGTCTCCAAAGGATCTCAAATATTTAACCCCAACAAATGTTTTGGGAAAAACCTCAATTGTGTGTGTTGGGGGAAAGGCCATGGAAGGGGGTTCAGGGGAGTTCCTTTTCATGGATGTGGGAGACATGGCCAAGGTTGTAGGAGTGGGTCTCGATTGGGCGAAGGTGGTGGTCACTAAAGAGTTTTGTGTGAATGTGATGCAAGAGGATGAAGGCGAGTGGACAAAATTGTGGTGTTTAGAACATTTTGTCCCAAGGATCATCACTATTCCTAACCTCAAGCAAGAGCTAGTGACACACCCAAATTCAGCAAAAACAGATGGGGTTGAGTTAGAAGCAAACCTTGGTTGTGTGTATGTGGAAGATGACAAGGAAGAAAATGCACATGCATGCTTTCCACTAGTTTTTGAATTGGCGGAACATATTGGATTGGGAAGAAAAAATGCCATGAAAATGAAAAAAGTTTCAGGGGCAGAATCCAGTGGGTCTACAAAAGGTGGAGAAATTTCAGGGGCAGAATCTAGTGGGTCTACAAAAGGTGGAGAAGTTTCAAGGGCAAAATCTAGTGGGTCAAGACAAGAAATAAGGAGAAATGAAGATGACGAAGGATCTAAGGATCCATCTAGAGGCCCTCCTAACCCTTTGAACCCTTCCCTTTCAGTTGGCCCACAAGATGAAGAAGAAAGGACTCTCATTGTGAATGTTCACCCAAAAAAAGGGGAATTTACTACTTTATGGGAGGGCCAAGAAGAACCTCCTAGTATTTGTCCTAAATTGGTATTTAAGTTTCAAAAGAAGGGAGAATGTAGAATGATAATGAGTGAGATAGAGACGTCATGCAATTTTGGAGAGATGGAAGATGAAGCTACTGAAAATGGTTTTGGTTTTTACCAAAATAATATCACAATCTCTTTGAAGTGCAAGGACAAGGATCCTGATGCAGCAAGAGTGACACAACCACGTGTTCAAGATGTGGAATATGTGAAGAAGACAATGACAGATACATCCACAACAATAAAGAATTCAGGGCACCAAATTGGATGTGAAATTGGAGGGGTTGCTATGCCTCATGCTATTCATAATTTTCCTCTTCATGCTCAAGGAACTTATGGTTACACAAGTTCAGGAGGTACTAATTTCACACAGGGAAGTAATCATGATGTTCCTTTTGTCCAATTAAGTTGTTACCATGTGAATGATCGATGCATCCCAAAAAATTTGAGGTACAACTTTCAATATCCTCAACACATTTTGCAACAAATTGCAACAAGTGATTTGTCAGACTTCAGAACAAAGAATACATTTTGGGCAACTATTGTGGGCAATTGGGTGAATTTGAACCTAGAGAAAATGAGCCCATATGTTTTTTCTGTGCAACGACACATTGTTTCCAAAGAAAAATTGAGGCAATCAAAGAAGCATGTAGGGAATCCTCCTCACACTCGAATACAGTATGAAGTAAGGTATGATAGATCCACTAACACACAAGTCACCAAACAATATTATGAAGTGGCGTTGAAGGTCAATCATGCGATGACTCACATGCCTTACAAAGTGAATACAATGTCACTTTCTGAGAGTAACAAGATTTTAAAGATAGAAGATGTCATGGAAATGTTACCTTCAACACCTATATGACTATATAAAGGACTTTTTTGTATATTATCCATGGTATGTACAATTTTCTTGATTTTTTTTTGGGAAATTATTAGTTTCTTATTTGTGTTTAAGTCATTTACATTCCAAGAATATGCATGAGATATGTTTTGCAAGTATGTGAATGATTGTTTCTGCATACCTTTTCAAGGGATCTTAAATTGTAAAATAAATATGTTGTTTTATTTGCGAGGTTGTAAGGTTTTAAAGGTTTTCTTTATGTGCTTTATGCAGGTATGTATTGGTAATATTGATTAGGAGTATAGTGGCCTAAACTCCCACACATACCAATGGCAAGATCTCATGAATACATTGAACAAAAATTGTGAGCTTGACTACCTAGAATTTGATATATGGCATGTTGCTGACCATGTTGAATATGTTTTCAACATTGATGGGCACTATTTTTCCGATTTCTTTTAACCCTGTAAGTTGTAATCCAACAATACCTTCTTCTTTGTTTTGTATAAACTTTGTGATTGGTGTGTAACAATTTCTTCAAAGCAAACCTTATTTCATAATTGATCCAAGGACTTTCATCATCAACAATGTTTCGAAAATGTCTACTTAATTTGATGTGAAAGTTTTGAAGGTTTTTTTTGTTGGGGGTGGATAATTGTTCTCACCTTTGAACATAAAATTGGACAATGACTTGCTACATCCATGATAGGGTTGAATGTTCTTTTTGTTACACAAATTCATGCATGCTAGAGATTTCTAGGTGGGAGTGGGTTTAGCAAGAGTAGCATATTCTAGCGTTGTCTACAAGATTTGGCGACATCTTGCAACATCTAAAGAGGTTTCTGTTCACACAAAAGGACATCTAGACACTTGAATAACTCTTGGTGTGTAGAGTTGATGTGAATCCATCCTTTTTAGTTCCAATGTTGGTAGCTAGTATTAATGGTGCTACTAATTGGAAATTGTGAGTTTCTCATGGAACATCAACAAATTTTAAACGAAATTCTTAATTTCCTCCAACTTATTTGGTTTGTATATTTGCCTTGTTGTATAGGTTGTATTCAAAACTTTGAAGCAATGTTCTTTGTACTACAAGTTTTTACAAAATAAACTTGATGCAAAGAATGAAAAGAAGGTCTACTTGTTTTCAACAATTTCTTCTTCAATAAGCTTGCTGATGATGACATGATGCATGGCAAGGTTGCTTTTGAGTGACCATGTAAAAAAGTGGATGCAAAAACCCAAGATTTTTTACAACAACTATGTGTTTATCCTAGTCAATCAAAGGTGCAACTTCCATCTTTTAATCAAAGTTCAAGGTTTTGATAGTTGAATTGACCAACTTTGTGCATGTAAGTGCTTGGGACATTTAATAGTGCTAAACATTTTTTTTGTTCTTTGTTCAAGCATATGAATCGGCATTTTGTGTGTATCCTATTGTTTTGTAATCTAAATTGGAGCGTCATTATCATTTGTCATCTAGGCAATATCAGAGGCTTATCAAGTGAGAATCAGTAATGATGATGTAATGATGATATGTACACCCCCCAAATCTTCTACTAATCTAATATGCGTCATGGTTACCTTGAATTTTTTTCAATCTTCTGTCATTTAGCTTCAACCTTTTGACTCATTGAGCTAACCAATGCAACTTGACAAGTCTTTCTGCATGGGGACACCTTGCATATTGCATTTTGACTCTATAAAATGTAGCCACTCGAATCTTGGAGAATATATCAAAAAGTGCACCTATAGATGCTATGAATGTTTCATTCATTCAACATTTCTGATTGTGTTCAAACTTACGCCAAATTGTCTCTTGGTGATGACGAGTTCACACCCAAAGATTGCTAAACATGGAATAATTTCTTGTCACTTGTGATAGATCTAGAACTGGGATTTGGTGTTTAGTCCCTTGTTCAACTTTTGTTGATGGTGAACAATGTCATCTATGGTTAAGCTTCATGTTGTTTCTTTAATTTCTTTAGATGACTTCATTCACAAGCGAAATAAGGAAATGAACTTCCCCCTCATCTTCTTTATCTGATTGTAGGAGTTTCAAGGTTTCTTTATATTCCACTCGAGGGTGGATCAAGATGGAAGCTCATATATGTCTACATCACCTTCAAATTTGTGGCAGTTTGGCATGTTCTTGAATAGTAAGCCACATGTCCTAAAACTCCAACTATAGTTCATATTAATGCATTACAACGATTCTTGGGTAATGATTTCAAGCTTATCGCTTTCTGTAATGTAATTGTTTATTTTGAATTTTTGTTGTATGTGAAGTTCATTTTAGTCTTTTGTGTGTATTGTGTGTGGTTCTTTTATGTGCAGGAAGTTTCTATCATGGGCATGGGTGATGTGCCTACCCTGGGTTCAAAAGTTGCTAGTGGAATCCATTGTGCGATCTCCTCAGGTGTGAATCCATAATGTCTCCTTACTAATTTCACTTAGGTCCCAAGCATGAAGTGGCCAATTTGTTCACAAAGTACAAATTTGCCCTTCCATGGCTCTCACTTACATAGATCTTCAAGTTGCAGTCCTTAGACTTATAACTTTCCAACAAAACATTGATCTTTTGATTGATTTGGCAGCTTCATCAGATCATGGAAGGCTTCAGGATTTTGCCGCTGTTCTTTGAATGTTGTGCAATGGCAAGGTCTCTAGAAACATGACAACTCTACTGGTGGGTAATCTTGACTCTGATTGATATGAATTGTACTATTCTCTGCGATGTCTCCATGTTGATGGAAAAAATCATACAATCTAAGCATATGTCTCAGTTGAAATACACTATAGATCATAGAAAAGCATGACATGAAGTTTTGAACCCTTCTTAGGTCCTAAGACTGTAAACTTTCTTGTTGTTTTCCATCAGTTTTTGTGCAGGTTGCAATTCTAGTTGGCTTCATACTGGGACAATCCTGCAGGCATGCACATGCATTATCCAGATTGTTATTGCTGAAATGTATGCATAATCCTACATCCGGTCATTTTGTTGTAGCATTCAATTTTAACAGTTGTATAACAGTGGAAGAAGGTGATGCTAGGCAATGTCTTAAGTACACCTTTATTCCTTTATATTATGTTTGCATGATGCCAATAGAGGTGGGGCTTTCTGGAGGATATCTTAAAGGCCCAAACTTGGAACAGATATTTAATGAGAAATTAAAGTTATACCCACAAAGCCTCCTGACCCAAAAAAGATTGTCCTGCAGATTATCCTTTATGTTTGTGAAGTTGAAGCTCATGACAAAGAAAGAAAAAAAGTTGAAGGTGCTAAGAAGGTGCTGCATCATATTCCTATAAAAGAGCTTTGAATTGATGTTTTGAGTCGAGTGCAATATGCTCAAGTCTTGTTTTCATTTACTGGATATTTCTGAGCAAGCAGCTTTGACCATTTAGTGTCCATTAGTTGCCAAGTTTGTTTGAGATCAATCAACTCCAAATTCCGGTTATGTCACAACAGTTCTCATCTCATACCTAAAGCATTAGACCATGAGATAGTCTCTTTGTCCTTGTAGGGCCCTTGAGACTGGGTCACATATATTAGGCTTCTTGTGCATTCACAATGCACATTATGCAACAAATGGTTCAACAATTTGTCTCTTTAGTTTATTACAGCATTGATACTTGACTTGCTCACTCAATAGGTTTATTTTTAGCTGGTACTAATATGTATAACCAATTAAAAATCTAGGAGTGGGGAAAGATTGAAAGCTCAGATTTTCAATTGGTTTAGTGACATGCCTTGCAACCCATAGTATTTCCAAGTGGATTGGTTGTGATTATTTCTGATTTGGATGCAATATTGTTGTGTTCGATGCTTTGCAGGAGCAATCTAAAATGAGAGGCCAACTCAGTCCATGATGTGCATCAAACTTGTTGTGGGGACAAGCATATAAAACGGATTTGTAGTAAGGAGAACCCATCCAAATTGGGGGATTCATATATGATACACAGTAATGTGATGAACAATTTCATTTCTGGTGTTAATTGTAGGCCATATCAATAGACTCACTTAAAGACCAGGGCACCACTCAGCCTTGCATTCTACCTTCCTTTTCCATCTATGCAAAGGACATTGGACATTGGAGAAAGTAACCATACATATTTCTAGAAATCACTTGGCTGTTACAAAATTGTCATTGTGCGATTTTCATTTTGATGTTCATTCACCAACCATCAATTTCACAACTAGAATTTCCCACTTTTTTGTGACTCAAGCTTGTGAACCCATTAACCCATTTTTCCTCAACGTGCCATTCTTCCCACGGGTTTTAGACACCACCTTGAAGTCGGAATGAACACATTTTTGCAAGGAAAATCCTTTCACATTATAAGTAGGTTATGAATACATTTACTGTTTTCTTTTGAATTGTTAACCTTAATCTGAAGAGCATTGAGAACAAATACAACACAAACTTTTTGCAAAAGTTCCTTATCAATACTTTTAATAGTGTTTGCTTTTGAATTGTTGACCTTAATTTGGAGAACATTGAGAACAAATGGGACACATACCATATGCCAATAGAATGCTTTGGAACAAATGGGTGGTTGAAAGACAACCTTCTCACAAGCTACAACTAATGAGGTTAGAAAATGGCTTAAAATGTGAGTTCTCTCTCAACAAGGTAGGATACCATGTGAGTGAAGTTATGACACAAATGATATATTCTCAAATATGCAAACAGGTTCTTTAATTTTCCTTCAGAAAACATTATTTTTCAATTTTTTTTTGGAAACTTTCAACATTTCTGAAAATAATGTAATTAGTGTGAAACTGGGCCCATGTACTATGGTAGACATGTAAGACTTTCATTGCTATGATAGGGTAGCATGTTATATACTTAACATGGCATGTTATAATAGTGTTGCACGGTTATTTGAATTTTCAAAGAACCACCAGTTTTGATTGTTTCAAAAACCTTAAATAACCTGCTGTTTTTATGAAAGAACTGGGAGTTTTCTAACTGGTTATTTGATTTTTTGCAAAATTGGGAACTGTGGTTATATACCAGAACCTAGTTTATTTGAATTTTTAAAAATGAATCTGGAGAACCCCTGATAACATTTGGTGTTTGTTCCTGTTTCTACTACCCACCTAACACTGGTTATAAACGTATATAACCTCCTATAGTTCAGAAGCAGGTTATGAACATAGTTTTTTTTTGGCAGTTACATCTTTAATTGGGCAAAGGGCAGACCATGGTAAAAAAGAATGCAGCATTTCTTTTGTCAATGTATGAGACCTTTGGTTCCATATAATATTTTGTCTTATAATAAAAATATGGCCCCTTAATACTTATGAGTG
>Ga0116231_10014752_pt1 | contig 10371 bp, 9 predicted proteins | sample S1TSphgellanicum_2_FD_89695 | JGI IMG/M metagenome (GOLD analysis project Ga0116231, IMG submission 89695) | Host-associated microbial communities from peat moss isolated from Minnesota, USA - S1T2_Fd - Sphagnum magellanicum MG | ecosystem: Host-associated > Plants > Peat moss > Unclassified... | reverse complement strand
TTTGACCTGGTTTTTTGAATACGATACGAAGCGCATGATTGGTATCGCGGCCGGGGCGGGGACTTTGGCGCCATATTCGACTTGTTCTGACTGAATGTTATGGAGCGCACCCGCCGATGATGCTGCTGGAACATCACGCCAAGGAATTTTTGAGCCAAGCCGGTGTCCCGGTTCCGCAAGGTGTTCTGGTCACGGACGCGCAAATGCCGCGCTTCAATTTTCCCTGCATGGCCAAGGCGCAAGTGCCGGTCGGCGGCCGCGGCAAGGCGGGCGGTATCTTGAAGATCAACTCAGCCGCCGATGCACCGGCCACCATCGCGCGCATTCTCGGGCTCACCATTCGCAACCATCCGGTCCGCGCCTGCCGGCTCGAAGCGCTGGTTAGCGAAGCGGCCGAAGCCTATTTCAGCCTGGCCTTCGACGCCGATAGCGGCACGATCCGGATTCTCATCGCGGCCGAAGGCGGCGTGGACATCGAGTCTCCCGAAATGCGCGCGAAGCTGCTGCAGGCCGCCGCACCCCCCGCCGCGGCGCCCGCGCAGGCCGCGCTGGAAACATTGCTGCCCGCCTTGCCCGAGGCCCTGCGCGGCCCGATGCGCGACGTGGCCGCGCGGCTGATCCCGCTGTTCTTCGAGAGGGAGGCGGTGCTGATCGAAATCAATCCGCTGTTCATTCTGCCCGGCGGCGGCTGGGTTGCGGGCGACGCCAAAATCCTGACCGATGACAACGCCTTGCCCCGCCAGCCCGCACTGCGCGCCTTGATCGAGCAATACCCGGCCCTGTACCCCGAAGCCGCGCTCAAACTCGCGCAGGGGTTTGACTTCGTTCAGCTCGACCCGCTCGGCGATATCGGCCTGGTCACCACCGGCGCCGGCCTGAGCATGCAACTGGTTGACGAGATCATCCAGCGCGGGCATCGCCCGTTCAATTTCTGCGATATCCGCACCGGCGGTTTCAAGGGCGATCCGTCGCGCCTGATCCAGGTGCTGAAATGGGTCGCCTCCGGCCCCAACGTCAGCGCCATCCTGATGAATTTCTTTGCGGGCAACACGAACCTTGCCGAATTGGTGCCGCTGATCCTGATAGCGCTTGAGAACGTCCCCGAACTGCGGCAAAAAATCACCTTGCGGATGACCGGCAACGGGCTGGACGCCGCGCGCAAAATTCTGGCCGACTCCGGCAACCCGATTCATGTCGAAACCGATCTGGAGCGCGCCATCGGCCGCGCGCTTGCCGACGCAAAGGAATGGCAGCATGCGTGATTGGTTTCTCGCACCGGATGTTCCGGTGCTCGTGCAGGGCGCCACCGGCCGGTCCGGCCGCAGCCAGACCGCGCAGATGGCCGCCTACGGCACCAACATCGTCGCCGGCGTTTCCCGCCGCGACGATCCGGAGGTGAAAATTCCGCTTTTCAAAACCTGCGCCGAGGCCGTGCGCGAAACCGGCGCCAAAGCCAGCGTCGTGTTCGTCCCGCCGCTCGACGTCCTGGCCGCGATCAACGAAGCCATCGAAGCCGGCATCGAACTCATCGTCACCGTGGCCGAGGGCGTGCCCGTCCATGACGCGCTGAAAGCCAAGGCCGCCACGCGCGAAGCAGGCGTTCGATGGGTCGGCGCCTCCACGCCGGGCCTGGCGATTCCAGGCAAAATGAAAATGGGCTTTTTGCCCAATGTCTCGCTCGCACCGGGCGGCCTCGGCGTCATGTCGAAAAGCGGAACGCTCTCCTACGAAGTTTGCTATCGCCTGGTGGAGCGCGGGTTTGGCCAGACGCTCTGGGTCGGCGTCGGCGGCGATTCCGTCAAAGGCACGCGCTTCGCCGATCTGATCCCGTATTTCGCGGCTGACCCGGCGACAAACGGCATCGTCATCGTCGGCGAAATCGGCGGCAGCGAGGAAGAGGAACTGGCCGACGCCCTCATCGCCGCGCGCTGCGGCAAACCGGTTTTTGCTCTGCTTGCCGGCCGCAGCGCGCTGGAAGGCGTGACGATGGGCCATGCCGGCGCGCTGATCTCGGCGCATATCGGCACGATCGAAACCAAGACCGCCGCCTTGCAAAGAGCCGGCGCGGAAGTTTCGCCTTCCATCAAGTCGCTTATTGAGGCTGTGTGTAAGAATCTGGCGCCGGGTTAGGGGGGGAAGAAGTTACTTTTTTTGAAAAAAAAGTAACCCAAAAAACTTTTATTCCCCCCGGCTTTTGAGCAGCCACAGTATGGCCGCTCAAGGGCCGGGGGGAGTCATGGCACCACTTTGCCGCGCGGGACCTTGAGAAGAATCCGTTCCGGCGGCAGATGCGCGAACGGCGAGATAAAACGCCGCGGGTCCGCCCCGACCACCGCTTCCAGCCGGTCGCGCACCGCCAGCAGACCGCCGATCCGGTCGGAAGGAAAGACCGGGCCGTTGATGGTGATGGAGGCGATCGCCGCACCATTCTGGTCTCGAACCGGCATGCCGATCGCGCAGAAGCCAGGCGACGTCGGCAAGGGCTCCGCCAGAAAACCGGCTTTCGAAGCCGTTTCCAAACCTTCCCGCACACCCGCCCAGGCCGCGTCGCCCGGCCATTCATGCGCCGTCTCCACCAGAAACCGCGCCATCCCGGCCAGGTCCGCTTGCGCCAGAAACGCCAGGATCGCGCGGCCCGGCAGCGCCTGGTGCAGCAAAGCCAGTTCGCCCAGCCGGTCGCGATGGTAAATGTCCCGGCTGCCATACACGCCGGACAGGCGCAGGCTATACCAGCCGAGCCGCACGTTCAGCGACACGGTCTCGCCGGTCTCCTGCGCGAGCGCGCGCAAAAACGGCCGGCTGGCGAGATTGATCTCGAACCGGTTCAGCAGCGCCCGGTTCAACAGATACGGCATCGTGCCGAGCTCGAACTGGGGCAGGTTGCGGAACCGGCTGACATAGCCTGAGGCCTCCAGCGTCGTCAGCGCGCGGAACACGTTCGACCCCGTCAGCCCCAGACGCCGGGCGATGTCGGAAACGCCGGGCGGCTCCGGCGCGTCACTGACGGCGCGCAGCACGTCAAACACATGCTGCGCGGAAGAATTGATCGCCGCGCGGGGGACAGGCCGCGCGGCTTTCACAGCGTGATCTCGGAGCCGGCGGCATTGGCGGAATACAGCCGGGTGCGCTGGCACAAAGTCTCGACGATGCCGGTCAGTCGCGGCAGCAGATCGGCGATTTGCGGCTCGAAGCGCTCCCGCGGGCCGCCGACCGACATCACGCCGTGCAGATGATGCTCGGCATCCCAGATGGGAAACGCCAGCGCGGCCATCGGCAGCACGCCGGCGCGCGTGCTCGTCGCGTAGCCGCGCTTGCGGATGGCCGCGATATCCTCCCACAGCTTCGCGGCATTCAGCGCTTCATCCTGCCCCTGCGGCGCGTCAAGCTCATGCCGCGCGATATAATCCGCCACCGCCGAATCATCGGCGAAAGCCAGGAAGACATGGCCGGTCGAGTTGGCGTGCAACGGCCGCAACGCGCCGATTTGCAGCCGCCACACGCCCGGCTTGCGCGTTTCGATCCCGTCGATGAACACCGAATAATCCAGGGCCCGCACCGTCAGGCTGACCGTTTCGCCGGTGATCTCATGCATCTGCTGCATCGCCGGCGCGCACAAGGCCCGGAACGTTGGTTCCGGTGACGAGACGTTCTGCAGTTCCAGCACGCGGAAACCCAACTGGTAGCGCTGGCCGGTCGGGTCGCGCATGACATAATCATGCTCGACCAGCGTTTTGATCGCGCGAAACACCATGTTTTTTGTCATGCCCAGATGCTGGCTGAGCTCGGAGATGCCAAATTCCGCCCGGCTGGAGGCGAAACTGGACAGGACCGTGAGAATGCGCGCCATCGCCTTGTTCTGTTCGCGATTCTGCGGCACGGCGTGGTTAATCTGGTCCAATCACGCCCTCCTCGCCCGATATTGTGTTGCGGGAAAAACGCAGATCGGCACTCCTGGCGCTCGTCATGACAATCATGAATGATGATATGATAGAAAGCGGGCTTTGTAACGTGGCGGCCGGACCGTAAGCCGGCGGGAGGAGGTTGACATGGGAATGGTGTGATGCTATACGAAATGCATATCGGATAGCAGAAAACCTTGCAAGATCAATGTTTCATCCTGCGTGGCGCGCCGCGCGCTCGAGAGCTGTGAGCCCCAAATGAGCATGACCGACGAAAAAATCTGGTACGCCGCGGAGCACGACAATGTCGGCGCCGGCTTCAAGCTCGCCATGCGCCGGCTCGCGGCAACCGTGACCATCGTGTCCACCGCCGATGACGAGGGCTATCACGGTCTCGCCGCCACCGCGGTCACATCCGTCGCCGCGGAGCCGCCCTCGATCCTCGCCTGCATCAACCGCTCCGCCAGCCCGTCAGAAGTGTTGATCAAGCGCGGCCGTTTCGCGGTCAATATTCTGCACGTCGATAACGCCAACCTCGTGCCGATCTTCAGCGGCAAAATCAAAGGCCCGGAACGCTTCAACCACGGCGTCTGGGACCAGCTGGACGGCGTGCCCGTGCTGACCGACGCGCAGGCCGTTATCGTCTGCAGGCTGGCGCAAACATTGGTTTTCGGCACCCATACGGTCGTCATCGGCACCGTGGACGCGGTGCGCATCCGCGAGGATATCGACCCGCTGATCTACCAGGACGGCTATTTCGGGAAGGTTGTGAAGCACGGTTAGGCCGGGCGAGGGTTCGCAGCGAGAGCGAGAAGAAAGCAGCGCTTTTTGAAAAAAGCGCGCAAAAACTTTTGGCCGCTTCGCGTCCGGGCGTTGGCCCATTGGAAGCCGTTAATCGCCTCCAGCGGAGGCGATTAACGGCTTCCAATGGGCAAGCGCCCCAGCGCGAAGCGGCCAAAAGTTTTTTTGCTTCTTTTTTTTCAAAAAAAGAAGTTCTTCCTTTCCCTTTCTAACTCACCCCACCCTAAAACCTCGCCGCAATCGCCTTCAGCGCTTCCGATTCGTCCGCAAGGGCCGCGCGGGGGATGGCCTTGCCCTCCGCGACCAGGCGTTTGGCGGTCATGAAGTCGCCGATGCGGTTCACCGCATCGGCCGCGATGACTTTGCCGTCTTTCAGATAGAGCGCGATGAAGGATTCCGAGTCAGGGTCGCCCCGCAGGACGACTTCGTCATAGCCGTCGGATAATCCGACCATTTGCAATTTCAGTTTGTATTGGTCGGACCAGAACCATGGCGCACTCGCCGGCGGGATTGTGGTGCCGCAGATCGACGCGGCGGCGATCCGCGCCTGTTCGGTGGCGTTTGGCACGGATTCAAGCCGCACCTTGCGTTTCAGGAAATCATGATGGGCGTGCGCGGCGCAATCGCCGATCGCGTAGATATGCGGGTCCGAGGTTTGCGCGTATTGGTTGACGATAATCCCGTTATGCACCAGCAGCCCCGCGGCTTCGGCGAGTTCGGTGTTGGGGATGAGGCCGATGCCCACGATCACCAGGTCCGCCGGCACCGTTTCCGCCTCGCCGCATTCGACGGCGGCGACGTTCTCTCCGGACGGGTCCGCGGCGAAGCCGGACACCGCGACGCCGGTGCGGATTTTCACACCTTCGCGCTGGTGAATGCGCTGATAGAATGACGACATTTCCGGCGACGTCACGCGCACCAGCACGCGCGGCGCACCTTCGAGCACGGTGACGTCCAGCCCCTGTTTGACGGCGATCGAGGCCACTTCGAGACCGATATAGCCACCGCCGACGATCACCACGCGCCGCCCCGGCAGAAACGCCGCCCGCAGTGCCACGACATCGGCGATTGTCCGCAGGTAAAAGATATTTTTCAGCCCGGCACCTGGCACTTTCATCACCCGTGGCCGCCCGCCGGTGGCCAGAACCAGATGCCCGTAGGCGATCACCTCGCCGTTTTCCAGGGTGATCCGTTTTTCGTGCCGGTCGATGGCGGTGACCAGCGTGCCGGTCCGCACGGTAACGGCGGCTTTTTCATAGGCCGCGGCACCTTTCGTCTGCAGCGATTCCGCGCTCACTTCGCCGGCCAAAAACGCTTTCGAGAGCGGCGGCCGAAGATACGGCAAATGCGGCTCATCCCCCAGCAGAATCAGATCGCCAGAAAAACCATTCTGCCGCAATTGCGTGACGACGTCCCCACCGGCCTGTCCCGCGCCGATGACGACGACATTATGCGGGCTCTGCTCAGCGCTCATGACAAATCACGTGCGTCAACATGGCGGAAATAGATTTTCTCATGCGCAGGCAACCATAATTTCGTGTTGGCCGGACTTGATGCGGCCCGCCCAAATGAGCGAAACATGATGGATTGTCAAATGCAAAAAACCTTGCTGGCGCCGTCGGCAATCGGGATGAAATGATAAGGAGAACGCCGATGCCGCAGAGCGGCGAGATTCGTGTCGGTGTCGTCGGCGCGAATAGCGAAAAGGGCTGGGGCGGCGCCGTGCATATACCGGCCATCGCCGCGCTGCCTGAATTTGTCCTGGAAGCTGTCGGCACGACGAGGGCGGAATCCGCGGCGCAAAGCGCCGAACGGTTCGGCGCGAAGCTGGCGTTTTCCGACACCGCCGCGCTGGTGGCGCATCCGGATGTCGATCTTGTGGTGATTGCCGTGAAGGCGCCGGACCATTACGCGGCGGCGATGCTGGCGCTTGAGGCCGGCAAACATGTTTTCTGCGAATGGCCGCTGGCGGCCACCAGCGCGCAGGCCATCGCGATGCGCGATCTGGCGGCGGCCAAGGGCGTGAAAACCATGGTGGGTTTGCAGGCGCGCGCCGCGCCGGCCCTGATGCGCGCCCGGGACCTGGTGAATGACGGTTATGTCGGCCGCATGGTGGCGGTGCGGCTGGCCTGCGCGCTGCCGGGCGGCGGCGCGCGCCGCAGCCGGGAGGGGCTGTACGTCATTCACAACCGCAACGGCGCCAGCACGCTGGCGATCCAGGGCGGCCATGCCATCGATGCGCTGCGTTTCGTCGCCGGAGATTTCGCGGGCTTCGCCGCGGTCGTGGATAACCAGTTCCCCGTGGTGAGCGTCATCGAGACGGGGGAGACGCTGGCGAAGGACGCGCCGGACCATATTCTCGCCAGCGGCCGGCTGCAAAACGGCGCGTCAGTGTCCATCGCCATCAATGGCGGCGCCGTCGCCGGGTTTGGAATCGAGCTGACGATTTTTGGCACCGAAGGTACGTTATCGGTTTACCAGCATGGCGGGCTGAATTTTCAAATGAGCGAACTCTCGCTCGCCGGCGCCAAAGCAGGCGCGGGCGCGCTCGCCCCGCTGGAGATACCCGCCGGCTACGATCCCATGTTGTTTCCCGCTGGTCATGCAGGGCGCTCACCCTATCCGGGGGTTCCTCTCCCGCGCGCCACGCTCGTCAATGTCGCCAATCTCTACCGGCGCCTCGCCGTGGCGATTGCGGAAGACGCGGAAGTGGAACCGGATTTTTCCACCGCTGTCGCCCTGCATGACATACTGGATCGTCTGACGGCGAGTTCCCACACGGGCGAATACCAATCGTTTTCCAACGGCAAGGCTAAAGCGTGAAACCGGAGACCGAAAAATGAGTGATTTTTACGCCGGAAAAGTGGTTTTGATCACCGGTGCGGCGACCGGCATGGGCGAGACCTCGGCCATCGAATTCGCCAAAGCGGGCGCGAAAGTCGTGGTGGCGGATTGGAACGCGGAAGAAGGCCAGGCGACTTCCGCCGCCATCGTCGCCGCCGGCGGTGACGCGAAATTCGTAAAAGTCGATGTCAGCAACGCCGAATCCGTCAAGGCGATGGTGGACAAAACGCTGCAATGGTACGGCCGGCTGGACTGCGCTTTCAACAATGCCGGCATCATGGAAGAAAACGCCAAACTCGCCGACGTTGACGAGGCGATGTTCGACCGCATTGTCGCGGTCAACATGAAGGGCGTGTTTCTCTGCATGAAATACGAACTGCCGGTGATGGTGGCGCAGGGCAAGGGCGCGATTGTGAATACTTCGTCGGTGTGCGCCGCGCGCATTCTGCCCAACTGCGCCGCCTACACCGCCAGCAAATTCGGCGTCGTGGCGCTCACCCGCAGCGCCGCGGTGGAGTATGGCGGCAGCGGCGTGCGCATCAACGCCATCCTGCCGGGCGCCATCGCCACGCCCATGGCCAAGGCCGCGATCGCGGCGGACCCGGCGCGGCTGGAACGCATCAAGCACACCAGGCCGCTGGGCAAGGTGGCGGAACCCATCGTCATCGCCAAGGCCGCGATGTGGCTCTGCTCGGATGACGCCGAGCACATCACCGGCCATGCGCTGCCGGTCGATGGCGGCTATGTCGGCGCCGCGTAAAGTGCCATGATGCGGCAACGCGCGTGACGGGAGTAAACACAATGGACAAGCCCAAGGCGGCCGGCCTGCAGGATTATATTTCCTCGGCCGCCGAAATCATCGAAGAGGCGCGGGCCGGGCGCATTTTCATCCTGGTCGATGACGAGGACCGCGAGAACGAAGGCGACCTCGTCATCCCGGCGCAATTCGCCACGCCGGATGCCATCAACTTCATGGCCAGGCATGCGCGCGGCCTGATCTGCCTGGCGATGACGAAAAGCCGCTGCGAACGCCTTGGCATCGCGCTGATGAGCCAGGCCAATGGCTCGCGCCATGAAACCGCCTTCACCGTGTCCATCGAGGCGAAGGAAGGTGTCACCACCGGCATCTCCGCCGCGGATCGCGCGCGCACCATCGCGGTTGCCATCAATCCGGAAATGGGCCGTGACGATATTGTCTCGCCCGGCCACGTGTTTCCGCTCATCGCGCGCGACGGCGGCACGCTGGTGCGCACCGGGCACACCGAAGCGGCGGTCGATATCGCCCGGCTCGCCGGCCTCACCCCGGCCGGCGTCATCTGCGAGATCATGAACGATGACGGCACGATGGCGCGTCTGCCGGACCTCGTGGCCTTCGCCCAGCGGCATAATTTGAAACTGGGTACGATCGCCGATCTCATCGCGCATCGCCGCACCACGGAAAAACTGGTCAAGCGCGTCGAGGACGGTTATTTCCCCAGCAAGGTGGGCGAACCCTGGCGTTTGATCGCCTATCAGAATGTCATCGACAAGGTCGAGCATATCGTGCTGGTCAAGGGTGATGTTTCGACCCCGAAACCGGTGCTGGTGCGCATGCACGCGGTCGATACGCTGAACGACGTGATGATCGGCGAGCACCTGGCCAGCCTGCAGGGCGCCCGCAATTTGATCCGCGAGGAGGGCCGCGGCGTGATCGTCCTTATCCGCGAATCCCGCCCGACCGCCGCCTCCGAGCGCATCCGCGCGATGATTTCCGGCGCCGCCCAGCCGCCCGAATTACGCGATTACGGCATCGGCGCGCAGATTTTAAACGATCTCGGCGTGAAGGACATGATTCTGCTCTCCAACCATAAGCGCGTGCTTGTGGGGCTTGAAGGCTATGGGCTGAATATTGTGGAGCAGAGGGAGATTTTGACGGCCGGGACGCCGGATTGAGGAAAGGTTTTTAGGAAGTAGTTACTTTTTTTGAAAAAAAAGTAACCAAAAAAACTTTGATTCCCCCGGGCCTTTGAGCGGCCATACTGTGGCCGCTCAAAGGCCGGGGGTATTAAAAGTTTTTTGCGGAGCTTTTTTTCAAAAAAGCGACCTCTTTTTTTACACTGCGCGCCATCGTCCCGCACCTGGCTGCCTGACGATGTCAATAAAATTTCGTAAGCCAGGCGAGGTATCATCGCGGCGCCAGGCGATGTTGAAATCGAATTTTGGAAGTTCCGGCGAGATGGCGCGGAATGCGACTTCGGAGGCTGGCGGGTCGTGCAACGCCGGGAGCAGAGAAATCCCGAAACCCGCCGAAACCAGGCCGAACATCGTCGCACTCGTATCCGCCTCATGGACGATTTTCGGCCTGAACCCCGCGCCGGCGCAAAGCCGTTCGAGCCACCGCCGGTAATCGTAGAAAACGCCGCCGAGCGAGACAAAGGATTCCTCCGCCAGCGCCGTCAGGGCGATGGCGCGCCGCCTGAGCAGCTTGTGGCCGAGCGGCAGGGCGGCATGGATGTCCACCTGATGTATGCATTCGAAATGAATTTGTTCCTGCAGCGCGTGGAAGCGCAGGCCGGCATAGGCGATATCGACGGTGTTGCGTTGCAGCGCTTCCATCTGCTGGCGCGGATCGAGCTGATGGATGTCGATTTTGACTTTTGGAAACTTTTCCCTGAAGCGCTTGACGGCTTGCGCCAGCGAGGGTGCGAGGTAGCCGAATGAATAAGAAATCCGCAGCCGCCCCGCCATGCCGCGCTGCGCGTCGCGCGCATCCGCCATCGCTTGCGCCGCATGGGCGAGGATCAGCCGGGCTTCTTCCAGAAACACCAGGCCGGCCTCGGTCAAGGTC
>Ga0116231_10014750_pt1 | contig 10377 bp, 9 predicted proteins | sample S1TSphgellanicum_2_FD_89695 | JGI IMG/M metagenome (GOLD analysis project Ga0116231, IMG submission 89695) | Host-associated microbial communities from peat moss isolated from Minnesota, USA - S1T2_Fd - Sphagnum magellanicum MG | ecosystem: Host-associated > Plants > Peat moss > Unclassified... | reverse complement strand
CAAAATAAAGCTACTTAAGAGTACTTTGAAGTGTTTTTAAAAGGAGGGACGTGCCAATGATTTATTGTAAACAGTTACATACAAATGTCACGATTAGAGCGCAGGAACATGAGGTTGTTTATCGTTCGGGGCTTCAGTCGATTGCGCTTCTTGGTCAGGGTGTTGTCGGCGTCCGAGAAGTTGTTATTGGACATGGCACTGGATGCCAGGATGCACAGGGTGGATCACACGACTCGCGCCAGTATCGGGAACAGGTCCTTGCCCTTGCGCCTCCACCACAACAGAACGTGGAACTCATCGCTAGCGTCACCGTCAATGCACTGCCTCATCTCTCCATCGGTGACCTTGTGCTTCATGTTCGCCTCGTACTCATTGTCGACTCTTGCGTTGAGGGCAGCGGCGGCATCGTGACCTTTAGTAGGAGGGACGTTGTCTTCCTCATCATCGTCGTCGAGCATCTGATCGTACATCAAAACCAACGAACGCGCCTTCTTCCCGACTAGTGATTGAGCAGGTCGAACGTCTTCTTCTTCATCGTCCAAGGGCGCATACTTGATCATCGCATCCTTGAGCTTATCCTTGGCCTACTTGATCTGGTTGCGCTCAACACCAAGGTGGACAAGACGGGACTTCATGATTAGATCTAGCAACGACGCCATGACGTGGATATCATCAAAGACGAACTTGCTATACAAGAGCAGCAGCATGATGCCCTTGATTGCCTTGATTGAGTCAGAGTCTTTAACCATCGTCACGTTGCCATCCTCGTCCACCACATCGCTCAAGACCAGCCGAAGGTGACCCAGGATCACATGGCACCACCACAGGACCTTGTGAAGAGTCGGGTGCTTGAACTTCTCGAGTGCCAGCGTCGCCTGCTGGAAGGGGGCAAGGAAAGCGATCAGTTCCTTGAGGAGCGCCCGCGAAATGTCATTGAGCTTGCTTAGCTTGTCCTTCATTTGCAAGAGCGGCACGAGCTCGTCGTACATTTCCTTGATGCTTAGAAGGCAACGGAGCAGCGAGTTTCATCGAATTGCGTTCTCCTGCTTGAACGCCTTGCTGAGCTGGCTCTGCAAGTTCGCGCACTTGTAGTACTCGACCAGCTTTCTTGCACGCGTCGATCATCATGAACAATGGCAGCATGTGCTGAACGTCCTTGTACCGGTAGAACGGTTTGCTCCTGACGCCATTCTCCATCTTGGTCGTCTTGTTCACGACAGTCGTCAGCACGGTCGCCAGCTTGTGATCGAGGCAGGCAAGCCAGTAGAAAGCTGACGGGATGCCATTAACACCACAGCAGTTTGAATCGCTATCTGAGACCACGATGATCTGCTGGTACATGTCCGCCGTTACCTTGAACACGATTAGACCTTTACTGAACTCCTCTAGGACCATCTCCACCGTGTGGCTGGTTTCCTCAACATGTTTTACGTGCAGCGTGCGGGCGTACAAATTGAACATCTCATCGATGTAATGAATGGTGATGGACATGTACGAGTTCTTCTTGACCGCGTCCATCCACAAGTCGAGAGTACATGCCACGTTCAAGCCCGAGTCGAAATGCTTCTTGAGAACGAGGGTGAGCTTCTCGCGGCCATTCCAAGCACGTGAATCGATGTTTCGGCTAACTGTTGTCGGGTTGGCGAGCAACTCGTCGATTGTGACTCGGCCAGTGCTGCTCGATCCAATGTCAAGCGCCGTCTAGATGAGCGCCTTGAGGCCCAACCCGCTCAGAGACTCGAATGGGCGCATGTCGGTCACGCAGTAGTCGGCCGCCGCTGCCGTCATCGTCTCCTTTTCTTGCTTTGTGATGATGTGTTTCTTAAAGAACACCTTCGCGACGGCTACCTCGGAAGCGGGAACATGACATTTGTGCTTTGAGATTGTAGTCGTGCCGGTACTGGTTTTGAAGGTTTAAACTTTGTTGCAGGACTTACAAGCAGCATAATCTAGCTTTACGTTGCTACGATCGTAAACAATGCTGAATGCTTCCCAAACACCCGACTTCTTGCCTGGCTCGTTGTTGCGAATCACGTACTCCCCCCCCATTGCTCTTCAGGTCATGTTCAATTCGCTGAGCCAACGTCATGGCCAGCATCAGCTCGTAGCCGCTCTTTTAGAATCCACACTCCCACCTGAATCCCGATTCCTGGACCAGTGGACCCTCTAGGCTAATGCCAGCTCGGATTGCGCCAGGCTATTAATAGCTCATCACCACAACACAACACTGTGCTGATGAGCTATTAATAGCTATTAGCGTGACGCAATTCGAGAGCTATCACTACTGACTACTATACGACGAGTCGCCCTATAATCTGCTAACTCAGTCGTTGTAAAGCCCAGGTCCCTCGTACCCACCCATGCGTCCAAGCCCATACCCATTACCCACCCATTTACCCATGGGTATGGGTACCCATTGCAGGACTCTGCCCTGCACCCACTCTAGTACCACGGTAGAACTCAGAAACCCTAAAATTCATCCAAATTGCTTCTCAATATTATACATATCCCCATATTTAGACTAAATGTTCAGGGCCTCACTAAAAGTCCAAATCTTGAAAAATTATTGGGTTTCATTCACTTGGCCATTACTATGCCTCACTCAAGAAGGTGATGTTACCTGTGTGTGCGTCCTTATTCACCCTGGCCCCTACCATGAAAGTGAAAATTTGGGCATTTTCAAATTATATGGGGCTCACCTCATTGGAGGCCCAAATTTCTTCTCCTAAATGTCTTAACCCATACCGACCTACCTATTGGATAGGCTAATGTCAGGGGCATCAGAATGGGATAATTGATAATGTAAGTTCCCCTACTATTGTACAATGCACTCTAATATGTTTCCATTGGATGAAAAATCACATTACAAGAAAAAGTGGTTTTTTCACACAAAAGTTGTGGCTCATGACACTTATGTGATGTAAGTTGTTATGGTTTCTTCCATTACAATGTACAATATGTGGCATTTATTGTGACATATAGCACACAAAAATTGCAATTTGACATTAAGTAATGACATGTTTTTCAGCTCATGACACTTGTGTGAAATAAATTGTGTGGTTTCCTTCACTACAATGTATATAATATGTGACATTTATTGTGGCATTTAGTACACCAAAACTACAACTTGACACTAAGTAATGGCACATATTATGACTCTTGTGCGAAATATAATGTGTAATTTCATTCATTACAATGTGCAATGTGTGTCAAATTGCAATTTTTGTGTACCATATGCCACAATAAACATCACTTATTTTACATTATAATGGACGAAACCACACAATTTACTTCACACGAATGGCATGAGCCATAAATATGTGCCATTATCTTAGGTCACATTGCAATTTTGTGTATTGTATGTCACAATAAATGCCATATACTTTACACTGTATTGGAGGAAACTAAAGAATTTACTTCACACAAGTGTCATGAGTCCCAACTAGTTGTGTAATAAAAGTCACTTTCTCTTGTTCAACTAAGCGTCATGAGTCATAACTAGTTGTGTGATAAAAGTCTCTTTCTCTTGTTCAACTAAGTGTCATGAATCGCAATCAATTGTGTGATAAAAGTCACTTTCTCTTCTTCAACTAAGCGTCATGAGTTGCACCTAGTTGTGTGATAAAAGTCACTTTCTCTTGTTCAACTAAGCCTCTTGAGTCGCAAGTAGTTGTGTCATAGAAGTCACTTTCTCTTGTTCAACTAAGCCTCATGAGTCGCAACTAGTTGTATGATAAAAGTCACTTTCTCTTGTTCAACTAAGCCTCACTTTACACAAGGAGTGAAGGCCAATCTTCAACTCAAATCAAGCATTCCTATTCGTGCAAAAGTTGAAATCAGCCTCAAGCGCTTTACACTAAGAGTCAAGGCTGAAATAGCAAATATTTTCAATTTCCCTCAAGTTACTAATAAATGCTGAACTTTATGGCCTCATATTGGCCCCAAGGCTGAAAAAAAGGATACCATTGCATTTGGGAAGCCAAATTGCAACCCTTGAGGCCAGTGTTCCAGCATTTATTAATATCTTGATGTCAATGTTCTAGCACTTATAGTAGCTTGGGCCAAACAACAAGCGAAATGTGCTCAAAGGCCCCAAGCTTTTTTGGCCCTGACTCCTAGTGTAAAGCAGGCATTAAGGGTGACTTTAGACAAGTCAATGTGCTCAAAGGCCCCCAGCTTTTTTCGCCCTGACTCCTAGTGTCAAGAAAGCATTAAGGGTGACTTTAGACAAGTCAATGTGCTCAAAGGCCCCAAGCTTTTTCCGCCTGACTCCTAGTGTAAAGCGGGCTTTAAAGGCGACTTTAGACGAGGGTCCAAGGTCCAGGGACCAGTGAATTCAAGCAATCTTATTGGTCCAAAGCTTTAAATTGGTCCCAAGGCCTTTAAACGAGGGTCCAAGACCAAAAAGTGGCAAATTGAAGTTAAACCTACCTGTTTTGGAGAGAAAATCAATTGGTTCAAACCAAAAAACAATGCTAGAAGGAGAGTTCTTGATTTGGAGAACCAAGAGTCAGGCTAGGGACCAACGTACAGTCCAACTCAAGATTCAATTTGCTTCAAATCAGTCCAAATTGGTTCCTAGGAAATTGGACCCTGGACCCTGGTGTAAAGTGGGTCTAAGGTGCATTTACACTTGGTGTTGGGCACTCTAGTCTCGAGTCCCCTAACACCATGCTAGTCATTTAGGACTTACATCAAATTACCATGAACATTTTATTTTGAGCTAACATTCACTTAACATTACTCTCTTGTCCATTTAACATTGGGTGCCACCTAGGATGCCACCTAGTTTTTCATTTAACACTAACTTAACATCAAGTGTGAATGCACCATCAGGATCCTCAGATGAAAATGTCGTGGCATATGTAAAGCCTTTGAAACGTCATGTCCAAACGTGAGAAAATAGCAATTTTACACAATTTTATGTGAAAGGAAGCATGAAAGTTGCAGCCTCATGTAACATGGAACTCAAAACATGACACATTAAAGTATGCAATTCCTTAGAAGATAGTGCGTCCCAACATGCAACTGCCATAGTATGTAAAGAAATGGTACAACTTTTTTTAAGTGTATGTGGAGGCCCCTTACGCTCAGTAATATTTCTGCCCAAATAGAGGAGGCACCTTAAGCCAAAAGGAGGAACCTTAAACATGAGGTGCCTCCTCTCCATCTCAAACAAAATCTCAGTTGTTAAAATTTTACAGATCTTAACACCATATAAGGACCTCAATTAGGCCAATTCTTGGAAGGGCCCTCAAGTGGGGCCTTTCATGTAGGATAATGCTCGAGCAACAAGTCATGTGTAATGACCAATGTTAGGTGGGTATAAAAAAATGACTAAAAATCGGGGAGAGCTTCAAATTGAATATCTCAAGATATTACCCAGGGTCATATCCTGTTTGAAACCCGTTCACCAGTTTTCACTAGATAGAAAACTAATCACTTGAAACCACGTCTTTTTTTTCTTTTTTTTAAATTGATATCTTATCATGGGACTAAAAAATAATTTAGTTCGATTGAAAAGTATCGTAGTGATCAAAGTTTTAATTTTTTCCCAATACTTTAGTATATTTAATCATCATTTTAAGTTTAAATGTCCTCAAACTTCAGTCAATGTGTAGGATGCAAACATGCAACACTCAACCATCACTTTGAAGTTAGATGTCCTCAAACCTCAATCAATGTGTATAGAATGCAAACATGCAAATCTAGAAAAATGCCCAAGAATTTGGGGTTAGTGGGTGGGTTGTTTACATTGTTAAGGTACAATTTACGATGATAAAAAAATTTGACCATTGTCATCCTAAAACAAAAACTATCAACTTTATAGTTTCTATGGATATGATTATGAGATCCTTGAACTTCAAGTGTGAAGATATATCGTATATATTCATGGATTAAATTTACATCACAAGGAGAAGAAATCTAGCAAATCATGCCTAAGTTTGCCATCTTGTGGTTGAATCTTGCATGCATATTCATTTTTCCACATTTTGGTGTAATTTTTTTAATTAAAAGGATAGAAATTACAAGTTTAAAATAAAATAACTTTTGAAAATCAATATGTGAAAACCGCCTTTGAATACTAGCAAGTCTAAAATGTGTGACACCTAACAGTTTGAAACCTTACTAAAAATATTTTTCTCAAATTTTTTTTTTAAAATTTTGAGATCTCTTGAAAATGCTTTAAAAATAAATTAAAGAACTAGGGCGGATCTTGTAAACTCTTCTAAAACCCAAACCCGATGAGTCTTAAAAAAACTTTAAAACCACCCAACATTGATAATAACCTCTACCATTACATGAACCAAGGTGGGAATGTTGATTTTTTTGGTTGCGAATTTTCACCATTTTATGAAAAATATTTTGAAAATGAATATTTTGATACATATTCACCATCTGTTTTTTTTAAAATCACCAAAAACCAAAACAATTTCTAAAAATTCCCCAAAATTCTTCAAACCTCCCTACAACATCAAGGGATTTTAAGATTTTTCTACTTTCATAATTTTGAATATCGCCTAATTTGACTCAATACTCTTATGAACCGTTGTCACTTGAACAACACTATGAAATCGCTAAAAAAAAACATTGGCTGGGAAGTGCAATGCCCTACTATCAAAGTATTACCCAACATAACAAAATGGTATGCCAATACCAATAGGAGTAGGAGGACCCATGGTATTGCCCTACCCTGCATAGGAAATTCTGCAAAATGGAATACCCAATCATATGGAAATTGTGTTATTTGAAACAACCTTGGGTTACTTTTGTACAAGGAGGTTTTCATCATAAGGGACTAACTGGAATGAAATCATGCCTATGAGGATGATAGCTTGGATAGGTGGGGCCAAATTCCAAAGGGACCCCTTGGAACTTGAACCCTCCGATGAACAATTCCTTGCGATGAACTCTTCCCCCATGATAAAACCTTGGAATTTGTTTCTTATGTTATCACTTTCTTTCTTTTTTAATATTTAAGGATTCTAACTAGTGGCATTTTTTTATGCAATAGATCAACTTAGGGGATGCGGGAGGCTCAACTTATGTTAATTTGCTATTAAAATTTTTTTTATCTTTGTTAATTTCTTGTTATAAGTTTTTTATTTTCAAGCTGTCAATTTTTGTTTTGATTGTTATTACCTTGGGCTTGTGATTAAAGTTAAGACATGAAAGAGTGATGGTGAACTAAAAGAACATTTTGGAATTTAAACACATTCAATTCATAAGTGTGAGAAAGTGAATGGATTAACATTCTCAAATGGTTTTTTCACTTTGCAAGCTAAAGTCCCACAATTTTTCAAATGTTTATGACAAAAATGTAAATAAAAAATGGTGTCCAAATTGTGTTTTCTTTAAACCGTTGGAAAGATATTGAAAATTTGATTTTTAACCATTAAAATTTGATTTTAAAATGTTCAAATTCTTCAATTGGAGAATGCAATATGGCATTCACTACAAAAAAACATGCAATTTTCCCACACCAAAATCCATGCCAAATATACACTTTTCAAAACTCCAAAGGCATTACCAAATGTTTTTCCTTTAAAGCTATTTTTAAATTTTCTAAGAAAAATAGGGAATTTTAATGGTTTTAATTGGTGTTGTGAAGGTGTCCAATTTCCAATGTTAAAAATAGGGGTTCAAGGTTAGGCTCTTGTGACCCAAACCTAAGCTTACATCTTGTTGGAAGTAGCACAAGAACCAAATGTTGCAACTAATCACTTGTTATATTTGAACCCAAAACTAAAACCATGAAAAATTATTTTTGAAAATTGAGAGAGGTTCTATAAGTAAGCAAATTGTTTTTTTTTTTTAAAGTTGACAAATAGGCTCAATTTCAAAGTTAACTACTAATTTTTATTAATTGTTGAATTCCATACCTATATAGACCATGATTTTAATTGATTTTTTTCAAGTATTGAAGCTCAATTGGTATCAACAAGTTATCATGTTTCATCTTGTAATTGATGCCTCGGAGGAGTTGAGTAAATTGAACAGAAAGTTCAAATTTGACATGGTTGATATCTCAGCAATTGGATCCACTTGGATCCACTTTGGATGCATTCATCTCCATTTGAAAAGATATTTCTAATGTGGCCTTGGTCTAAATTTGGTTGATTATCAAAACATTTGGGACCATTTTCATCAATAAGATGAGTTGATAATGCTTTAAAATGGGGGAGCAAATGACCTTGAAGGTAGATATCATCTCATGCAACATGAAAAGATTTTTGATAGAGATGATAGTCTCGAGAAGTGCATGAGCAGTGGGGCAAACTATGTGTAACTTGTTATGAATAATCTCAATGAAAGACTTTCAACCTTCTTGTGTTAAATGCATTCAAGTTATTTAAATTCAAGTATTATCCAATTAAAAAAAATACACATACTAATATGTACCATACACACTAGTTGGAAAGGTTAACATCAAATTTCAAGTTATTAAAAGTTCAAAAAGGATGCAATAAAAAATAAATTGCTGAAATTTGTGGGGGAGCTTAGGGCATAAACTTGAAAATAAGCCACTACTTGAGACTTGAAGCTCTTGTGGAAGCATGTATGAATGATTTTTTAATTATTCACATCTCATACAACTTTGGCAGAAAGTACTTATTGTTCTTATATGTATTGATATTTGTGAGAAGGGCTTTTCCAAACAAAATACAATCTAAACTCACTTGTGAACTTCTTCCTTGAAGTTGGATACTTTAAATGCTTTTATAGGAGTTTTGTTATGCAACATTGAGATGAACAATATGAACTGAAGGGCAATCTTCAAGGTGTGGAAGAATTTGAAATTTTATAAAATTCTTATATTCAAATAATTGTCAAAGTTTTGAACTTAAATTTTATTTTCAAGAATTTTTTTTGTGTGAAATGACAAAAATGTGTGAACCTATCATTTGTGTTGAATATCAACTTTTTACCAAGTTACTTAAGTTATTCTTACCAAGTTATAATTATTAGAGATATTTGTATTACATGCACATACTTTTGGAACTATAAAATATGTTAAATAAGTTTACTTAAATAATCATTAATTAAGTTTCATGCGAAATATCTCAATGCATGAAATGATGACCTGTGCATGTGCATGCACTTTTAAGGTAAGTAACATTGCGTGAGGGTGTTAACATCTTATTTTTAAATTAGGCGAGAGCTTGAGAATGGATCGTAGGTTTTGTAGGAACTATAAAATATGTTAAATAAGTTTACTTAAATATTTTTAATTAAGTCTCATGCAAAATATCTCAATGCATGAAATGATGACTTTGTGCATGTGCATGCACTTTTAAGGTAAGTAACATTACGTGAGGGTGTTAACATCTTATTTTTAAATTAGGTGAGAGCTTGAGAATGGATCGTAGGTAGGTTCGTAGCAACATCTATGTGATCCTAAGGTTGGGTGGAAAGCTTGAGGCAAAATCATTCATTGTTTTTATGGTCTTCATTCTCTCATCATGTCAATTTCCAACAATTTGGATGGCAATTTCTGAAAACTCTCCGTCAAAGTGAAAGTCAGAATAAAAAGTGAGCATGTGATAAAAGAAATTACCTACCTTGTCAAAAAAATCAACACCGATGGAGCAGAGCACCAATTGTCAGTCCATTTGACTATTATTTTTATTCCCTAGAGTGCCGGGCGCTTTTCTTGGGGTGTGCTACCATGTGCTATCTTCTTTCCCACCTTTCGCTGTTCAGCGATAATGGCTCATCATGCCGGTCGAACTCTTGACTTGGTGATAGCTTTGCTTTCGGCTCGATGACAACTTTGTTGTGGCATACCGATACTGACAATTTTTGTTTCGCCATTGTGGCCGAGTATATAGTTGAAGGATTCCTACTTTAGGTACATTACACAAGGAGTGGATGCCAAGGTTGAACTTAAATGGAGTGATCCTATTGGTGCAGACACTGAAATTAATCCCAAGGGCTTTACACAATTAAAATAAATTCTGTTAATTTACGACTGTTTCTGGCCCCCTCATGGCCCGCAGGGCCAAAAAGGATAACTAAGCTTCTATTGATTAGGGAGGGGGGTGCACTCACAGTTAGTTACCTTTTTCGAAAAAAATTTATATTCGTTTCAAAAGGAGAATTTCATTGGTCCATCACCAATATTTTGGGATCATGGCACACTACCCCAGCATAGAAGCATGTATGCTTCCCTCCCCTCCCCAGCCCGCCCGCCCGCCCGCCCACCCACCCCCACACACACAACCCCGCACACACAATAGAAGCATGCTTTGGTGTGCTTCCCTTTGTCCTGAAATGAACTCCCCAACCTCGCTATTTCATCTCTCTCGAGTTCCTTCTCTTCTTCGTCTCTCTCCATTTTGGACCCATCTTTATTTTGTCTCTCTATTCTTGTCT
>Ga0116231_10014749_pt1 | contig 10377 bp, 8 predicted proteins | sample S1TSphgellanicum_2_FD_89695 | JGI IMG/M metagenome (GOLD analysis project Ga0116231, IMG submission 89695) | Host-associated microbial communities from peat moss isolated from Minnesota, USA - S1T2_Fd - Sphagnum magellanicum MG | ecosystem: Host-associated > Plants > Peat moss > Unclassified... | reverse complement strand
TTTTTTTTTTTTTTTTTTTTTTTTTTTTTTTTTTTTTTTTCCCCTCTCTTCTGTTTCTTTTTTCTTCTGGTCTCACTTACACAATTTTTGGCAGCTTCTAGGACTAGGTCTTATGGAAACACCAGTTTGGAGCTTTCTTTGTTGATGTCTTTAATCTCATTAAATCCTCCTCTGATATATGCAAAAAAATTAAAATTAAAAGCAAAGAAAACCAAAGTTTTCCCAGGAGAAATAGTGGAGCTGTCCAGTTGCACATGGACCACAATCATCAAGCAACTCCTTCATTATTATTATTATTATTATTATTATTTTGGATGGGGGAAAACTATTTACATTCTTGCCACCAAAGTTGAAAGTTTTGTGCTTAGGGTGAGCACCTACCTTTGTGGAGAAAACCCAATTAATGGTTTTTTATTTTTTCAGAGAACTTTTGCACCCCGGTGAAATTTTTGGACAAAATTTATTTTCTGAGTGTAATTTCAACTAAAATTTCTTTTTTTTGGGACAAAATTCACCAATTTCTTGACCTCACAAATTTGGAAATGTTATTAAAATTTGATAGATATGTGCAAATCAATGTTTTCTTTTTGTGCGGAATTTCACATAAATGCAAAAATAGTCAGAATGAAAAAAAAGAAAAAGAAAAAAGAGAAGGAAATATTCTGTTGCACATTCCCTGATTTTCCCCCAAATAAAATGTCAATTTTTGAAAAACAGAAATTGAAAATTTTAGCCACATTTTCCCCTTTGGATTTTAGAGGGGAGGCAGTTTTCTTAACAATTTTTTTACATTCTGGTCAGATTCTACATACCTGTCATCATTTAGTGCTAAAATTGCTATCGGGATGCTTGCATTTGATGCAACATCAAAAAATTGGAAAAAAAAAATTAAAAATTAAAAAAACACACATATGCAAAGTGCTAACAAAAGCAACTGAAGATCTAAATGTTAAATTGTTTTACCCTAGTATAGTACATAAGGGCAGCTTCAACACTTATCTGTTGAATAATTAATTAATTTTGAACATTCCATGTCAAAGAATGGAATATTCCCTTCTTCATCTTTCGCAAGATTCTCTATTTTCCCTTCACAATTTTCTTTTTTTTTCTTCGAACAAATAATAGTTGAAAATTTTAACATTTTCACAAAAATATAATTAGTGTTGAAGCTGCCCAAGCTACCACGATGTGTATGTGCTTTCCAAGTGATGGCCCAAGTCTGTTTAGAACTTGATGTATATAATAAGTTAGACACCGAACAAGTTAGGTTGTTAGGATTCCTTTCCCCTCTCCTAATCCACCAAGTCATTACTACTACCACCAAAACAACAAAGGGGACAAAAAAAAAATTGGAAAAGAATGAGTGTGTGAGGAATTATTTGTGGAGGTTTGCCTTCGGTGGTAGTAGTATGATGTTTTTTTTATGAAATTCTCCAAGATGAGTGAACGATTCCAAAGACTTTATAACTTCCTACCTTGTGATACCACTTTTATTCGGAAAGGATGTTGTTAAGGAAGAGGGATAGTGACCTTTTGATTGTGGTTCTTGTTTTGTTGGATGTTTTATGAAATTTCCTCAAATTTTCCTCAATGAATGATATAAATCCCCAAAATAGTAGTAACTTTGAGCATCTCCAGCATATTTTGGATGAATATTATTAGTAAAAACTTGTCTCCCAGGCTCAGTAATAAACTGGTTCTGACTCAGAATTTTTGCTCAATATGCTGAGGCTGGCAAGCACATTCTAAGACCTGCTCCTGATAGGTCAGATGTATTGATTGGTCCAAGTCGTTTGTTATTAATAAGTTCTAAGCTTTTGAGTATCTCAAGTACATGTTCATGAGTGGGGCTGGGAATCAGTACATCAGAAATCTTGGATGGGAAAAACACTCTTGCATGCTCAAACATGGAGCATGCGTGGAGCTGTTCTTAGAGCATCTCCAGCGGTGCTCGGTGTGTGTGATCCTGCACGGTAAATTTGGAAAATAGGATGAAGAAAATCCAACATATGCAGGTTTGGCTCAGGAAAATGATTTTGGCTCAGCATAATTGTCCGGGTTGCCGTGGTTGGTAAAAGGTGCAGCAGTGTTGTGCACATGCAGAAAAGAGTGTAATAAATATGATCTAGCTGCTGGCTACTCAGTGTTTCTAATTGGCCCATCTAATGATTGGTCCAGGTGGTTTGCTATTACTAGTTTCCCACCTTTGTGCTGTCCCAGTTTAAGTTTTATCAGTGGAGTTGCAAAAGAGTACATAACTAAACTTGGATGTGAAAAATATGTTCGCAGGATCACATATTGAGCACCGCTGGATATGCTCGTATTACATCAGCATGGTATGATACTACTTTTTCCATCAAATTGTTAAATTTTGATAAACATTTCTGCTAGCTAAGAGCATGCCAATGGGGCTCAGTATGTGACCCTGCCAAAATATTTCTGACATCCAAGTTTAGTTATTTACTTTTTTTCAACCTCACACATAAAGCCAAAATTGAGACTCCAAATGGACAGGAGACTCCAAATAGCAAAACACCTGGACAAATCATTATGATTAACTGATCTAAAATAGGGATCAGCAACCTCATATTTATTCATATTTATTACACTCTTCTCTGACAGTTATTAAGCTCTGCTACGCCTTATAGGGTACAGAGGCCAGTCATAGTACACTTAAAAACACAGAGGAAATTAGTGATCTCATGCAACCTCAGTTGCCTCTCAGGTCCAAAGATGGATTATAGTGGAGGTCTCTGCACACCTAGTGTGCATTAGATCATGCAATTTGGATTTCAGACCCAAAAGTTATCGGCTCGACCTTATTGCTAAAAAAATTTTAAATAGTCAAACATGAGGCTTACCTTAGTTCAAACATTGCACATCCTATCAATGAACATTGTAATACTGACACTTGTCACAAATCTTGCTTACCACCAAATATTAACATTCTCAAATGAATCGCACACATTGAAAAAATCATACACTTTTGTTCAAGGGCCGAGATTGAAACCTTAAAAAGAGCAAAAATTTGTTTGTTGATCAAACCCTAAAGGTTTGTCAAACCTTCACTAAGGCACCACTCTCCTACATGGCACCACTCTAGAACCCTAAACCCTCTCCCCTATCTTCTCTTCTTTCCCCACCCCCAACTTTGACTTTCTTTCTCTTGTTTCCTGCTTGCAAGTTTGAACGCTTTCTTTTGCAAAGTTCTTCTAGCTATGGTGATTCACTTTCGTGGAGTTCTCAAGGCAATTGCTCGTGGTTTTGCTTACTACTTTTGTGTGGTGAAGGTACATCACCTTTGATTGATGCTCCTTACACAAGGTCTTTTATGTGTGCGTGCAGGTGGTGGAGCTCATTGAGGAATCTAGCCACATTTTTTGTGTGCAAGTGATGGCCTTCATCAAGGTGCCTTGTTTTTTATTGAACAAGGACTTCTCTTGAATGCATATGTGCTTCATGTTGTGCTTTTGTTGCGGGTGTGTTGTTACGTTTATGTTCCAAGTGTACTTCTTGAGTTGTTTTTGTGTTGTTCTCAAGTTGTTTTTCCATTCATGAACTTCCTAGACTTGTGTTGCTCTTCAATTTTTGACCCTCTTATGTTATTCCTCAACTCTTGACCTTCTTGCACTACCCCTCAACTCTTCTCTCTCCTTTGTTCATTTGCAGTAGTTTTGTTGTTCTTTTTTTTTCACCTTTGTTCATTCGTAGTAGTAAATGTTGCTCCTCTTCTTTCTCCTTTATTCATTCGCAATAATAACTATTGTTCCTCTTTTCTCTCCTTTGTCCATTCTCACCAACAGCTATTGGTGCTCCTCTTTTGTGTCCTTTGTTCATTCTTATCAGTAACTACTAATGTTCTTCGTCTTTTTCCTTTATTTTCTTTCATTCATTCATTCTCACTAGCAATTGTTATTGCTTTTATTTTTTGTCCTTTGTTCATTCTCACCAACAAATGTTTTTTTTTCTTTTATCTTCTTTGTTCAATTTCACTGGTAGTTATTGTTGTTCTTTTTTTTTTAATTTGTTCATTTTCACTAGTAGCTACTACCCCCCTTCTCTTTCCTCTTATTCATCCTTTACAATTGTTTTTTTCCTCTTGTTCATTTTTAACAACGTTGCTGTTGTTGTTGTTCCTAATCCTGTTGGTCATCTTTAATCCAACACCTTATTGTTCTTTGTCATGTAATTATATATCATTGAACATTAAACCCCCCCCCTCCCACCTTTCTAACTTCAATTATGTGTATAAAGTCCTTTTAAGGATATTGCAACTTCTTTTCTAACTTGCATTTAGCCCTTGCTCACTATTGGGCTTATTTCTATGCCTCCATTGTTGAAGCAAGGTTCACACCCTTGTATCCAAGAAGGCGAACTTGCATACCCACCTTGAAATTGTAATGAAATTTGTTTTTTGCCTCTCTAACTACTAAGGATGACCAAGCAACAATGAAATTGGCTTGTTGTTTTGCAAATTCCCTTTTAACCAATCTTTCAATTGGAATCAATGTTGTAAATTTTTTTCATGCTTGCTTGTCTTGCCTTTCCTTCCTTTTGTTTTTTTCAATTTGTTTTATTGCCTCCCTATCCATTACCTTTTGTTGTATAATGTTCAAATTTTTTTTTGAAATCATAACATGGCTTTGAAGATAATCCACTAATGGGTTTTCTTCCATTGGTGCTTTCTTGTAAGCAAATGTGGCAATGACAACAAATTGTGACAACGATGTGTCAATGCCTTTTGAGTTGAATTTTTTGGATTTTGAAATTCTACAACATCCAATGAAAATTGTTCCAAATTTTCAACCATATTCTTTAATTCTATTACAAATGCATGGTTAGTGATTATAGGAATCTTAAGCATGTTCACGTAATACCTATGTTGATCTTCAAATAGACTATCGATTGTAATTTTTGTTGTTAAACTTATGTTGACGAGTTCTTTTACAATTGCATGTCCTATCCATTGCTAATCACAATCATCTTCATTTGAATGGTAACCATCATCATCTTCTTCCTTGGTGTGATTCACCAATGTGTATAAAATATTAGGACTAATATTTTCATCCATGGCCCTAGGGTTAAATGGCCAAATCCTTGTACCTTTGAATCCTAACATGATATTTCTTATAAATGTATGGTCTAAAACTTTGTTTACTTACCCTACCAAGGCTTTCTTATTTGGTTTAATGTAAGTCCTATTAAACATTGTTGTTTTTCTTTCCATTTTAAAAGAAATATTAAAAGGTTTGAAACAAGCCACATCCAAAGGTTAAAGTGCATGTGAAGGTAAAATAATCATATCCAACCCAAATTATTTAATTTGTTCAATTGCCTCAAAGGTGACACGAGATCCATGCCCATCCAAAATAAACAAATGCCTATTGGTTAAAGACATTCCACTTAATATCAACCTCCTAAAAAAAAGACAAAAAATCCCTAAAAAGGTAAGTAATCATCCATGCTATTGATTGCATAGCCATACAAGTTTTTAGTTTGTAGAATTTTATGTAGTCATCACATATACTTTCTCCTTTGAATATATATAGAACCTTGGTAGTGTTGTTCATGTTGCATTAACAACATAATCAAGTCAACCATTCCCTGGACTTGGGTACAATGATGTACACCTAATGTGAACCTTGTTTTGTTAGAATCCTTGTTCTTAATTATCTTCTTGCTTGGATGCATGTTTCATCAAAATTCCAAATGTGATCTATAACATAATTATGTTTGTTGTAAAAAGACTATAAATTTTGGTAAAAACTATGGTAGGATTAAGTTGCCAATCCTTGTGTTTGACTAATATCTCGTCCTTTAGTTTGATGAATGTTGAGCTTAGGATGTCTTTGCTTGAACTAGTACCACCAAGAGGTCCTTAGTACTCTTCCAATAAAAGGTGTTGGCCTTGTTTGAATGAGGTCTACAACTTTCATTTTTAGATGTTGGAAGTTGATTAACACCCCAACTTCCTGCATAAACTAAACCAAAGCAAACACAACTTAATTTTTTTCTAATGTTAACATTCTTATTGGTCCAAGTTTCCTAGATTTTGTTTTCCCATATAAGTGATTAGACAACGAAATAAGAGGTATGTTCTAATGCGTATTGGCCTTCCTCAATGAAGTTGTCCCATTTTCAATTGCATCCATGGCTTCCTCCAATGCTTCATTGGTCCATTTGCCTCTAGTGATCAAAGGATTGCATTTATTATTATTTTTTTGTTTCTTATTGGTCCCTATTCAAAAGATGGTGGGATATTCTCCTTGTTTTGCCTTGGCTAGTCTTGCAATCCACCACACTTCCTATGAAGCACATTCAACATCATTATCTACATCCCCTTGGCCCCTACTTCCAACGTGTTGGTGGTGTGTTATCTAGCCTTACAAAAGGTACAAACTTGAATTTTTCATATTTTGCCCTGCTCTCCAAAAAGTATGACAAGTTAGGGTATGTCTAAAATGGATGTCTCTAATTAGTAGGAAGAAGTTATTAATGCATGGAATTGTTAAAAGTCATCCCAAACTAAGTTTTGGTCTATTATTTTTATGTAAACGGTAGGTATGTACAACAAAATATGATTTCTTTGAATTGGATAAAATTTACCTCTCTTATGACTACTTAAATTGTATTTACAAACTATGGAACTTTGCATTCAATGATACTATAAAAACTTCTTAAACTTTCGATTATAAAGCTAATATATTGCAACCTTTCCTAGCTATCCCTCTACGTTCATCCCTAAATCTGGATTTTCTTTCTTCTTTGATAACATTAGGATTTGAAGTTTGATGTTCAAGTTTTTATAACTCTTCTTTGGCTAATTTGGTGTCTAGATTTTCCTACTCTATCTTTTATGGCTCCTCTTTGGCTATTTTAAAATGTTTTCATTGTTTTTGTTGATGTGCTAGGACTTGTGTTTATGTTCTATGACTTTCTACAATTCCTATGTTACTTGTCCTTTATTGATTTAGCCCATATGAGCTTTCAAAATGTTGATGAAAGATTTCAGATCTTTCACTACTTGGAAGCTTTAACATGCTAAAAGAGTTTTGCTTGTGAATTTGAAAGATAGAATTTTATATCCAAACTTGCACCATAGCCTTGTGAATTTGGGCATGTTATTTTGGGTAGGAATGGGATGTGTTTGGACTTGAGGGAAAATTGGAAGCCTTTTTCTTATTAATGTGTAGTTATTGTTTTTCCATTAAATTCTTGTAAACCTTAATCCTTGTTTATGGTCAGTTGTGTGCTATTTGAACCCCATCACCAAACTTGTTTTGCTCATTTTATTGTTCAATCCAATTACCTATCACCAAACACTCATTTCCACCCCAAACTTGGGGCCCTTATAATATTAGACCATTTTTTTCCCCATTACCAAGCATAAAAAGTAACCCCCATGTTCCCCTTTGCATAATGAAAATCAACCCATGGCCCGTCACCAAACTAATCCCTTGTAAAATTATTCAAAACTTTTACAAATCTGCCCACCTAAACCCCTAATACCAAACACTAAAATTTGATGTCTGGTCACCAATATGAAAAACCCGGAACAATAGTTTATAAAAACCCAGAACAATAGTTTTCTCAACCAAGCATTTGGTAATGGGCTAAAGAGACAATGCCCCTAAGATTTTTTTGTGTTCTAACACAGGCCAGCTGCTGCACTACATGTCTGCTCAGTGACCAGCCTTTGTTTGGTGATGGGCCAGTTTACCAAACTAGCCTCAGCAAACTTTGCAAAAATGCTGGGCCAAAACTATTTTGCTGAGCCAGACCAGCATGTTTTGACTTTTCTTCATCCAATTTCAATGTGGAGGGTCACATACTGAGTTGCTCTAAAGGCTGGCATTACTAAGAAGCTCTTCTGTATCTCATAGTTGGTAACCAAGGGATTACAGTAGGGTTTAGGGTTTAGGGTTCTACTGGCAAACAACATCCAACAAGGTTTTGTATTTGAAAGATATGGGCAAGTTTCATGGATGCTGATGGAACACCCAGTTATGTACATCAAGCACACAACATCCTTTCTTGAGCATATATACATCTTATTACATTCCATGTCATGAATGCAGGGTTTGTGTCAGTGTTGGATGAGGTACATATCTTATTTACTTCCCAGTGCTACAAATTGTGTTCCTCATGCCTCTTTCATAGGACTAGGGTTGTGGATGTGCAGCTCAAAAAGGGTGGATTGAGTTCTGAATTCCAAACCAATAACACAAATCTTAGCTTGAGTGAGAACTTTTTCCAGCCCAAATCCATTTTCATCTAAGACCCAAAGACCCAACATGTGCATCATGAAGCACTATTGCACTATGTCTGGTAATTGTCTTATATCCTTGTCCAAAAGAAGCATGCAAAAATGCTTGTTATGCACTTTATATTAAAGCTAGATGATGTAAGAGCATCTCCAACAATGCATTATATTAGAGGGCAGCATCACAATTCTATCACATCCAAATTTAGTGTTAAATATTTGTCAACCAATCGTAAGTACCATAGTCCCTCGGTTGGTTAGGCACTAATTTATTATTTTTCAAATTGTCAAAAATTCTGAAAAATATTTATTTGTCATGTAAAAAATCTGAAAGAAAGACTCAAGCAAACTAACTTCATTATTTAGTATAGTACATAATTGTAATTTTTTTGGTTATTTTTACTGCCAAAATTAAATTTTATAAAATAATAAAATTTTAGCACCTTGCTGCCGAACCAGCCCAGGTACTATGGTAGTTGATTTGTTTTAGAATCTTTTGACATTTACGGAATATGCACACAGCACAGCATTTCGTACTGAGTTTCAGCATTTCATACTGAGATTTAATAAAATTTCCTTACTTTACGGATACCACTGAAAGAGGGGTTAGGGGGTGAAAGGAGGCCCAAAGACAGGGTGAAAACACGGTGACTTTACTGATACCTCTGATGAATCAAGTTCGATCCAAAATTTTATGCCCAAATCTTAAACCAATAAATACTTTCTTCCCTAGGGGGCAGAGTCAATAAACTCACCAATCCAGATAGGAAATGAAAGTACAAACATGAGACAACCTGTGTCCAAGTTGAATTGCTACAAGTCTAATGTGGAAAGAACATTAGAGATGCCTTCTATCTAAGGCAAAGCAGGATAGAGAGAAACTTCCAAAAAACCTAAGCCAGATCTGAGAGATTCTGATGACCCCATATGCCTACCCTGAAAGGTAATCCTTGAGGTCATCAAATCATTTGCTATGTTCAAGTGTTGGTGTAGGGTCAAGCAAGGCAAGGCAAGGCAAGAAGGGGGGAGCATTCATTCCATAGGGCCTTTTTAAATCATGTACTTGTTTTTTTAATGTTGTGGAAGGGCAGATTGATGATGGGGTTACTTAGGAATTTTGCTGATGTAGCCTCTGTGGTGATCATTCTGAGGAAGACATAGAAAAAATTGATGACCTTCAGTAGGAAGATTTAGCCAAATCTGGCTATAAACCAGCTATGAAATGCAAATTTTTTAAAATCAATATTCAGTATTTGTGGCTACACATAATTGACTAAAACAATCTGGCAATTTTTTTCATGGCATTTCTATTGCCTTGCACATCTAATTTTACTTGTTTGGAAATTTTCAAGGAAACCCAACTTCACAGCTCTTTGTTGGTACATCTTGTTGAAGGATATAACATATATATATATATGACAATACGACATCTATGCTATGACTATAACAGTTATGGAGCTCACCCAATTATGTTGCTTGGCCTTCAATCCATGAATCATGGTGGATTGAGGTCTACAATTGGGTTCAAAGGGTATGATGGATGATTGAGGTGAATGATGATGGATGGATTGGACTTGTTTGATCATATCAACAACTTGCAAGTTACCAACGGACTTTTAGAAATTTGAAAACCAAAAAAAGGAGAAAATGTTAATTGCAATTATTGATCGGGCACCAACAACCCAACATGATTGGGATCCTTTTTTTCAAAGGAGTGGTGGTAACTAGAGTTTTGGTTTTTTTCAATTTTTTGATGTTGCTCAAGTGGCAATCGTTCATAAGTTGATTTAATCAAATTTGGCAATAAGAAAATATGAATTTTTTTATAAAAAAAATACCATCCTTCTATATTTTTTGCTATTTGATTGAACTTAGGATAGAACTTGGTGATTTCTTTTACTAGATTTTTTTTTTTGAAATGTGACAACTAAAAAATTCTTTAAAAAGCTTTAAAAATTTCCACTTGGTTAAATTTCATCTCCCCCCCCTCTCCCCCCCAAAACACTAGTGTTAACCAAGGTTACAATTCTATTATATTTTAAATCAAAGAATCACTTGTTATATATCCAATTGTATGAAAATATAACTGATTGGGATATTATTCTCTAAATAAC
>Ga0116231_10014747_pt1 | contig 10380 bp, 8 predicted proteins | sample S1TSphgellanicum_2_FD_89695 | JGI IMG/M metagenome (GOLD analysis project Ga0116231, IMG submission 89695) | Host-associated microbial communities from peat moss isolated from Minnesota, USA - S1T2_Fd - Sphagnum magellanicum MG | ecosystem: Host-associated > Plants > Peat moss > Unclassified... | reverse complement strand
TTATGTCCATATTGTAATGATATTGCATTAGTATTGTGATTGTATTGGATATGCATTTTTAATTGTAAATGATACAATGTTGTTACAATATGGTTACAAACTCTATTATTGTATTGATTCTATGTTGTATTCATGTTGTCTATATTTTGTATTTATGTTCTACTCATTTTTTCTCAGCATTGTATTTGCATTGCATGTGCATTGTTGAACATAGGGGATGTAATGTTGCAACAACATAGCTACAAACTAGATATTCAATATTGACTCAATGTTGTATTCTTGTTGTTATGTTATTGTATCTATGTTATAATCATACTTTCCCAACATTGTATTTGTATTACTTATGTGTTGTTGAAGGTAGGTGATGTAATGTTGCAACAACACAGTTGCAAATTGGATATTCAATAGTGAATCAAGATTGTATTCATGTTTATTATGGTGTTGTAAATGTGTTATAGGCACACCACAACAAAAACATTTAGAAATTGCATATGCACCATTGGTTGCAAGAGATATGATATTGCAACATGTTTACAAACTTTGTATTGGTATTGATTTAATAAATGATAATCAACATTGGACAGTATTGATAAACAGTGCTACTGGAGAATGTTCCACTGACCCAATTCACAGGGTGCACCTAATATGGTCAAACAAAAATACAACTCCAGTTATGGAATTACAAAACTTCATGTAGAAGAACTTTCTGTAGGGTACATCTGTGATGGTTTAGACCATATTCCACCTTGGTTCAAACCTCAATTGTAACTTGTTCAGCAAGCTGCATGGTTCATGCACCAGTTGCCACTTCATCCAAAAATGAAATTTGGGCTGATTCACAAAATTTCAACATTTGTGCAATACAATAAAAAGAACCAACTTATATTACATTAATTATGTAGCAAGTTCCAGATATCCAAGGAACATGTTAAGAAGCGTGCCAATGAAGTTCCAAAACATCAATCCAATGACTACATTGTCTACTTTGACAAATAACTCACCATGATCAAGACTTTTGTTATGGATCTTGATATAGTTGCCTATAATGAATGTAACATCATCCCAAGTATAGGATTTCTGATTTATCCAATACTGCCAAATCCACCAACTTTGCCAGGTTGCAAGTTGTTTCATTAATCAATCATTCGGCAAAACTGTTCAGAAGAAACCAATTAGCATGATACACAGAATATGTCACCTATTGGTTAGCTACTTTGACTAATTGTTAATAGGTGAAAGTATTGCATGTGAGTCACGAGGAGCAAACCTTCCCAAGGGTATAATTAAGGAGAATGAATTGAATGCCAAACAACCACCATAGACTCAGCTTTTCTGCCCCTATGATTTGCAATTCCAACTCCTTGATGATTTCAAGCTGATCATCCACGCTATGTAGTCAAAACACCAACAATAAGGTCGAGATTCATTGTACACTCTCCATGAAGTACAATGAATACATACTTCATATTCATGCTCAGACATATAACAAAAGAGTAAGTGAAGATGATTTATGTGCTTCACCTGCCACCACAGGTCATGACCTGGAACCCAGGAAACCTTGTTCCGTGGAAGTGCTTGATTATTGTCCAAAATCAAGCATGTTCCTACAATAGGAAATTCCATCAATAATCAGTACATCACCAGTAAAAATTTCCTTGTTGAAGTATACAAAGCAGGACAAGTGTCCCACCACATACCCCATACCTTTTTTGTTGCTAACCATAAGTTTATATAAGAGTAATTTTGCTTGACTGAAGCAAAAACCAAAAATACCAAGTCGGAAGTTTCCTTGATGAACGCAAAGTTGGAGAGCATCATCAACAATTTTTTTCAAAGGCAAAAGTTTGTTGCCACGCTGCACTCCTGAACATGAGAGAATTACTTCTTACTGGCAATCCAGAATGCAACCTACTAATGACTCTGCACTATATCCTGCAAACACCACCTAGAAAACTCAATTCACCAAAAAACTTGTGTCAGTCTGTGTCCTAATTTTTTTTTCAAGGTAAGTTGTTTCACAAGTTATTTGAAAGTCCTTTGTATCAAAGCTTTTGAAATTCCATCCATGCTTTATCAAGATTGTTGTATCTGACAAAAACTCCTAGAACTTCATTTGCAATATGACACCACAAAAAATTCGAAATCAAGGGGATTGTAAGAAATACATAGTGAGGGGCATACTGAGTGAATAGCCCCAATCCTAGCACATGCAACAAATTTGAGGATGAAATTTGGTTTTAGGGGCGGATGATGTTACCCTTAATTTTGTAACATGTGGCCTAACATGTTGTATGTAACAAGTTGTGAAAAGTAACATGTTATTTATGACTTAACCAATAATAGAACTTAATCTATACTTGAACCTAACCAATTATAAAACTTAACAGATAGTGTTGTAATAGGTTCATAAACATGTCGATAGGTAACTGGTAGTATGCAAAACTTGTAGTGGATAGAACATGAAATTCTTGGCAAAATGTTATAAACGACCATATTTTTGAAATATTTTGGACTATTAGTGTTTATACTGATTAATTTGGATTGCTAGTGACTATGCTAGTTAGTAATTGTTTAAAAGGTCCACAAAGACTATTTGTTTTCAAATTAGTAAGTATAAATTGATGCACACATAAAGACATAAAAAGATTTGATACCATATTACTTTCTATATTTTCAAACTTGGAGATCATCTTGTTTCTCTTTCGTTTGGAAAATGAAATGATGCTTTTTGGCCAATTCTGATTTCTTAACAAAGTAAGTGCATGTTGTAGGATTGTATATAGATTTTTAGTTTTTAAAAATGTACTTAATATTGTTTTAGAATTTATAAGTGAAGACATTAAAAAGTAGGGAACTAATGGGCATATGAAAAATCCCATCAACAATTGTTCTACAAACTATCGATAGACCAAAAACTTGTCAACCTATCCACTAACCTAGTGTAATCCTACATGTCATGTTTTATAACTAGTTAGGTTAAGTCAACAAGTTAGGTAAAATAACTTGTTAGGTTTAACAACATGTTACGTCAGATGTTACTAAATTTAAGTATTATTATCCCCCTTTGAAGACTAGATTTCATCCTCAAAATACTAACTCAAAGATTAAGGTTATTTTAGTTTTTGTAATCAGTTGGTTAATGGTTCCTTCGACAGGTTCGACATTTAGTTCTTCCATTGATTCAGCTTGGTTTAAAATCTAAAGACATGTTAACATTGCAATTTTCAATTGATTAGGTGTTTATTTAAAGGCCATTATGGGCATCATGACTAACTTCAAGGCATGAGGGGTACTAGAAAATCAAAGCAATCTCTTAACCTATACCTATTTGGTGTGGGGTCAGAAGTAAAGTAGCAAATAAAAACTTTAAAGGTTATACTTTACTATTAAATATAGTAAATAAAAGGTCAACAAGTTTCCCCTAATCCTTTACAAACTTGTCACTACCTTCCACCGGTTCAACAATAGCAAAAGTAACTTGAAATGTACAATAAAAGTTTGAACATGTAGGGGTATGATCTCTAAACCAGTTCCACCTCTAAAAGGACTAACTAGTTTAATAATAACAATAGGTTTCACAACATAAGGTTATGTTCTTATTGCTTTGCTACTAATTCCAATTTCCATGGACATAAAGCTTAGTGGTTTGCACTTGAAATTTGGAAAAGCGATTCAATATGCTCGCAGCTCTAGTTGGTAAACCTATTCATTAACTCAAGTTAACTCCATGTTTTATTAGATTTGCTCCTTTGTGAACTCCTAAATTGTTTGCCACCACTCTTTCCATTTGGGACTTTTGTCCCCCAAAGCCCATGATTTTGCATTTTAAGCGAAGTGTTGTCCAACGAGAACTCCCCAAACTCCTTTAACCTATTGTGCATTTTGACTAGTGGAATTGGGTTTGGTTTGTTCAATTGTACCTTAACAATTTCCAACTTGCCTTTCCCATCTTGGATTTGAACACTCAAGGCTTGGGCTTGTTTTTCAAACTCAATGTTGGCAACTATAAATTGCTCCTTGAGTTCTTGATAGGTCTACTCCAAACTTGTTATAGCCTTATCATGTTGCATGTTATATTGCTCCATCTTGTTGTAGTCCCATGTCATATGTTCATGCTCACTTTGGAGAGCTTTAAATCATTATGGATTTTCCAATTGAATTGGTTGAACTCAATGTACTTTTGTTGTAAATTTTCAATTTTCCCAACAACTTGTTTTGCCTACTTCAACCTATTGGACATGTTTTGGTTTTGATATTGCACATTAATCAACTACCACTTGACTATGATTATTTCTTTGTCATGGTTCTTCAAGGTTTGTTGCATTGTTTCTAACTTTAGGTTACAAGTTTATAGGTGGTTGTTGGTCTCATATAAGTTCTCTTTGGTTTGTTCATGTTCAATATTGAGGTTAGTGAGTCCATCCAATGTTCTTGACCATGTTGTGGCATATTGAATAGCTTGCTCCAAACATATTAATCTGCTTCAAAAAAAATTATAAGATGACCAAAAATTGGGATAGGTTGGGATATAAAAAGTTGTGGTGTTTTTGCAACTATAGCTACAGGTTCTTTGGGCTTTGCAATTGGTACCACAATTTCAAAAGATTCAATAGGTTCAATTTGGATGTTGTTAATTACCTAGTCCAAGTTGGGCTTAGGTTTTTTTTCCAAGTTATCATGTGTGGCTATTGCTTCAAATTCCTTGCCATATTCACCCCCCATCTTGTCTCAACAAGTTCTCTTCTCATCATCCTCTAAGTCAACAATTTCAACCTTATAAATGGTTTTAGAATTTTTTTCTTAGTGGTGAGTTAACATGTTTAGGACTTAACCAATCCCATGGTGTAAGAGGTTTCATAAACATATTTTAATCTATGATATTGACATAATGGTAGAGGTGATGCAATAGTTGAACATGCCGGTCTTTTTTCCTTCAAAAACTACTCCTTAGTCATAAGTTCAAATGAAACCTATTATTTTTGAGTAACTTGTTGCTCTTGGTTTGTTGGTGACACGAGTTTTTCTAGGGTTTTTTTTGGTGAAGACACCTCTAAAATGGAAACCATTTCCTAAATAGAACATCTAGGATATGTTATGAATAGCAGATGTTTGCCTTGGTTTTACTAGGCATTAGGTTAGTTATTACCTTTTTGGTGCTATATCCAATGGATTAATTCCATTAATAATTAGGTCAAAACTATAAAACGTTGATTAATGGGTTGCCCCTTGTTGGCCAAGTCAAAAGTAGTAGCAATTTGATTGCTAAAATATGCTAACCACATTTGTTGGTAAATGATTTGCAAAAGGGTTGCAAATCTTGCATGAAATTCCTTTTTCATGCAGACTACACTACATTGCTCATTTTCTACAAAGGCATGTAGACCTGTAATATTTTTCAGGCGGTTTTAGCTTCTTGGTTAATCGTATTGGGAGCATCTATTACTCTTCCACTGGAAATGCCAAGTTGATTGTGAATAAGTATCTGGTCAATCAAAATTCCTTGACCACAAACTTGTCCTTGTATTCTACCATCTTCGGTCTTTTCCTAGGTTCGCAAAAAATTGTGCAATAGGTCCTCTCTTGGTGCAATCCATTATAGGTTGAAAAAGTTCTCGAAACCAACCCCTCTAGCCCATTGAATTCGTTTGAATCCATCTTCATCCATTGCAACATCTTTTAAGTCTCCTTCACTTTAGACCTTATTTTTTTCTTAACAAAATTTTCAACCTATTTTTTTGTAGGTGCTTTGCCTTTTCTCTTCATCATGGCTTTTGTTCTTGATCATGGGCATTGAAGAATAATGTTATACATTGATTCTACTTCAAAAAGTTTTGGATAAATTCTTTTCTATTGTCTCTACTCACAAGTTGTTGCAACTTAACTTCTACCTCCAAAGGATCTAATTCAAAAACTTATTGTGATTGTTCCTCAACAATAGGTTAGGATTAATTTCCTCCTCCTCCTCTGAAATTATAATGACATATGGCTTTGGTGCTATTGTAAAAATAATGGTTTGCCTAAGAAAGTTTAAAGTTGTTTCTAATTCCTCTTCCAAATCCTTACTTTTCTTTTCTTGCTAAAAAACTCTAATTTTTTTTTATGTGGGTTCACACAAAGCTAGGGGTTTTATATAAATTGCTCTAGTCAAATGAACTTCTTTTGCCTTCTCTCTCCACATGTTCTCTCCTAACTACTTAAGCTTTACTTTTAAACTCTTTCTCCTTTGCTTTTATTTTCAACTTGTCTAAGGTGCTTTCACTCATGGCCTTCAACAATGCTAATAAATAAGTCAAAATAAAAAAGCCTAACAAAGGGTGTGGCAATTATTTATTTATTTTTGGTTGTTAATGATTATGTGGCTACAATAAACATGACTTTTAGGGTTATAAACCTCTAGGGTACAAACATGTATAGGTTTTTCAACAAATACATAATTTTGATCATTGCAAACAAGTATGTTGTTAAATTGAACAAGTACATTGTCATGATAATGAACACATGTACATAAGCTCTAGTAATACTACCATGTGTCAAGTTATTATTAACCAATTCAAACTTTATAAGTTCAATACCTTCATTTTCAATAAGTAATGGTTTAAGTATTTTTGTTTAAACATGTTCATTAATAATAAAGTTAATAGGCTTAGTTGATACAAGTTATAGTGTTATATATCAATGAACTTGTATGGCTTCAACTTGTAAATATTGACCAGGTGACACGCCCCCAAACTCTTTAAGGGACCCAAATGTAGGTCCCAAAACAAAACAACAAAAAAAGAAGAGAATTGGGGCACGCTCCCTAACTTGCATTATTTCGGGGGTAGGAGGGCGTGTTAGAACTCCAGGATAGGAATAAAACAAATTCACAAGTGAGAGTTCAAAATGAGATCAACTTGCACAACTAAAAAAAAAGGGCGATTAATGCAAGTTAAATGGAAGTGGTGCAACAGACTTAGTAGTGATGCACCCCCAAACTCCTTGAAAGACTCAGATGCAAGTCCAAAAGTGAAAATAACAAAAAAAAAGGAGTTGGGATATGTTCCTTAACTTGTAGCACTTCAAAGGGTGAGAAGGGCATGCTAAAACTTTGGGATGAGGATTAAATCGAGTGACAAGTGAGTCAATTATTCATATGGACTTGCACAAACTAAACAACAAGTTTATTAATGCATAGCTGGAACACTTTTGGTGCATAAATGAACCATGGGCATACATGGACTCAGAAGACTCACCACGACCCGAACTTGAGGAAGCCACCACCTTCTCCCTTCTTAATATTCTCCATGGTTAGCCATGGTTCTGCACTCAAATGTCATTTTTCTTGCGATTCCCAAGTCGAGAGTCCTAAAAATTCTTTCAATTGGGATTTTTGCCACTTTGGACACCCAGAGCTGCTTGTGAAAACCTCCGATTGAAAGGAATTCAAAAGAAATATTGTAGCCCTTGTGAAGAGTTTCCCAACAATATGTGGCACACCACTGCACGCATGTATTTTAGGGTAATTTTCAATTTTTAGTGGTTGGGAGTCAAATTGACACTTCGACTCCCAGCTCTTTTTTAGGCCATAATTTGTGTTGTAAGTACTCAAATGGATCATGAGAGCCCACTTTAAACATCTATATCTTAAAAAAATTTCAATGGTATAATAAAGTCCTTAATCTAATGAGTTTTGACCTTTCAAATGGCTCTCTCAAAATTCGAGACTTCATAGGGACTTCAACTCCCAAATTGGGAGTCCATTTGGGAGTGTGTGGGGTCATACCTTCACATTCTCTCACATTCTCAAAAGTGTGAATGTGACTCCCAGGTTACACTTTTGGCTCGCACCTTTCTATGCCCTTACTTTGGTTGTGAGCCCAAGGCTAAGGTCATGATAAATAAGTACAACCTCAAACACAAGTTTTACATGGCTCACAACCTTTGGGAGGAGGCACCACTCCCCTGATTTATAGTATATTATGTGCTTTTTCATGGGGAATACATCTAAATGTGACTATTCCTCGGGATTCCCAAGTGGGAATCCCAAAATTGGGACTCTTAGTGTCCCAAAACTTTGGACGCTCATATTTTTCTCAAAGTAGATTGCTTTGAAAATGCAAGGGCAATAACTTATATCCCTCAAGAACATCTTTCCAAAGGGGCATAACATGCCCCAATTGAAGCCCATTTGTCCCTTGCATTCAAGGGGTTTATGGTCAGGAGTCAAATTTTCAATTTGACTCTTGCCCTTTCTTTTGTTCATAACCCATGCAAATTAGGTCTAAATGAACAACATGAAGGCACTTTAAACATCCATGCTTCAAGACCTTTTTAATGGTGTCCTAGGGGCCCAATTTGATCCTTGTTTACCTTTCTAACCAAGATTTTAAACATTTGTGACTTTTGCATGAATGCAACTCCCAATGTGGGAATGCACTTAGGAGTCATTGGGCTCCATCCCTTGCATTCTCCCCCATTTTTGAAAGTATGTTTTACACTTAAACACATTCCTTTGGCCTCATGGGCCCTTGCACTCCACACTTAATTGTGAACCCAATGTTAAGGTTGTGACACTAAGTTAGGATCAAACTTATCAATGGTGACAAGTAAAACAATGTTGTTGAGCAAACACGATTGTATTCTATATAGCCCAAAACATCTTCCTTGGAATTTATAAACATGTTTAGAAATAGCCTTTGGAAACCATAACACGTAATTTCCAAATTGAAACTTGGTTTCAATGTACCAATTTTATGACCATAATGACTTGTTCCATTGGTTAGAACTTATAAGTAATTAGATCATGTGTAATCAACATGTTTTCCTATAGTTCTTCTAACTCTAACAATCAATTAATAAGTATTTAGATAGGTTGTGGATCTATGTTTTCACCATGTTTGGACGATAACAAGTACTATGTAGGCAATAATGGATATAATCCACATATAAGTTGAAATAGGGTATGACCTATTCCAACTTTGTAGGTGGTTTGATATGAGAATAAAACTGTGGACAAGTGTTCATCCTAATCATTTTAGTTTTCATTAACCAATTTAATTAATAAGGTTCCAAAAACCTTATTTATAAACTCAACCTGTCAATTTCCTTGCGAATAACAAATAATACTACTAGTATATCTAAAAATAAAATGATCAATAAGGTATTTAATAACATCATTGATAAAATGGGTACGTTGCTTAGTCATAATTGTCAATGGAGATCCAAATCTCATAAGAATATATCAAATAAGATTCAAGCCTTGTAATAATATGTTCATACAAAAACTTGGCAATTACTACAACAATGTTGATATGGAGCATCCTTACTTTTGTAGGCATTTAATTGCAAGTCAGTGGCCACTAAAATGTATCGATTACCTAATAGGTTTGCAGATTTAACATGTTTAATAAAATCCAATCCCCAATGTTCAAATGGTTTTTCAAGTAAAGTGGTAACTAATTTCACCAAATTCTACATTAATAGATAACCTATTCTTTGACATTAGTCACATGTTTGAAAATATTCATGAACATCACAATCACCATCAGCCATTAATAGTCAACATCGAGATCTTTTTCAAAGTAGTGTCAAAAGGGAAATGCCCTCCTGTAACTCCTCCATACAATTCTTGCAAGACTATGGGTACCTATTTTGGTTGTAGGACTCAATGGAACCTATTGTCTTGTCCAAATCTATATAGTTCTCCCTCTTGAAGCACAAATGGCTTATTTATCTAAGCTATGTACTATCTTTGTGATGTAATAAACCTTTATGGCATCACTTTTAATAATGTGTATAAATTATCATATAAAACACCCATTTTCAACTCACTTGCAATTATAATACAACTAATTGATTTTTTGATGTGGCAATTTATTTATTAATACACCGTATTTTTAAAGGGATAGTTACACAATACTTGTAATACCCAAGGGATAGTTGCATAATAATTGTATACATTTTATTTTTTAGTTTTAATTGCATGATAATGTGGTTTCAACAGAGGTGACTTTTCAGAGTGAATACACAAAATTGAACAATGTTTACGATTGTTAATAGTATGTGTTGATGCGATTACACCCTTAGATGATTGCCACATAATTAATGTATAAATATACAAATTATTAGTGGAAATTTGAAAATACATTATCCATTCATGATTATAAATTACAACTAAACAATTTCAGTCTACATGAATTTGTAATTCTATATTGGATGATTGCCATGTAATCAATGTACATATGTAGAATTTGTTAATGGATATAAAAAATCACAATATTTTAATTTTGGAAACCCTAAACCACTATGAACCAACTTTAATCCACATGAATTTATAATTCTCCATTGAATGACTACCACATAAGAACCAAACATAGATGTGTGGTTTGTAGTGGAAATACA
>Ga0116231_10014745_pt1 | contig 10380 bp, 7 predicted proteins | sample S1TSphgellanicum_2_FD_89695 | JGI IMG/M metagenome (GOLD analysis project Ga0116231, IMG submission 89695) | Host-associated microbial communities from peat moss isolated from Minnesota, USA - S1T2_Fd - Sphagnum magellanicum MG | ecosystem: Host-associated > Plants > Peat moss > Unclassified... | reverse complement strand
CGTGGTGTAAACTTGGTATTGGTCGCTCAAGACGATATTGGTGCGGTAGACGCCGTTGGCGACGTAATCAAACCAAAGCCCCACCCGCGCCTGCCCATAAGGCGTGTCGTAGGTGCCGCGTGTGATCGTTCCCCAGTCACGGAAGTCGTTGTGCTTGTCAACACCTGGAACGGCGTTGCTGAGGTTCACGGCTTTATTGTTGATAAAATAGGTGCCGGTTAGATTCGGCGTGGTTCCGTTCGGGTCTGCACCTTCGGTGCCGTTACGGAAATATGACACGGTGTAAACCGTCTCATCAATGTTAAAGCCGTTGCCGAGATTCGAGCGGGCGCGGATATATTCGAAATCGGTATCATAGACGTCGGTATTATACCCTCTAAACGCTTGTGAGGTCGGGTCGTTGCTCAGCCCGTAATTGCGGCCATACGCGTTGAGCTGGGCGATTGTCGAACCATAGGCGGTGTGGCCGTAACTCGAGTTGACCATGCCAACAAAGGTGAGCACGGTATTGTCGCCGACTGGCTGCTCCCACTTGGCGAATCCGTTGGTTCGATCAGTGGTGACGCCGGAGAGATACGCATCGGTGGTCAATCGTGATACGTCGAGCATCCCGCGACCACCGCCGGCTTGCGAAATAATGCCGGTGTCCCCCTCAACGCCAAACAACTGCTGTTTATAACTACCGACGGCGCTGTACGGGTTGATGCTGACGGTGTTGGTGGGGGATTTAGAAAGCAGGCCAATGGTGCCGCCGAAGGTTGCGTAGCCGATTTGCGAGGCTGTGCCTGGGCCACGTTCGACGTTGACCGAACCGAGATCGTGCGAGGTGAAATACGTCGCGCTTTGCGGGGCAAAATTGCTTGGGCCGCCGGGCAAGACAATGCCGTCGAAGGTGGTGTTGATCTGGCCGTATTGAAAGCCGCGGATGCTCTCGCCGTAATTTTGCTGGCTCACTGGGCCGGCAGGCTGAATATTCATCAGGCTCGGCGTGAACTTCACCAACTCGTCATAGTTCTGCGCCGGAATGGTGCTTTCCTCGATGAAATTTTTCCCCACCACAGAAGTCGGCTGGCTCGCCTCGATGGGCGCGCGACTCGGCGCCACATAGGCCGGCGTGTCTGGCGCCGGGGTTGGGAATGGTGTTCCTGGAACGAGGTTCACCCGCGCTCCAGTCGCATTGACGGTGCCAATATCTTTTGTCTCAGGGGTCGCAGTCGGCACGGTTTGCGCGGCGGCTTGCACCGCTGTCACCATGCTGGCCAGTGTCAGTAAGCGAAGTGTGTGACGCATCATCTCTCCAGGCCCAAATTTTCGTGAGCGCTGATAAGCGAAATGAACAGCGACTGGTTGTTATGAGATTGTTACGCACGGCGCCGCGTGCTGCCTGTTTTTCGCACCTTTAGAAACAAAATAAAGTGAGCGTATCAATTTCATAGATTATACCAGCAAACCGCATTGTAGGTCCGATTACTGAGGCAGTTTCGTCCCGGTTCTCACCAATCCGTCGCAATTTCTTCATGTGAGTGTCACCGCTTCGAAGCAGAACAAACCTTTCTGAAAGATTAACGTTTCGTAGGGTTCAGCGAGTCTCCCGATTTCGTCTGAAAACGCCGGCGCCGAGAGGCGCCGACCTCCCTGCGCGGAAGGTTTTATTTACCCTTTCGCGTTGCAACAGATAAAGGAGTACACTGTGAGTTTACCTTTCGGAAAATTGCCACTTGCCGGGATGCTCGCGATCGCGATCGCAGCACCCGGTCTGGCCAACGCGCAAGATGTGACAACGCGCACTGTTGGCCCGCAGCCAAACGGGTCGATCGTTGCGTCAGACAACCAATTACTGACACCAGCCGGAACGCTGGTCGACCTAGGCTCGCCGGTCGTCGCCAAGGCGGTCGCTATCAACCCGAATAAGAACACCAATACCGCCGCTGTGCTGCTGATGAGCGCGGCCCAGCCGATCATCGTCTTCAACGTGAAGACGGGCGAAGTGATCCAGCGGTATATCCCCACCTCGACGAGTTTCACCAGCAACAGCACGGGCTCTTTTACCGGCATAACCTATTCGTCGGATGGGTCAAAACTGCTGTTCAGCCAGGACAATAACTTCGTTCAGGTGGCGAATGTCGATCCGTTCAAAGGCACGCTGACGCCAGCCTTCCAGGTGTCTCTGCCATCACCGCCTGCAAACCCGCTGCTCTATAATAGCTTCTCCGCCAATGCCGGCGGCTTAGCGCTGTTCGAAGACTCCATCGGCCTCGTCGCGCTGAATGCCAACAACACCGTCGGCCTGATCAATATGGCCAACGGCACATTGACCTCACAAATCCCGGTTGGTAATGCGCCGAACAGCATTATCGTCAAGGGTAACTTTGCCTATGTCAGCAATGAAGGCGGCAGGACCGCGACGAAGTCAGACTTCACGAATCTGTCTGACGGCACGCCGATCGTGGTTGACAAGACAGACGCTTTCGCCACCACCGGCACGGTGTCGGTGATCAACATCTCCACCGGGAAAGTAACAAAAACCATCGATGTCGGTTTGCATCCGGCGGGAATGGCGCTGTCTGGCTCGCTGCTTTACGTTGCCAACTCTTACAGCGACACCATTTCGGTGATCGACACCGATCTGAAACAGGTTGTGCAAACCATCGACGTCGGCGTTCCCATCAAAGGCGGGGCGTTTGGTGCGGGTGCAGACGGAATTGTTGTTGTCAACGGCACGGCGTATGTCACTTTGGGTCAGTCGAACGCCATTGCGGTGGTTGATGTTACGAACAACTCGCCCACACCGGTGCTGGGTTACATTCCGACCGCATATTTCCCGACTTCCATCGCTTACGACTCAGCGCGCAAAGCCTTGGTTGTGGCTGACGATAAGGGCATAGGCGCACAAGGTTCGCTTGCCACGGCGCACGGCGTGACGGCGTTCAACACGCACCAAGAGACCGGTGTGGTCAACATCATTCAGATTCCCACAGCCAAAGAATTGGCGACGATGACCACGAAGGTCATCTCTAACAACCATTGGAACTCGGCCAACACCAAAGTCGGCTCACAATATGCCGACCCCAATGCCGCACCGGTGGCGGTTCCGGCGCATATTGGTGAGCCTTCGTTGATCAAACATGTTTTCTTAATCATCAAAGAAAACCGGACCTATGACCAAATGCTGGGCGACCTGCCCCAGGGCAATGGCGACCCTAGCCTCGCGGTGTTCGCCTCTGCCGTGCCGAACCAGCACGCGCTGGTGCAACGCTTCCCGCTGCTCGACAACATGTATGCACCAAGCCGCCAATCGGCCGACGGGCATCCGTGGATTGTTGAGTCAGGCTCATTCTACTCCAACGACATCCTCTCCCCGGATTGGATCCGCAGCTATCCCGGCGGCAACAGCAACGACGCGTTGACCTATACGCAGAAGGGCTTCTTGTGGTCGGGCGCTCTGAAAAAGGGCCTCAACGTCAAGATGTATGGCGAATGGAGCGCGGGCTACACCATCGCGTCGAAGCCGGGCGGCGGCAGCTACACCTGGGCCGATTTCTACAACACCTCGCTCTACAAAGAGACTGGTGGCACACAGGGCAGCAACATCGTGCCGGATAACTCCGACACCGAAACCACCGCTATCCCGTCCGCCGCGGCGATCCTTGATCCGCATTACCCGTCCTTCAATCTCGGCATTCCCGACCAATACCGGATGGACTACTATCTGCCGATCTTGGCGGCGCAGGATGCGGCCAACAACGTGCCAAACCTGACCATCATGTGGCTGCCGAACGACCACACCAACGGCACCACCACGGGCAATCCGCTGCCGGCAAACTATGAGGCCGATAACGATCTCGCGCTCGGTCGTTTGGTCGAAGCGATTAGCAAGACCAAGGCTTGGCCAACCACCGCCATCTTCGTCGAAGAAGACGATAGCCAAGACGGTGTTGACCATGTCGACGGCCATCGCCAGCCGGCTTACGTGATCAGCCCTTACGCGGTTGCGCCGCAGACCTCCGGTGTTGGTAAAGTTATCCACACCACCTATACGCAGGAAAACATCAACCGGACCATTGAGAACATTCTCGGCCTACTGCCGCTTACTCAGTTCGACTTGACCGCGACACCGATGTTTGACTGCTTCCAAAACACGCCGAACACCGCGCCGTTCACCCATGTTCCGGCGACCATTCCGCTGAACATTGGTCCCGGCAATGTGCCAATCACCGGGACCGGCCCAGCGAACTATGCGATGAAGGTGATGCCGCGGATGACACCGATGCAGCGCGCGTGGAACCTGGCTTCCAACCAAATGACCAAAGGTAAGGAAGGGAAGGCAGACTCGGTAGATGAGAACTTCCTCAACCACGTGATCTGGTATTCCGCCACCAATTGGAAGCGCCCATACCCAGGCGAAGCCAAGGTGCTGCCGCCAGGGCCGTTCGTCAAAGCCGCAATGAACAAGCCAAAAGATGCCGACGGTGACGATGACGACGAATAGACTTGCCTGAGCTTGCGAGCCATAAGACAAGGTCGGGTATGAAAATACCCGGCCTTGCTGTTTTTGGTCGGAGGAAGCGAGGCGCAACGGCGCCATGCGAACAAGGCTTTGCCCTGTTAATCGTGCTTTGGTCGGTCGGGTTGCTGGCGCTGTTTGTCAGTCAACTCGTGTCATCTGGCCATCGTGAGGCGCAGCGTGCCAGCAATATGCGCCTGTCAGCGGCGGCCGAAGCGGCGGCCGATGGCGCTGTCTATCAGTGCATTTTTCATCTTCTCGCGACCGGGGCGGGGCACTGGGCGCCCAACGGGACCTATCGTCTTGTCGTCGGCCGCAGTGTTGTGCAGGTAAACATCCGCAGCGTGGCTGGATTGATCAACCCCAACACCGCCTCGATGGCCCTCATGCAAGCTCTCTTGCAGGAGATTGGCACCCCGAAGGCAGGCTCGGGCGCGCTTGCCGCCGCCATCCTGGATTGGCGAACCCCAGGTGAGTTCGCCCGTCCGAATGGCGCCAAGGCGCCGGAGTACCGCGCCGCCGGCTACCCATACGGCCCCCCCGATGCACCCTTTCAAGACCTCTCGGAACTCGGCGGCGTGCTGGGAATGACCCCAGAATTGTTGGCCCGATTGCTGCCCCATCTTTCGATAAGCGCCCCAGAGGCGCCGAGCGCAACGCTGGCCGACCCGACCGTTTCCGCCGCGTTGCATGACGCGGGCGAAACAGGCGGGGGACTTGATGGGGGCGACAGTTTTGGCACAGTGTCTATCAACGCCACCGCCATCGGACCTGGAGACAGCCGTTTCCTACGGCATGTGGTCGTTACTTCAGACGATGCGATAAATCGGCAAATCTTTCGTATTTTAGTTTGGGAGCAACTTCGCGAACCCTAGGACCCTGCTTTAACTGGCGGCCCCGGTTCGCAGTGGCGCAAAGATCATCTCTGGCCAGCGACGCGGATCGTCGGCACCAAACCGCAAGCTTATGCGCAAGAGCGAGGGGGGTGCGCGACCGGCCCAGCTTTCATGCCAGGCTCCGCCGTCCCAATAGCCAAATGTCACTGCGAGAACGCCCTGTAGTATGACGGTGTCGGTCGCAACGGGCGGCGCGCCAAACGTCTTGTTATGGAGATGCGGTGACCAGCGGAGTATAAGGCGATGCCTGTCGTCCACACGCAACACCATATCCGCCCGCCGCGTGCCCACATCAGACACCGCCATCGGTAAGATTGAGGTGAAGGCTACGACATTCTTGTTGCCATCCATTGTGGGCGGGCCGGTTCGTGGCGACGGTTCAATCTGCTGTATCAACCCACGCAGGGTACGGTCCACAGTATCAAGATCGCCGCTGGCATCGAGCAGGCGCTGCTGCTGGCGCCAAGCTGTCAGGCCGACTTGCACCCCATTGCTGAGCCCGACCACCAGCAAGGCAAAAACCACGAGAGCAACGAGCACTTCCACCAAGGTGAAGCCCGCGTCGCGCCCGCGCGTCATGATGCCAAAACGCCTAGACGCTGACTATCGAGTTGAACGTGCTGTGTTCTTCCATGACTTTGCCATGAGACGATCACGGTGACATTGTACAGCCCGATCTGCGCCGCATTGCGTGAATCTGCGGCGGCCGCTTGCGCAAAGGCAAGGGATGTTATCCGAATTTGCCAGGCAAACCCGCCACGGTCTTCGCCGGATTGCACGCCGGGCGTCAGGGCCGAGCCGTTGAGGCTTTCGAGGCGAGAGCGCGCGCGTGACAAGGCTTGCTCTGAAAGGTCGGCCGCCTTTACCGCGAGCAGCGCATCGGCAATACCGCTGAACAGCGCCGTGAGCGCCAAAACGGCGATGATCAAGGCGACCATAACTTCCAACAACGTGAAACCGCTTGCGTCAGAGTGGCACAGCCTAAGATTCGACTTTCGCCATGCGATCATGGGCAACGCCTTCAATCGTTTGACACGTCCTGCCGTGATCTGTTGTCTGCAACGTGGCCCCACATAGCGGGGTCGCTTGGATATTGGCGATCTGTGCCAGGTGTTATGACTGCGCAATACCGTCCAAGCAAGTGCGGCTATGTTAAACAACCGCTTTGGTGTCTTTGGTCAGTTTGGGCTGGGTTCCGGCGCCGTGGCGCAAGGCGTGGTGTATGGGTTTATTCTGCTCAATCCGTTGGCAGACCTGCGGCTCTCCATCGCCCTGGGCGTTGCAATCTTCTCGGTTGTGCTGGGCCTGACTTTGTTTGGCGACGGTCAGGGACGCGTTGGGCTACAGGTGCACGCTACCATTCATCAACCCTGGCCTGTTACAACCTTGGATGGCATAGTGTAGATTTCGCGCCCTTAAAGGAAATGAGACCATGTTTTCGGTTGGACAAAAGGTCTGGCATCGCGATGGGCGGCGCAGCGGCAAGGTGCTGGAATATGATGGGGAGCGTGTTTTCATCGCGCAGGACAACGGCGCCGAGCTGGACTTCCACGCCAGCGACGTGACCGCAACACCGCCACAAGCCGCGAAGGGCATGGCGCCGACGAAGTCGGAGCCCTATGTTATGCCGAACCGTACCCTGACGCCACGCGATATTACGCCGGAACACGTGCGCGTGCTCGGCATCGTGCCGCAGCGCACCATGCAGGCCGTCGCGACATTGTTCGAGCGCAACCCCCGGGCGGGGAAATTCAGCGCGCTCGATGTTGCGGAAAAGTTGAACGTCATCACAAAAATCACCGCCGTGCCCTACCGCACTATGCGGGTGTATAGCGACCGCCCCGGCGAACTCGGCTTACTCATGGGCAAAGGGCTTGCGGAAAGCCAGAAGATGGGCTGACCCAGACGAGCGCCGCTCTAGATCGTGCATACTCGGCGGTTTGCGCTGCAAAAAACTGGTCATGCGCTTGATACCCCCCTTACCCGCTAGGGATCGTTCGGCGGCAGTCACCGCGCCGTTTCTCTAGCAACCCCGCAAGACGCGGCTGGCCACACGCTGAACGTGTTTCGTACACCCCAGAACGCTGGACGCGCGGTCTGAGGCTGGGCTGCATCTGCGAGTTCCCATACCCCAGTGGCAAGCGTACCACAGCGATGACCACGAAACACACCAGAACCATGAGGGTAGGAACTGCGGCCAACAACGCCCATCTTTACGGGGTTTCAGATTACTCGTCCAGCGTTGATCACAAACACGTTATCCGCCAGTCGCCTTAATCCCAACTCACAGAGCGCGTTACATCGATCTGTGAGTGACGTGCCGGCACTTTCGGTGTGAGGTGCGAACCAGGCACGCGCGCATGAACGACCCGTCTTCAACCTGGCGCGCGGTTGCAAACCCTTGAGAGCTATACATCAATAATTGAATTTTGCCGCGGCCATTCTGTGCTTGTCGGTGAAAGTAAAGATTGTAAAACGGCGGTTCAAACAGGTCGGAGCGGCCTCCATCACGGCATCGGCATCGTTGACAGGGATGGGGTGAGCGGCCTAATCGTTAATCTTGGAAACGGGAATGATAAGTGATTAGTGTGACCGCTGACTTGTCCTCTGGTGACTTTATGTTACAAAAAATCGCTTTTTGGTTTCAGACTCTGGCATTCGTATATCTTTTGCTGCACGTGTTTTCTCGACGTTTATTGTTTGTTTTAAACGCGTGGGACTCGAAGGATTACCTAAGCGGTATACGGCATGCTTGATGGATCGAGCATAACCGGAGAGTTTTACAAACAACAATTACGCTCCACCAAGTTGTTGGGCGTTCGCATTGATGATATAGGTGTTACCGCCCTCATTGATTTTATTGTCGCGTCTGTAGAAACGCAGACCAAGTGTATGGTTGTCAACTCAAACGTGCACTTGATCAACTTGGCGCAGGCCAATCCGTGGTTAAAGACTTTATTTGACCGTGCTGATGTCGCTTTCTGTGACGGGACAGGGGTTCAATGGGCTGTTTGGCTGTTATCGGGGCGCAAACCCGAGCGCCACACACCACCCGAGTGGATTGTACCGCTGGCAAAAAGGTTGGCGGGCAGAGGTAGGACCATATACTGGCTCGGCGGCCATGCCGATATTGTGCAAGAGGCGGCACACAACCTGCAGCAGCAGAGCGGCTTGAAGACCTCCGGCTTTCAACATGGGTATTTCAACTCTACACGCGGCAGTGCCGAAAACGATGCGGTTCTCGCCAAAATCAACAGTGTTAAGCCCGATATACTCGTGGTGAACATGGGAATGCCGTTACAGGAGCGCTGGCTTGCAGAAAACTGGGATCATTTACCGAATTGTGTGGCCATCACGGCGGGCGCTCTGGTAGATCACATTTCTGGTCGTGTCAGCCGGCCTCCGCGTTGGGTGGCGGATTTTGGACTGGAGTGGCTGGTGCGCCTGCTTATTGAACCGAGGAGACTATGGAGACGTTACTTACTAGGATTACCCTTGTTCGCTTTGCGGTTTTGTTGGTCAATGTTTAAGAAAAAAGATTGTCTAGAGGATCGCAGCGCAACACAAAATAGTCTGTAATAGGCAAGTTCCGTGCAGCCCTTCCTGCTACCGAAGATTGCATTTCAAGAACCTGTAGCCGTTTCTCCGATTATTGATTTATATAAGCGGCTCATTCGTCACAAATCCTTGTTTTTCATCGTTACTCTTTGCGTTGTATCGATTTCAACCTGTCTTGTTCTGTCGTTGCCGACTTTCTACACGTCTACCGCCGCCATTTCGATTTTACCGATGACACCGGACCCGTTGGACACCAGTAGCAGCGCGGAAGCGGGTCCACGCGACGACGATGTATCGACACATGCACTGCTTCTTGTCAGCCGCGATCTTGCAACCGAAATCGTCGAAAAACTGGCGCTGGACGCGACCCCGAGGCCAGCGAACTTTCTGAAGAAATGGGCCTGCCACTACCAGGCCGTGGCTTCGTTTTTTGGCCCCCGTTGTCTGACCTCGCCAGCGCCCAGTGTTGCAACCCGGGTCACTGCGTTTCTTAAAATGCTGAAGGCGACAGCGGTTCCGCGGTCGCGGCTTATCGAACTGAGCTTCACCGATTCCGACCCTGATCGTGCCGCGCAGGTTCTCAACGTATTGATAGAGACCTATCAGAAACAACAACTGGCTCGGCGCGCCGATCAGTTGACGCGGACTTCGAATTGGGTTTCCCAACGCGCGGAAGAATTGCGCCGCACCTGGCTGGAAGCCGAGGCCAAAGCCGGCAATTACCGGGCACAAAGTGGTCTGACGACCACTGGGCAGCGGAACGGCGATTCCCCACTGATTATGCAACAAATAAGCAGCGCGGCAGCCAGCCTATCTGCTGCGCAAGCCGATCTTGCTGCGGCGCAATCACGCTGGGATACGCTTAATACGGCCGCAAACGCGCATGACAAAACCGTATTTATCGCAATGCGCGATGAACCCGTTCTGACGGCTCTCGCTAATCAACTCAGCCTGTTGCGCGCCAAACGTGCCGAACTGAGCAGTAGTTTTGGTAAAACTTATCCTGAAGTTTCCGGTGTTGAGTTACAAATTGCTATAGTCGAGCAACAGATTTCATCGGAGGAAATGCGGGCGCTCCATTCTTTACAAGCGACTCTTACTGCGAAGCAGGCCGCCGTTGATAATATTCGCAATACCCTGGATCGTCTAAAAAATGATGCAGATCGGTTAAGTGGCAAGCGCGTTGACTTGTCAACCCTTGAATTTGAAGCCACGAGTGCGAAGGAAGTATTTGAATCGTTTCTTGCTCGGGCCAAGCAGCTTGATAATCGCAGTTCGCTGTTGCAGTCGCAAATTCAAATTGCTGCCCATGCGACGGTGCCTGAAACCCCTTCTTTTCCAGATACCGGCCGTTATTTGCTCGGCAGCCTATTTTTTGGCTTACTCTGCGGCACTGGTGCCGCCCTGGCGCGGGACCATCTG
>Ga0116231_10014744_pt1 | contig 10380 bp, 8 predicted proteins | sample S1TSphgellanicum_2_FD_89695 | JGI IMG/M metagenome (GOLD analysis project Ga0116231, IMG submission 89695) | Host-associated microbial communities from peat moss isolated from Minnesota, USA - S1T2_Fd - Sphagnum magellanicum MG | ecosystem: Host-associated > Plants > Peat moss > Unclassified... | reverse complement strand
TTTTTTTTTTTGTTTTAGTTGTTTTTTTTTGATTTTTTGTTATGTTGTTTTTTGTGGTTTATAAGGAGGATGGGGGGGAAGGGGAGGGAGAGGGGGGAGGTGGGGGGGGGGGGGGTGGGGGGGGGGGGGGGGGGGGTGGGAGGGGGGATCCTTGTGTACCTGAACTATGTGTGGAAAATCCACGATTTTTGTTATTTGAGGGAAATTCTGGCGATTGAAAATCTCAAAAATCACTTCATTTTAGCAATTATTTTATTTTATTTGACTTTTTGACGAAATTTCGCCCGTAGGAAAAAGGTCTGCCTGTTACGCGTGATAACCTCGCCTCGGGTCGCCGGGTCACCCCGCGTGAAAGATCGTGGTCTATGGTTCCCGGCGACCCGGTGATAAACCGGGGTGAAGCCTTCGGGCCATTGCAATGACGTGCGCGACGAGAGCTCTCATCCTGCGCCCTCCCCTGCCCGACGACGTGCCACATCTTCTTGTAACCGAATTCTCGCACCAGTGGTTACAAACTTCGAACTTCCTAGGAGAGATTCGAGAAGGTCTGGTCTCGGAGTTTCTGGGGATGTGAAATTCATGGCGAAAAAGACTGACTCCAGACGGCGGAAGAGGAGGGAAGAAGGAGACGACGGGACGCAGAAGAAGAAGATGGCTTGTGTCTTGTGTTGAGAGAGAGATAGTGTGCGTGTGTGTTTCTTTGAGAGAGAAGCGGTGGGAGAAACACAATAAAAGCATTTTGTGGGATTTATTGTTGCAATTGCTTGCGCATCATGAACAGCCTCGTGCAGTCTGCGTCTACTCCGAGTTCAGTAGTTCTGCAGCCCGCAGGCGCTGCTAGTATTGTTGCCTCAAAGACAGTAGTTTTGTTGCATCCGTTTAGAGCGTTGTCTATTGTATGCCGTGTGAAGAATTGGAAGCGACGACGAGCGTGGCAGGGAAGTAGTAGGGTAGTGGTGAAGGCGAGTTTTTCCCGGGAATATGATGCTGACGATTCTTCTGACAGTTTTACTCCATATCTTGCGAGAAAAGGAGCGAATCTGTTTGCGGAAGAAGAAATCGGCGCAGAACATGGAGAGGGATTTGCTACTTTTAGACCTACAGGACCTCTGCATGTGGATGTCGACTTCCTCAACGATCGAATGCGCGAGAGAGGCTTGCAACGAATTAGGTATGCCATGAAACCTGATGAGGCTTTTGGCTTGATTTTCTCTTGGGACAATGTGTTACTCAACACACATGCCCTTCGCATGGTGGCTTGGCATCGGCTTGCTGCAGAGGAAGGCCAAACCCTACCTTTAAGTGCAGAGAAGCAAAGACAGATGTTATGTTTCAGTGTTGATCGAGTGCTGGAACTCGTGTTAGATTGGGGACATGTTCGTGAAAGTGAAGTCGAGAGGTTGACAAAACGGTTGGCCACTCTGTACTGTGAAGAATTGGCATCAGTTCAAGTGCCAATGGAGGGGTTGAGGACATGGCTAGAAGCACTCTTCAATGCAGGGGTTCCATGTGCTGTTGCATCCTCCATGGATCGCATTAGCCTTCTTGCTGCTCTACAGAGGATGAACCTCCTCAAGTATTTTAAGTCTTTTGTCACTGAGGAAGATGGCATGGAGTCCATTGCACATAGGTTTCTCTCAGCAGCTGTGAAGCTTGAACGACCTCCTGCCAAGTGTGTAGTATTTGAAGATGATCCCCGAGGGATTGCTGCTGCACATAATTGTACTATGAAGGCTGTTGCGCTTATTGGATCACACCCCGCATATGAACTTACACAATCAGATTTAGCCGTTAGTAGCTTTGCTGACCTTTCAGTCATGAATTTGCGACGCCTGTTCGCCAACAAGGGAGCCGAATTCATGGATTTGCAAAAGCAGGCTGAAGAGAAGAAACCTGCAAAGAGGAGACTTATGATGGATACATGGTTTTGAGATATTCTATGCAAACCCCCCAAGCATATGGTAACTCTTGGTTACCCTTTCCTGAAGCTCTCAGTGCATGTTGTGTGTTCCTCTGAATGATGTTACTGGAAATCTAGGAGCAATTGATCTGTCTACTAGTATGCAAGAAATTTGTGAAATTGATGAAAACAGTGACCAATGTTACAAATCACCACTTTTCATTGTGGTAATCTGCTTATGGAGGTTGTGAGCCTTCCTGTTCTGCATTTCTGGTGAGTACAGGACATATTCTATTTGTACATTTTGCAAATCTCAGTGATCCAAGTGTAAAAAAAACTTATCTGGCAGCACAGTTTTTGTGCAGGCTATGGCTTGACAGCCTGACTTTGGTACATGCCCCTTCAAAGATTGTTGAACCTCACACAATGCTTGTTCATATTTGCATGTTTGTAGTTGTGTGGTGCACACAGGACAGCAGATTTGTCAGATTTCATTTCCCTGACAAGTAAAGAGGGATAAGCCATAGGCAAAGAGTGAAATGAATCATCAAAGTGTGGTCTGAAATTGTATTTCATTTGTGCTTCAACTAGCATTGTAAGAAATCAGACTTCAAGAAAGCTTCTGATTGTTTACAGCATACTTCAGCAGACCCATTGGCATCAGAAAAGTCTTCTTTCGTGTGAGTAGGGTGAAGACTGATCTGTTCCACTCTTTAAATGTGAAGGGCAAATGCAGGTGCACATGAGGATAATAGGACTTTCATAGACGGATGGGAATTGCCTGAAGAAATATTTTGTGACTGGTTTTGGTTTTACATCATATAGATAACACCCATCAAGCCTTGTTCATATGCATTCAGTGGAAAGTGGAAACACTTTTTACTTTATATCTTTCTGCTCACAGATTTTAAATCTCTTTTGCACGTGTTGTACATATCTCAAGACCAGTATATTTCTTAGAGTTGCTCTCTGTACAAGTTTTGAAAAACATCTGACCTCCCCAACATGTCAGTGACTGAAGAACTTTGTGAACTTCACATTATCATTTTCACTAAGATTTGCAGAAAGGAACTACAGGTACTGCATTACCAAGTCCGCACTTTCATTGTACCTGCAAACCATCAGTGACATGATCATGAGTCCCAAGTATTATTATGCTGTGAACGTGGGTTGCTCCTCTGAGCACAAGACAACTGGGGTGGGCACAAAACGCTTGAATGATATGCTTCAACTGCACATGATTCAGTGCACAAGAGAAAAGCAGTAGAGAGATGAAACACAATTGTCAAAAACAGATGAGACTGAAAGCACACCTTTTAGGATCTTTCCAGAGCATTCCATACACAACCTTCCTCAGTCTGCCTGTAGATAATTTCCGAATACCCCACTTGTTGTACATTTGATAGCGCTCTCGCCTACTGGCATGTGTGGCAATGCTGGTGTATATGATATCCCTTTGTTGTTTAACAAGCTCCTTCAGCATCTCTCGATTTTCCAATCTTTCTAGCAGTCTCTCAATACTCTGAATTTCCCAAGCAATTGTGGGTGGACCATGAAGTGGTGGCACATCATATGCCAATCTTACCTATCACACAAATTGTGTTTATGTTCAGTACCAAAATAAGCAGAGTAGTTTTCAAGGGTGACGTGCAAGAATTTCCTCACTGTAAGAGCAGAGATTCCAGATACTTCACATGGCCGTAGCATGTTGCATAGTCAGAAATATTACCTCATGACTGAGGAGGTTAGGGTCTGCGATCAGCTGCTTATATTTTAGTGACCTTGTCAAAAGATCCACAGACTGCTCATCCCATAGCTTACAAAGATCATGCAGGGATGGCAAACAGTGGCCTGATGTGCCTCTTAGGCCACAAGCCCATGTGCAAGATGAAGATGCAGCTCGACGTAAAGTGGTCTCATCTTGACTCCGGGGTGTCATGGGCAAGGGACCAGAAAAACTCTCCGACAAGGGGCACTGCTTATTGATATGCTTCTCCAATGTGTCAAAATTAGTTTGTACCCATATAGCTGTCTTCTGACCACAGTCAGGTGAGTCAGCAACATCACTTTTATCTGGCTTGCACAGTGGTGGATCTTCACAAGTGAAAAGTGACCGCTGATAACTTCCCTCAGTGGGTGTTCTCTGGAGCAAAATTTGCAGAGCATACAAGTGTTAGTGCAACAGCCTAATCTCTGCAAGTGCAGGTACTTGCGAAACAAAGCCCTATTCGTTCCAAGTCTAGTGGACATTGCACCAGGGAGGTTCAATAAGGAAATGTCCTCTATAAATCTGTGCATTGACATATTCACTGAACTCCACTAAGTCTATACTTGTCCTGTAATGGAGTCTGCTCTCAAGTTGACCCGCATTCTCTCTTACAGCAGCCATTGCACATGAAAAATACAAACTCGCTCACTCAGATGAAAAAGACTTCACCTTCTCAAGTGTTTCAAGTAAGTAATCAGTGGTAGCTGATTGGACATTTGCAGTTGATACAGTGCTTTCACTATCAGAATCACACCCAGTCATGCAGGAATCATGAGATGGTGTGACTTGACTCTGCAGGAAATATTTTCTGGAAACTGACATAGATTGTGCACTGGAAATCTCCTGTCCATACACCGCACCGGAAGAGCTTGCTTTTGATGTTTCAACTGAGTATTGAAAATCTGGTGAAGAGGGACTCGGACACACATTTCCTGACATGCTCCTGTTATCATCAACCACACTGCATGATGAGGGAATATCTTCTTTTGACATGCAAGGAGTTTGTTCATCATCTGGTACAGTCTCTGCAGATGATATTCTCTCATGCGAGGAATTTTGTGGTTCCTCTTCTCCATCAATGCAATAGGTGCAGTCAGGTTTAGAATCAATTATGGCATCAAATTGGTCAGATTGCAGACAGACCAGTGACTTTGACAGGATCAACGGAGGGTCCTCTATATATGTATCAGGCATCTGCTGCCAGCGACTCAAAGATGAAACCAGTGCTGTGCCTGCTTGGATATCAGCTACCAAATCACGTGAGCCCCCATTGTGTTCACCTGTAGTCTGAACTTTTCTCCCATAGGCAGTGTCAAGTTCTCCCTGTATTGCTGCTGCCCCCTGATAACTGGGACCCCATGGTTTGTTGGGTGTCCATGGGGATGAATCTGAACTTGCTTCCGAAAATGGTAAAAAACCACCTGAGATCCCATCAAAAGGAGACTGGAGGGTTGATTGTAAGCATCCAGTACTTTGGTTACCATCTCTTAGAGGCCATGGACAATCTTTCAACATGTTCATGCCTGCATCACTTTGAAAAAGATTATTTCTCTGGAACAGCTCACAGTCTGACTGTACAGCAGGTGGACCTGATTGTGACATAGGTAGACTAGGTTCTGTAATACTACATCTGGCATTGTCAGCTGACACTTGCTGTTCAGATTCTTGTGCACTAGTCATGTGCCCCACTTTGGAGGAGGTATTTAACATGTCTCCAGCACATCCTGCACTCTCTTGAAGCCCATCTCCATTTCCAACAGGAAAATCAAGCTTCCTTGCAGAGTTGGCAGAGATTACTTTACTCTGGACTCCGGCTTTAAAACATGAACCTGGGTCAAGAGTCCCTGTCAGTGAAGGTGCACTGGCTTGGAAGTTTGAGGTACCTGATGAAGATACTGCATTTGCCCCTGTGCCTAACAACTTTGCTAGCTCCTCTAGAAGTTCCTCCTCCATAGCAGGGGAGAGAAGGGAGTCTGACCCTCTACAGTGAGTGACCAGTGGTGTTACTGCATGCACTCCAATGTTCAAGGAAGCTGAGGCATCATCAATCTGATGGTGTAGGTCTAAACTTGCAGATCTTTTTACTACGAGACCAGCAGACATTGGGGAGCATTCAAGGCTGCCTGTAGCATCTAGCGAATTCTTCAAATTGTGAGAGGAACCTTGAATCCAACCACCATCTGCTGGCATGCTTTTCATCTCTGTGGAGTCCCACCAGCTGCTAGGAATATCAACCCGACCAAGATCTTGAAACCACCTTCCAGACTGTGGCAGATTATCATCAAGTTTGACCTCAACAGGAACTCTAATCTTCCAAGAAGGGTATGACTTGTAGCTTCCAGCAGGTGTGGAAATCCAATCTCTTGTAGGCGAAAGGGGCCAATCTTCTAAATAGCTCTGTTTCAAAGTAAGTGATGGCAACCTCTTTACTCTCTCAGTTGGAGCATTACACAAATCTGCAGAACTGGGTTCACTTTCAACTGTAGATGGAACTTTTCTGCCATTCTCCACAACTGTCTGGTTCCAGACCCAAAAAGGCGATGAAAGAGCAGTTGGGCTCTTGACCTCCAGTCCTTCATCAGGCTCCTGGGGAAAGCTGAAGGAAACTGAATTTGCAAGAGAGAATGCACTGTTGATGTTTGTGACAGCTGGTGCATTGTCTACACCAGTAGTACAGAGTAAGTCCATGCCATTATCATTGCTTGTATTTCTATTTAATGTGTTTGCTTCTGGAGAAACAAAGAAACTGGTTGCCAATTCAGTCAAAATCTGATCTTTCCACTTTTCTGAGATGTTGACATCATAAAGATAATCAACTGGTGAAATAGGCATTTCAAGGAAAGACTTCCCTGTGTCACCTGCAACACCTCAAATAGTCAGATATCTGAGCAGCAGTTCCCAATCTAATTACTGTGCAATGTAGAGCAATATGTGGTCCTGTTTTCAATCTCTCCTCTTAAATGCCAAATCAAAAGGATGGGAAGAATAACTACCTAGTAAAATCAGAAATTGTGGAGGTGAAATGCAAAACAAGAAAGACTCTACTCATCTCATTAAACAACTTAAAGGCACAAACTCTGCATACCTGATTTTTCTGGTAGTCTGCTACATTTAGTGGTCATCGAGTCAAGAGGCATATATGTTCTTTCAAGAGCATGGACTCCCAAGTACGATTCATCCAAACCTCCTTGTCCATTCTCACTACATATGTTTCTAGACAACAATACAGTTCCCTGGACCTTATGGCTCTGATATTTCCTCCACCACTTTTGGAGGAGTAATGCTACACTCCGAAGCCTTTGATAGTTCAATCGGGTTACATGCATACGCCAAAATGTCTGCACATGTATTTATGACAAAGGCCTGAACCAGATTAGCACCCTTTCACAGGATAATTGGCAGACATATCATATATGGAAGTTTTAGTTCTAACACCCAACAGAATGAGAATGCATTTTGGAATTTACTACCACAGAGACTTCAGATAAGCTTTGGATGCTTTTGACTAATCCTAAAGTCCTTGTTTCTCTGAGAAAAATCATGATTGAACTGCTCATGCAAATTGGAAAATTAACCTGGAGCCGTAGTGCAGCTTGGTGCAGTTTTGCTGATTGAGGAAAAGTCCAGTAGCCAAAGTGGAGCAGACTCTGCAGTGATGGACGTTTTGAGCTCACATCAGCTATCAGGCATCTGGTCTGTACTCTTTCCACTATCAAAGGTGACAATTTCGTGTTGTTGGAACATCTTGGAGAGATGCGAGGACTGACTGCCACATTATGGAGCCTCACTTTCACAGACCGTTGTGGTTTCCGTTTGCGATACAATTTTGAGGCTTGATAGGTTTTTGAAGGAATGGCTGGTTTATCTGATTCAACTGCTGCAAGCCCCCACTTCCTGTCCAGTTGGGTCATTTTCTTAACTACATCTGCAAACAATGCTTAGTTTGTCACTTCCAGCAATGCTGCAAACATCTTTCACCTGAAGAGAAGGTCGATATTTTAAACAAGAATGTAAGAGGCAGAACTCTTCTTTTAGGTGCATCATAGCTACTGATCACAGCAGGAAGCAAGTGGAAGCATACCAGCCTTGGAGCTGACTTTGACACCCAACAGTTTTTTTGAAGGCTGGAGGAGAGCTCCAATTTTAGCATTGATAGCATGAACTTCACTGGCTTCATGCTGATGCAAATGGTTTGATACTTTACTCCAGTTGTACACAGTCTTTGCCATTATGGGTCCTCCTGAGCATGGAGCATGCAATCAAAGAGAGTCAGTCTATTAGACCATATACATCTTGAAGGTGTAATCCAGAACAGAATGCATTCCATAGCTGTCAAATTGCAACCAGTTCAAGTACCATTATGTATCTTGGCGAGTGTCTCCCAGTCACCTTTGAGTACAGCATCTGGGCAGTATTTGAGCCAGCAGGCTATCACAGTATTTTCAGCATGCTCCAAATCCCTGTTTCAGCCCAACTCCATCATAAGTTTCGAGCTGCTTCATCATCCTGCTGTAGCAGCAGCAAAATTGCATCATAATCTCAGCATTTTCAAAATCGAAGGACAGCATCCCCTACCATGCAAAGTCAAAGAGGAATCTCAGAGGAAAAGATCTGTTTCGCAAAAAACCCAAATACCCAAAAACCCTGCAGCTCGTTGTGTACAATTCCCTGCAGCATTGGTGTCTCCTACCTATTGAAATCCTCTCCATGGCCAGAAAACCATGCTTTAAGACATGATCTCCCTGTGCTCTCTATGAGCTTTGAGGAATTGGAGGAGTCAAGCATCATCATCTACTGTCAGAATTGTTACTGGCGCATATATTGCTGGAGAACGTACAATAGGACTTCTCGGGTCAACCCAGCCACATATCATTTTTTGTGGGGGAGATTCATCATATAAGGGGTAGGGAGGCTGCACCGTATCAATGCCAGCATGTATCAATTCCTTTTTCCAGACAACATGGCCCTGCCTACAGCTACGAATCACACCTTGAGGAAACCATTTTGGGCCGTTGCAATAGTTGTGCCGCATCGCCGGGCATGGCTGCAGATGCATGTGAAATTGACCCTCCACGGCCTGCTGCAAAGCACCTGCGAAAAAACATCGGTCTCGCTTTCACTTGTCACAGCCAGAAGTCACGATGACTAGTTTCATTCCTGCGATATCGTCTGGAATCCAGAAACACCAGAAGAAGGAAAATAGTGATGATGATCGCAAAATAAAACTGCGAAGACCAGACTCTTACAATGCGCAGTCGCAGCAGCAGGAACCTGACTCTGCAACCAGATGTCCACCTGGTTCTGCAACAGATTGCTCCCCTCGGACGACGACTAACGGTCTGCAGACAGCGCGTCAAAAATGATCGACGTCCGGCATAAACGATGCAAAAATTGCTTTCGCGAAGGTCGTTGAGCCACTCGCAAAACACGCCTGTCGAAGCTGGTGGAATGGAACAAATGCAGAGACGAAACTAAAAGAAAAAAACACAAAGAGAAACTGAAGCCGATACTGAAGAGGCATTGCGACAAACGCTCGCTCGCCAGTTGGTGGTAGGATTAGGTGCATAGAATCACGAAGAGAACTCTAAGAACAAACGCGCGAGAGTGAATACATTCCGCATTGCATTACATCTCACGGTCGCTTGCGATCAATACTACTGTGGCAGGTGCAGTAGCAAATTACAACACAGAAGAAACCGAGCAAAACAGAAGAAACTCGACATGAAAACATCACCAAACAACGGCAGGAAAAAAAAACAGCAACAGAAGCACAGAGCGTGGAGAGTATATCACAAAAGCAAAACATTCAGTTAGTTTATAACAAGCGCTTAGTGTCCAACATACATGAAGCAGAGAAAGCAACCGATTCCAGCTTCAAAAAAATTCTCTGAAACAACAACAACAACAACAACGAAAGAGACAACAACAGAGACGAAAGAGTGACAGAAATGCAACAAAGAAGAAGGCATCAGAAGAGCGGCGAAACGCGTGCGCACGCACAAAGAGCGCAGAACAGAGCAGAGCAGAGCAGGTCTCGCTCGCCGCTCGCTGGCTGCTGCCACCAAACACGCAAAGAAAACCCGAACAACGAAGGGGGGAAGAAAACAAGAGAAGCGACACATTCCAACTTCCAAGTGAGCATTACAAACATCTAACTTGACATTATGGTACTAGAATGACGTTATAGATTGGGAAACGCACGTCATCATCAGACGTAATAGCAGCTAGGTTATGCATTATGAACATGGTAGGTACCTACTAGTCATATCTAAACACAAGAACCTAGACTTATTAGGTACGTTTACGGTACCTAATAACACCTACCTAAATACAAACAAAAAATCAGGGTCTACAAAAAAGAAAAACAAAAATTCAAAATAAGTAAAAGAAATTATTTAAATACTTACCCAGTCGCATTTTATTTTTATTTTTTGAGGGCAAATCTCTGGTGATGACGGAAAGAAAAACACCAATGACTTTTTTTTTTGGAAAAAAAAACACAAGTGCGAAATTATTTGATTGGGAGGGGGGAAAAAAAAATTCTAAGAGATGTGTGTTTTGGAGTGCACTGATTGGCCTAGAAGGTCAAAATTTCGGGGTAAGTAAGTTAATTTACTGCTGATTAGTTTGGGTTTTTTCTTTCTTTTTCTTTTTTTAAGGGATAAATGGGGATCCCAACCCCACCCCAAAAAAAAAAAAAAAAAAAAACCAA
>Ga0116231_10014743_pt1 | contig 10380 bp, 5 predicted proteins | sample S1TSphgellanicum_2_FD_89695 | JGI IMG/M metagenome (GOLD analysis project Ga0116231, IMG submission 89695) | Host-associated microbial communities from peat moss isolated from Minnesota, USA - S1T2_Fd - Sphagnum magellanicum MG | ecosystem: Host-associated > Plants > Peat moss > Unclassified... | reverse complement strand
GAGGACCAGCACGTCGTCGCGATCGTCGATTGGTTGTTGCAGTACGCTTTCGACTCCCGCGCGAGCGACATTCATCTGGAACCGCGCCGTGAAACCGGCAACGTGCGCTTCCGTATCGACGGGATCTTGCACGACGTTTATCAATTGCCCGCGCCGGTCATGCCCGCCGTGACCAGCCGCGTGAAGATCTTGAGTCGCCTCGACATCGCGGAGCGGCGCCGGCCCCAGGATGGTCGCATACGCACCCGCTCGCCGGACGGCAAGGAAATCGAATTGCGCGTCTCGGCGCTGCCGACCGCGTTCGGCGAAAAGCTGGTGTTGCGCATTTTCAATCCCGATGTGCTCGTGCACGATTTCAACCGGCTCGGCTTCACGCCGGCGGAGGCGATCTCGTGGCGCCGCATGATCGGCCAGCCGCATGGCATCGTGCTCGTGACCGGCCCGACCGGTTCGGGCAAGACGACGACCTTGTACGCTTCGCTGAAGGAGTTGGCGACCGCTGAAGTGAATGTCTGCACGATCGAGGACCCGATCGAGATGGTCGACGGCAGCTTCAATCAGATGCAAGTGCAGCCGAACATCGATCTGAGTTTCGCCGACGGTGTGCGCGCGCTGCTGCGCCAGGATCCGGACATCATCATGATCGGGGAGATTCGCGATCGCGAAACCGCCGATGTTGCGGTACAAGCCGCCCTGACCGGGCATCTCGTGCTCTCGACCCTGCACACCAACGATGCGCCCTCCGCCGTTACCCGCCTGCTCGAGCTCGGGGTGCCGTCCTATTTGATCCGCGCGACACTGATCGGCGTGCTTGCGCAGCGCCTGGTGCGTACCTTGTGCCCTGATTGCAAGGCTTCCGTGACGCTGTCCGCGGCTGCCTGGCAACAACTCCGTGTGGGCGAGGCGCTTGCAGCGGTGCCCGCCATGATCCAAAAGGCCGTCGGTTGCTTGGAATGCCGCCAGACGGGCTATCGCGGCCGCAGCGGCGTCTACGAGCTCATGGCGGTCGGCCCCGCCTTGCAGGCGGCGATCGCCGACAAGCCTGATTTGCAGAATTTGCGCCGGATTGCGGCCCAGGCCGGAATGCGGCCCCTGCGCCATGCCGCGGCGCAGAAGGTCGCCGCGGGTCTCACCACGATCGAAGAAGTGATTGGACTCACGCCCGATCCGCAATAGCCCCGGACTTTTGCGCGGCGGCGGGAAACAGGATGCTGATCTTGGTGCCGATCTGATTCGCGCCCGCCTCGATGCTCATGGTCGCGTCGAACAAGCCTGCGATCTCCGCGACGATCGCCAAGCCTAAGCCACTGCCGTGTCCGGGCGAATTGGGCAGTCGCACGAAACGCTCGCGCACGCGTGCGCGGTCCGCCGGTGGGATCCCGGGACCCGTATCCTCGACCGTCAAGAACGGCTGGCCGGCGCGCTCGCCCGTGCTTAAAGTGACGCTGCCCCCGGCCGGCGTGTAGTTGAGTGCGTTGTCGACGAGGTTCGAGAGCAGATCGTCGAGCAAAGAGGGATCAGCGCGCGTGCTCACGGGGCGCAAATCCGCGCCGAGATCGATGTTCCCCTGCACGGCCCGATCCAGGAACTTGGCCACGACCTCGCGCGCCAGCGCATCGAGGGCGACCGGCTCGCGCTTCGCGGCAAGGTTCAGCGACGGGTCGGCGCGTGCGAGCGTCAAGAGCTGGTTGGCCGAGCGCGCGAGTTGCCGCACACCTTCCTGCAAGCTGGCGAGCTGCTGCTGGACCGGTGCGGCAGCGGGTTCGGCCGCCAGGGACTCGAGCTGGGCAAGCATGGCGGTCAGCGGCGTGCGCAATTGATGCGCGGTATTGGCGATGAATTGCTGCTGCGATTGCACCGCGCTGCGCAAGGTTGCGAACAAACGATTCAAGGTGGTCACCAGCGGCGCGAGCTCGCGCGGTGCGGTGGCCGCGACCAGCGGTCGCAGATCCAGCGGCGAGCGCTGCGCCACCTCATCGCGCAATTGCAGCACCGGCCGCAGGCCGACCTGGATACCGGCCCAGACGAGAATCAGCGTGATGTCGAGATACACGAAATCCCACAGCAGCGTGCTCATGAGCCCATAGCGCGCGACCGTCTCGTCGCCGCCCACCGGCGTCGCGACCGTGACCGTGAGCGCGCCGGCGACGCTGGGACGATCCTCGGTCAGCAGGCGCAGCTTGCGTCCGTCGACATCCACGGTGCGATAAACGGATTTGGCCCCGCCCTCGACGCTCGTCGCCGGCAGGGCTGGGTCGCCTGCGAGCAAGGAGCCGTGCCGATCGCGGATCGCGAATCGGACATAGGTCGGCGAGCTGCTGGTGACTTGCGCCTCGCCATCGACGCCGCCGACCTGCAGGCGCAGCGACGTCTGCGCCTCCTTGAGGAGCCGGTCCGTGTTCAGGACCTGCGGGGCGACCACGTTGAAATAATGCAGCAGGCCGCCGCACAGGGCGAGCAGGCTCAAGGGGATCGCCAGCCACAGAATCAGCTTGCGGCTGATCGAGGTCACTTGCTCTCCTCCAGGCGGTAGCCGAGTCCGCGCAGGCTGCGGATCACGGCGGCGTTGCCGAGTTTGCTGCGCAGGCGCGATATCTGCACCTCGACGGCGTTCGCGGTGATGTCCTGGTCGGTCGTCGCCAAGGCCTGTTGGATGCGCTCCTTCGGCACGATCAGACCCATGCGCTTCACGAGGTACTCGAACACGAGCCATTCGCGCGCGGTCAATTCGACTTCCCTTGCGTCGATGCAGAGGCGCCGGCCGACGAGGTCGGCCGACAAACGATTGAGCTTGATGAGTCCCTGGCGCGCCGCGCCGGCACGCCGCACCAGGGCGCGGCAGCGGGCCGCGAGTTCAGCCGGAGCGAAGGGTTTGCTGAGAAAGTCGTCGGCGCCGAGATCGAGCGCCTTGACCTTGTCGGCGAGCGTGCAACGTGCGGTCAGGATCAGCGTCGGCAGACCCGCGCCGGAGTCGCGCAAGCGCCGCACCAGGGACAGGCCATCGGTGCCCGGCAAGCCGATGTCGATCACGGCGATGTCGAAGGGTTCCGCGGCGATGGCCGCGAGCGCCGATTCGGCACTCGCGGTGCGCAGCACGGAGAAATTCGCTGCGATGAGTCCACGCGTCACCGCCTCGGCAACCAAGTCGTCGTCTTCGACGATCAGCAGGCGCACGCCCGGCCCCTAGCGGTCGCTGCTAGCCACCCGATCCGGGGCGCTGTCCGGCTCATCGCGGCCGAAGGGGCCGCGGCGCACGGGAGTGAGCGACCGCAGCTTGGCCTCGTAAGCTTTGGCGAAAGCTTCGACGAATAGATGCGGGAATCCGCCTTCGGGCGCCTGCGCGAGGCTCGCAAACAGCTCCGCGTACAGATCCCAGTAGCGACCGCGGTTTTGCGCGCCGAACACACTGCGTTTGGCGCCGCGCTCGAAACGGTCGGCGAGCTGCTGCGGCTCGAACCGGTCGAGCAGCTCCAGCAGCGCGGTTTGCATGGCGACGAAAGTCGCTGCCTGCTGCGCTTTGAGATCGCGGAAATTCTCGCGCATCGCCTCGACCGAACCCGCGCGCGTCGACTGCGTCGTCAACAGCCGCACGAGCGTCTCGTCGACACCGTCATTGAAGTTCCAGGCAGATTCCTTGTCTTCCTCGGCTGCGGCCGGTATGCGGAATCGATTGCGGAATTCAGCGCGCGTCTGGTTCAAATCCATGACCCCGAGCACCGCCTCACGCAAGAGTTGACCGGCGAGCTGCAATGCGTTGGCCCGCGCCTCGCCGCTGACCCGGCGCGGATCGATGCCCGCACCGCGACAGAACGCGCTCAAGCCCGCATCGGTCTCGCCCTCGTAATATTGCGGAATCGGGCCCCGCGGCGCCGGCGACGCGACGGGCGATGGTGACGCGACCGAAGCTGAGGCGGTCGGCGGCGGGCCGCGGTCGACTTTCAGCGGCCGCGTCAGCATGTGCCAGGGAGCGCCGGCTGCCGGTACTTCGGCCGGCTCCGTGCTCACGGGTTGGCCATAGACATTACGCGCCCCCGCGCTCGGCGCGAAGCCGAAGTTGCCGCTGCCGCTCGGTTCCAATAATTCGTTCAAGTCCAAGTCCGCACCGATGTCGTTGGCGGTCGCTTTCTTGACCGCCGCGGAGCCGGGGGCGCCATCGTAGGCCATGATCGCGCTGGCATCGGGCGGAAAATCGTTCGACGGCACGATGCTGACCAGTATCTCGTACTCACCGATGCGGATGTAATCGCCGTCCTTGAGCGCATACTCGTGGAACTTGCCCAGGGGTATCTGCGCGCCGTTGACGAAAGTGCCGTTGGAACTCGTGTCGACCAGGAAATAGCTGCCGGCGCGAAAATCCACGCGCGCGTGTTTGCCCGAGAGGTAACGCTCCGGGTCAGGTAGAATCCACGCATTGTCGGTGCCGCGACCGATGGTTCCGCCGTGGACGCTGAATACCTTGCTCGCCTGATTTGCCAGGTGGCCGGCGTGTTCGCTGACTACGCTTAAGCGCAAGGCCATTCTTGACTCCGAAGTAAGCGATGAGGTTTTGCGCTAGGGCCTTGTATAATATGACGAAATCGTACCAATGTCGGAGCTTAGCTAAATGGCCGCGAGTCACATTTTCAAGGTTCTGTTCGTGAATCAGGGCAAGGTCTACGAGATCTATGCCCGCAAGGTGAGTCACGGCGAGCTGTTCGGGTTCATCGCGGTCGAGGAACTCGTTTTCGGGGAACGATCCTCGGTGGTGGTCGACCCCGTCGAGGAGAAGATAAAGGCCGAGTTCCACGAAGTAAAGCGCACCTATCTGCCATTGCACTCGGTGCTGCGTATCGATGAGGTGAAGAAGCAAGGTGTCAGCAAGATCGTCGCTCTCGAGGGATCCAACGTGGCGCAGTTCCCGATGCCGATCTACACGCCGGGCGGCGACTCGAACGCCCGCAAGTAGCGGCGCGCGGCCGGGCGCCTGACCATGTTCACTCTGCTCGGGGCGCCGGCGCTCTCGCCCTTTCGTCTCGACAAACTGCTCGCGGAGCTGCGCGCCTTGCGTGCGGAGGTCGGCGCGGTGTCGGCCCGTTTCGTGCATTTCGTCATTGCCGCGCGCGATCTCGGGACCCACGAGCTCACGCTGCTCGAACGGCTGCTCCGCTATGGACCGCAATACGCGGCGGGCGACCTTGCGCCGGGCGCCTGCGCGCATTACACACTGCACGTGACGCCGCGGATCGGCACCGTGTCGCCTTGGTCGAGCAAGGCGACCGATATCGCCAAAGTCTGCGGCCTCCGCGAGGTGCGGCGCCTCGAGCGGGGGATCGAGTACCGCCTGGTCGCCGACATGGAGCTGACGCCGGCGCAGCTGCTCGCTCTGGGGGAGGTTCTGCACGATCGCATGACCGAGACTCTGTGGCTCGGGCCAGTCGATCTCGAGCTGTTCTTCAAGCCCGCCGCGCCGCGCCCGCTGCGCACCGTCGTCGCGGGCGCCGGCGCCGCCACGGTCGCCGACGCGCGTGCGGCGCTCGCCGAGGCCAACCGCGGCTGGGGCCTCGCACTGTCCTGCGACGAGATCGATTACTTGGTCGACGCATTTCGCCGGCTCGGCCGCGATCCGACCGATGTCGAATTGATGATGTTCGCGCAGGCCAATTCCGAGCACTGCCGGCACAAAATCTTCAACGCCGAATTCATCGTCGACGGCGAGCCGATGCCGTCCTCGCTGTTCGAGATGATCCGCGCGACTTACCGTCGCAATGCCGCGGGCGTGCTGTCGGCCTATCGGGACAACGCCGCGGTGATCGAGGGTGCGGTGGGCGAGCGCTTCTTTCCGGATCCGCTCACGCAGCGCTATGGCGCCGTGCGCGAGCCGATCGACATTCTCATGAAGGTGGAAACGCACAATCATCCGACCGCGATTTCGCCGTTTCCGGGCGCCGCCACGGGAGCGGGCGGTGAAATTCGCGACGAAGGCGCGACCGGCATCGGCGCCAAGCCGAAAGCGGGCCTGTGCGGCTTCTCCGTCTCCAATCTGCACCTGCCGGGTCTGCCGCTGCCGTGGGAAGCGCCGCCGCAAAAGCCGGATCGCATCGCCTCGGCGCTCGAGATCATGCTCGCCGGGCCGATCGGTGCTGCATCGTTCAACAACGAGTTCGGGCGCCCGAATATCTGCGGCTATTTCCGCGTCTTCGAGCAAGCCGGCAGGGAAGCCGGTCGGTCGCTGGTGCGCGGCTATCACAAGCCCATCATGATCGCGGGCGGCGTCGGCAACATCCGCCGCGCCGACATCGAGAAGGCGGAGGTGCGAATCGGCGCACAGCTCGTCGTGCTCGGCGGGCCGGGCATGCTGATCGGTCTGGGGGGCGGCGCGGCCTCGTCGGTCGGCAGCGGGCAGAGTTCCCTGGATCTGGATTTTGCCTCGGTGCAGCGCGGCAACGCCGAGATCCAACGCCGCGCACAAGAGGTCATCGACCGCTGCTGGGCCTTGGGCGATCGTAATCCGATCCTGCTGATTCACGACGTCGGCGCCGGCGGCTTGTCAAATGCCTTGCCCGAGGCGATCGCCCACAGCCGGCGCGGCGGGCGCATCGATCTGCGCACGATTCCCTCGGCCGAACCGGAACTCTCGCCGATGGAGATCTGGTGCAACGAGGCCCAGGAGCGTTACGTGCTCGCGCTCGCGCCGGGCAGCGTTGCGCTGTTCGCCGCACTTTGTGCACGCGAGCGCTGTCCGTACTCGATCGTTGGGCAGATCACCGGCGATGGCCGCTTGCTCGTCAGCGACCCGCTGCTCGGCGGCACGCCGGTCGACATGCCGATCGAGGTCCTGCTCGGCAAGGCACCGCGCATGCTGCGCGACGTGCGCTCGGTAGCGAAACTGTGTGCCGCGGCCGGCACCGACGGCGTCACGATCGCTGAGTCGCTGCAGCGCTTGCTGCATTTGCCGACGATCGCCGACAAATCGTTTCTGATCACGATCGGCGACCGCAGCGTCGGCGGCCTGATCCATCGCGATCAAATGGTGGGCCCCTGGCAGGTCCCGGTCGCCGATGTCGCGGTCACTCTGAGCAGCTACACAGGCTACACCGGCGAGGCCATGGCGATGGGTGAGCGCGCCCCCGTCGCCGTGCTCGATCCGCCCGCTTCCGGCCGGCTGGCGGTGGCCGAAGCGATCACCAACATACTCGCGGCCGATATCGGCTCGCTGCAGGAGATTCGCCTCTCGGCCAATTGGATGGCCGCCTGCGGACAAGCCGGCGAAGATGCCGATCTGTACGCGACCGTACGCGCCGTCGGCGTCGAGCTGTGCGCTGCCCTCGGCATCACGATTCCGGTCGGCAAGGATTCGCTGTCGATGCGCACGGCTTGGGCTGATGGCGCGGGCGAGCATCTCGTCCTCGCGCCGATCTCCCTGATCGTCTCGGCCTTCGCACCGGTACGCGACGTGCGCCGCACACTCACGCCGCAGCTCGATTTATCGTGCGACACGCGGCTGGTGTTGATCGATCTCGGCCACGGACAGGACCGGCTCGGCGGTTCCTGCTGGTCGCAGGTGTTCGGCCGGCCGGGCGGCGCGGTCCCCGATCTGGATCGACCCGAGATTCTGCAGGCGTTCTTCTCGGCGCTGTTCGACCTCAAGCAGGCCGGTCTCGTGCTCGCCTACCATGACCGCTCCGACGGCGGGCTACTTGTCGCCTTGCTGGAGATGGCCTTCGCTGCGCATTGCGGCCTGCAGATCGATCTGGCAGAGGTGCGCGACGTCGTCGCCGCCGCGTTCGCCGAGGAACTCGGCGCAGTCGTACAAATCGCCTCGGCGCGGCTGCCGGAAGCCTTCACGATCCTCGCACGGCACGGGTTCGCAACTGCCGCCCGCGTGGTCGCCCGGCCCGTGCCCAGCGGAAATGTCACGCTGCACGCCAACGGGGTGCTGGTGTATGCCGCTGCGCGCGTCGAACTACACCGCAGGTGGAGCGAAACCTCGTTCCGTCTGCAGGCGCTGCGCGATAATCCCGAGTGCGCCCACAGCGAGTACGAGCGCTTGCTCGATGCCGCGGACCCGGGCCTGCACGCCAAATTGAGCTTCGACCCCGGCGAGGACGTCGCGGCGCCGTATATCGGCACGGGGGCGCGTCCCCACATCGCCATCCTGCGTGAGCAGGGCGTGAACAGTCAGACGGAAATGGCCGCGGTGTTCACGAAGTCCGGTTTCGATGCCTACGACGTGCACATGACCGACATCCTCTCGGGACGTACGAGTCTTGCCGGGTTCCAGGGGCTGGTCGCTTGCGGCGGATTCTCCTACGGCGACGTACTCGGCGCCGGCGAGGGCTGGGCGAAGTCGATTCTATTCAATGCGCGCGCGCGCGACGAGTTCGTCGCGTTCTTCTCCCGTCCGGCGACGTTCACTTTGGGCGTTTGCAATGGCTGCCAGATGTTGTCCAGCTTGCGCGAAATAGTTCCGGGCAGCGCTGGCTGGCCGCGCTTCGTGCGCAACCGCTCCGAGCAGTACGAGGCGCGCCTCACGCTCGTACGCGTACCCGAATCGCGCTCGGTGTTGTTCGCCGGCATGCACGGCTCCGTGCTGCCCATCGCGGTCGCGCACGGCGAGGGCTACGCCGAGTTCAGCGGCGGCGGGCCCGGTGCGGCCGCGCAATCTGCCGCCGACCTCCATGCCCGCGGACAGTTGAGCCTGCAATTCGTCGATCACTATGCGGCCGTCACCGAACGCTATCCATGCAATCCGAACGGCTCGCCGGCTGGCCTTGCGGGTATCTGCAACGACGATGGTCGTGTGACCGCGATCATGCCGCATCCGGAGCGTGTGTATCGCACGGTGCAGAATTCTTGGGCGCCGCCCGAGTGGGGCGAGGACGGCGGCTGGACGCGCCTGTTCAGGAATGCGCGGGCCTTCCTTAGGTGACGACGCGGTCCGCGCACGCAGGCTGTCCGGCACGGGGATCCCGCACTCAGGCGCTCACTAGGATTCCGGCAGGGCCAAGCGCCTGAGGACAGTCAGATAGCGAGGATCCGCGTGCAAGTGTCGGAAGTAAAAATTGCTCTTGATGCCGAGCACCTCGCGATCGCCGCTGGCCGCGGCCTTGTCGAGAAATTCGAACGCTCGGTCGGTATCGCCGCGCAACGCCAAGGTTTCAGCGATGTGCATCGGGTGCCGGTCGGAGAATCGGGCGACGACATCGTTCAGGGCCGAATCCGCCTCGGCTCGCCGCCCGAGCGCGTAATAGGCCTGGGCATAGCCGAAACTGCGTAGCTGATCGACCGGTTCTTGGGCCGTCTCTGCCAGCGCCGCCTGCGCCTGACCGCGGGCCAGCAGCACCTCGGCGAGGCTCGCGTGGCTGCCGCTGCCGGTGGGCGAGAGATCGAGTCGCCGCCGCGCCATGGCTTCTGCCTCCGCGAGCCGCCCGAGGTACATATAAGCGTAGCCCAGGCGGGCATAGGGTTGAAAATTCAAGGGGTCAGAGATGCGCGCGCGCTCGCACAAAACGATGTATTCATCGAGATGGCCGAGATCCCGCGCGAGGCCCGTGGCCGCCAAGAGGGCCGTCGGGTCATCGGGGTCGGCGCCGAGCGCTGCCTTGATTTCCCGGGCAGCCCCGTCCCAGTCGTGCTCGAAGATCCTCAGGAAATTGGCGATGACGGCGCGGGCGGCGGCCGAATCGGGGTCCAGCACGAGTGCGCGCCGCGCCGCTCTGACGCTTGCCACAGCGCCCGCGCGTTGCTCGTCGATCGTCGCGTTCCCCAACATCGGCTGTCGCATCAGCGCGTCGGCATAGGCGGCCCAGGCGCGGGCGCTGTCCGGGTTCATGTCGATCAACCGATGGAAGCATTCGACCGCCTTGGCGGCGTCCTCGATGGTGTTTCGCTCCCGATATAACTGGCATTCGAGGGACAGATTATGCGATGTGCTCGGTGCGCGTTCGGCGGTTGCTGACTGCGTCACGGGCGTGAGCCGTGCCGCGAGGATCTTGGCGACCGCCTGAGCAATTTCATCTTCGACGGTCAGGACGTCGTCGCCGGCCCGGGTGTAGGTTTCAGACCAGAGATGGAACCCGTCGGACGCACGAATGAGCTGTGCCGTGACGCGAATCTTGCCGTCGGATCGACGCACGCTGCCTTCGAGGAGATTCGCGACGTTCAATTGCTGTGCGATGGCGGCGACCGTCTCGGTCTTGCCTTTGAAGTAGAACGAGGAAGTGCGTGCCGGTACACGCAGTCCGCGGTCGTGCGCGAGAATGTCGATCAGTTCCTCGGTCATGCCATCGGCAAGGTAGGGCGCGTCCTGCTTCTCACTCAGATCCAGAAAGGGCAGTACGGCGATCGAGGCGACCGGAACTGCCGGGCTGGGCCGCAGCGTCGGTGACCGGCGTAGGTCGG
>Ga0116231_10014742_pt1 | contig 10382 bp, 7 predicted proteins | sample S1TSphgellanicum_2_FD_89695 | JGI IMG/M metagenome (GOLD analysis project Ga0116231, IMG submission 89695) | Host-associated microbial communities from peat moss isolated from Minnesota, USA - S1T2_Fd - Sphagnum magellanicum MG | ecosystem: Host-associated > Plants > Peat moss > Unclassified... | reverse complement strand
CTCAAATTTTTTGGTAACATCCACACCATGTGATGAATATAATTGCTTGTGCTTGGTAAGAACTAAGAGCTATATATTTGTGTTCAAATTTCTTTACAACATCAATGAACAAGAATCATATAAGATTTTTTTTCCCCTAAATTTACTTAGTAAATTATATATTTGGGCTCAACTTTTTTGGTAGCATTAATGCAATAATCATATAATAATTATGTATGTGAATGATTCCATTGAATTATATATATTTGGGTTCAAATTTCTTGGCAACATCAACATAATATATATATGAAAATTTGTTATATATAAATGTTTCCATTAGATTATATATTTGACTTCAAATTTTTTTATGCATTAACACAATAATCATATATCAATTTGCTATGTGATTTTTTTCAGTAAGTTATATATTTGGGTTCAAATCTCTTGGCATGAACATCAATATAATAATCACATGATTTAATTTGTTAAATGTAAATACTTCCATTAAATTGTATATTTGGGCCCAAATTTCTTGGCATGAACATCAATATAATAATCATATTATCTAATTTGTTAAATATAAATACTTCCATTTAATTATATATTTGGTTTAAATTTTTGGGCAACATCAACATAATAAACATATGAGAGTTTATTATATATGTAAACACTTCTAGATTAAATTATATATTTGAGTTCAAAATTCTTGGTAGCATCTACACAATGATCATCTAATAATTGTCTATGTAAATGCTACAAAATTACATCAAATATATATTTGGGCTCAAATTTCTTTGTAGCATCAACACAATGATTTGATATAACCATAAACTACTTGTAAATGTTTCCAAACTAAATTATATATTTGGGTTCATGTTTCTTAATAGCATCAACACAATAATCATATAACAATTGTGTACATAAATTTGCTTCTAAGTTAGATTACATATTTGGGCTCACATTTCTTGGTAGCATCAACACAATAATCATATAACAATTGTGTATGTGAATTTGCTTCTAAATTAGATTACATATTTGGGCTCACATTTCTTGGTAGTATCAACACAATAATCATATAACAATTGTGTATGTAAGTTTGCTTCTAAATTAAATTATATATTTGGGCTCACATTTCCCAGTAGCATCAACACAATAATCATATAACAATTATTTATGTAAATTTGCTTTTAAATTAGATTACATATTTGGGCTCACATTTCTTGGTAGCATCAACACAACAAATTGATATAAGGATTACTTGTGTGAAGTGTTTCCAAATTAAATTATATATTTGGGCTTAAATTTCTTGACCTAACATCAACACAATAATTTGATATAAGAATTACCTATGTGCAGTGTTTCCAAATTAAAAATTATATATTTGGGTTCAAATTTCTTGGTAACATCAACACAATAATCATGTAACAAATATGTTGGCCTTTCCTACTAAGGCAAGGATATTGTGTTTAGATTCATTATAAAATATAGTAGCTTAAGGGATTTTGCCCCTAAGGTAACATGTTTATTTTTATATGAGGATTTTTGAAAGATGATAATTTGGCTTGTGTTGAAACTTGAAATTAGTTATAAAGTTATAATATCTTGAAGGATTTTGGTTTCTTTTAGAGGATTTTTTTGAAGATTATATTTTCACATGGTAAAAGATTTGAGTTTCCATATTTCTTCTTTTACCTAGTAAATTTAGATGCAACATATGTAAGAAACATTTTGGGGTTTGTCACCTTTGTTCCCAACCTTGTGACTTCTTTCTATTCCCCATTTCTAGTCTTTCTAGCCACGACTACCTCAAACTTCCACCATTCTACAACATTGTTCATAGTAGGTTGTAATTCTTTTTCACAAAGTGGCAAAGGATGGAACCCACAAAATTGACATCTTTTTTGCACACATTCTAGTTTGAAAAACAAAACATTTCAAAGTTTTGGACATAAGTGTCGCAAACCTAGCCTTGGGTTCACGACCAAAGTAAGGGCTTGCAAAGGTGCATGCCAAGAATGAAGCTTGGGAGTCACATTCATGCTCTCAGGAGTGTAGGAGAGTGTGAGGGAATGAACCCCCACACTCTCAAGTGAACTCTCACATTGGGAATTGGAATTCCAATGGACTCCCAAATTTTCAAAAAGGGATTGCAAGGGTCAAAACTCATTGGATTAAATAGTTACTTATATCATTGGAAACCTCTTGAAATGTAGATGTTTAAAATGGGCTCGCATGGCCCATTTGGATACTTAAAACATAAGTTATGGCCAAAAGAAGGGGTCGGCAATCAAATTACCAATTTGACTCCTGACCACTAAAAGTTAGGAATTGCCCTGATTTCCTCGTGTGTAGGTGACATGCCACATATCTTTGGAAAGATCTTGACAAGGGTTACAATTTTGCTTTAGACCTCATTCAATCAAAGGTCTTCACACAAAGTTATGGGCATCCAAAGTTACGGGAGTCTTGGGACAAAATGCCATTTGGATGCTGGTCTTGTGGCTAGACACAAAGTATACTATAAGGGGGAAGGTGGTGGCTTCCCCCAAGTCTGGGCCGTGGTGAGCCTTATGAATCCGTGTTTGCCCGTGGCTCATCTATGCACTAAAAGTGCTCAAATTATGCACTAACCAACTTGTTGTTTGGTTTGTGCAGGTCCAAGTGAGTGATTAATGCTTGTCATTTTTCCTAGTCCCCATCTCGGAGCTCCAACACGCCCCTCTACCCTCAAATTGCTATGAACTAGGGAGCGTGCCCCATTCTTTACTCTTTTGTTATTTTCACCTCAGACTCACATTTGAGTGTATCAAGAAGCTTGGGAGTGCGTCATAAGCATAACTCCCATAGACTAAAACTCCTTTTTTACACATGATGGTGAGCTTGACAAGTCAAACTCCCAACTACAACACCATTAGGAAGGTTAAAGCATACGTTGTCATGGCCACATATACAAAGCTCATTGGTTGAATCCGAACGCACATGGCCTACCATCATATTATTGAAGAATGACTTGATTTTTACCATTTCTTGGTGATAACGACAACAACATGAATTGAAATCCTTCAGCTTTCACACAAAATATGGCTTTAATTTTCTTAAGGCAATGAAGCCCACATGAAGTTGTGGGTGTACAACTTTGAATCTAGTGTAAAAATCTAGTTGCAACACACAACATTTAACATGTTAGATGACATCAAATGATTCCTAAGATTTAGTACTATTGGATTGAACTTTGTATGTTTATATACCACTTGAATCAAAACTAGATACATGTTTCTAAGACTATATGCATGAGTATCAGGACTAGATGTCCTTTTATTGATGGACCCAAGACTAATGTTCTTGATGTTTATTCAATAACTTCAATCAAAACCTAGATCAAGGACTAAAGACTTTCAATCTATGGACTTAGGATTATATGTCCTTACATTGTTAGACAGAACATTTTGTGTTCCTAATATGTAAATTGTAGCATTATCAACCTACTTGTTCAAGGACTTAAGACTATAAGTATGGACACTATGGGATTCATGACAACATATTAGGAATCTACAAAAGTAATTTGACAAATGCAAGGACTAATAATAGGACTTAAAGACTATACAAGAATATTTTGACAAATGGAAGGATTAATAATAGGACTTTACGACTATATAAGAGTATTTTGACAAATGCAAGAACTAAACCTAGGACTATAACAATATGGAGGACTCACATCAAAAGGTTTAAAGGTTTAATAAAGATGAAAAAGCCATATGTACTGACTTATAAATTTTGGGAGACATGGTATAAGCCCGGACAACATACTTTTTTTTGGTTTGATCGATGCTCCCAAAAAAGTAGATCCCACTTTAATTTCCCCGGATCAGTTAGACGTTAATAATTAGCTTACAATTCAAAATTGCTTTGTTGTATTACGCTTTCCAAGTGTGCTTGTTCCCTCTCCCTTTCCCCCGTTACGTTAATGGTAAGTTTTGGGAAGAGGAAGAAAACGCGATAGAGAACGCCAAAAACTTTTCTATGTAAATGGAAGTTTGGGCTTTATAAGGTTTCGGTGTTGCTTATATCTTACGAGAAATGCTTACCATAAAATCCGATCATATCTGTGCCCGTTATGAAGTACTTGGTGCTATTGTGACTGGAGAACCCATTCCTGAACCTAATACTGTTCTAGAATCTTTTTGATTACTTGTTCAAGAGGTACAATCCCTAGCTCTGGGATTGGATCATGTCGTTGTATTTGAAAAATAATTTAAAGAGGATTTTGAATTCTATTTCACTCCCCGATGGGGGTTCTTTTCACCTTTCCCTCCCGATACTACTTCGCTATCGGTCACCCAAGAGTATTTAGCCTTACAAGGTGGTCCTTGCTAATTCACACAGGATTCCATGTGCCCCATGCTATTCGGGTTAAAGCATAAGCTAGTGATGCTTTCAACTACTGGACTCTCACCATCTGGGGTGTCTTTTGATGTTGATAAAAAATCTACCAAAACAGAGATTAAAAAGTGGATTGAAGGTTTTTTCAGTGTTAAAGTAATAAGAATAAATAGTCATCGACCTCCAAAAAAAAAGAAACAGATTCGATCGAGACTATCTCGATTGGGGATAAAAATTCCACCATAATAAATCAAATTATGTATGAGTTTCTTCTATTTCCTCGATTGGTAATGCTTAATAAATAAAAATATGAGAAAATTTTATTTTATTATTACTTCAAGAATTTTGGATCTTTCCGTTGGATCAAGGAGTAATTACAGTAGCACCATGAATAGCAAATAGAAGAGCAGCTCCTAATACTTCAGCAACTTCCATCATATGAAATGGGTTTAAAGTCCAATTATGAAAACCTTGAAAAAAAAATATGAATCAAAAAATAGCTGCTACACTGAAGCTAGGCACGAAAAACCAACCAAATTGACCCAGAGGATAAATTAAAAATATAGAAACAAAAACAACAATTGGAGTAGAAAAAACAATTGCATTATAAGGACATAATTGTACAGATCGAGCAAGTTCAAATTGACACAACATGAAGCCTATCAGAACAAAAGCTCCGTGAAGAGCGACGAAGGTCCATAAACCTCTTAATTGACACCAACAGGTAAAATCTCCTTGTGCTTCAGGACCCCATAGATTTAACAAAGAATGTGCTAAACTATTAGCACGGGTCGAAACCGCAACGGTTAGGAAATTACAACCTTCTAGATAAAAATTAGCCAACCCATGAGTATACCATGAAGTCACAAAAGTTGTACATGTGAACCACCCACCTAGTGAGAAATAGGCAAACTTGGCACTTATCGTGATGATAAATGGCTCATCTTGTCGTGACCTTATCTTGGATTCTCAATATTCCTGTCACTCCATCCCTTGCAAGGACAGAGAATCTGTCATTATTTCGGCTGTGTTTGGTTTGTGATTAGAGACTTCTAGAGAAGTAAGAATAGGAGGGCACTCATCTTGAGGTGGGCTTCCTACTTAGATGCTTTCAACAGTTATCCGCTCCACACTTGGCTACCCAACGTCTACTGTGGGCATGATAACTAGTACACTAGAGGTGCGTCCTTCCCAATTTTCTTGTACTAGGGAAAGGTCCTCTCAAGCGAGCATGGGAAAGCTAAAGCATTCATAAATGTCCAATAAAAAAAGATTTTTTTCCCATTTTAATCAAAGAAGAAAGTTTCTGTGGACGAACCTTACGGAAGAACCCTTAGGTTTTTGGGGCATTGGATTCTCACCAATGTTTGTGTTACTCAAGTCGACATTCTCGCTTTTGCTTCATCCACATTTGTTCATGTTGGTGCTTCCCCCTAAGGCGGAACGCTCCCCTATCGATGTATTTTGACATCCCACAACTTCGGTAAACCGAGTTCAAGTAAAGCCAAAAATCTTAATTTATCAGAGGCTTGGTCCAAAATTCCCGAAAAATTAACTTTTTACGATTATATCGGTAATAATCCAACCAAGGGAGGATTATTTAAAGTAGGTGCAATGGATAATGGAGATGGAATAATTGTTGGGTGGTTAGGCCATGGTGTTTTTAGAAACAAAGAAGGACACGAGCTTTTTGTACATTGCATGCCTACTTTCTTTGAAACTTTTCTGGTCGTTTTAGTAAATGAAAAAGGAATTGTTAGGGTCGTTCATGTAGAATATGAAACTTCCCTCCAACATTATGCTCACATAGATTGTCCTAGTCACATAGATTACTTAAGAAATATGATTACCGATGGTCGGGAGTTAAACTGCCAGTTTGACTCCTGGCCTTTCTTTTTGTCATAACTTGTGATGTAGATGTCCAAATGGCCCATGCAAGCCCATTTTCGACATCTAAACTTTGCTAGCTTTCCAATGATATAAAGAACATTTCAATGCGAGGTGTTTTGACCCCTGCAATCGAACTCTAAAGTTTCAGGAGTCTCGGAGGACTCCCAAGTCCCAGTTTTGGGAGTGTGAGTTTCATCCTCACACTCCCTCAAAGTAGGGTTGCGATAGGTAGGTTGAGTTTACTAATAAGGTACGTGGGACATTATTGACCAAGTTAGTAAATGAAAATATAACCAATTGGGATGAACATCTATCTACAATGTTATTTTCATATAAAATTGCATACAAAATAACAACAGGGTGTACACCATATCAATTAGTGTATGGATTACATCCATTAATGTCATAACCCTAGCCTTGGGCTCATGACCAAGGAAAGGGTTTACAAAGGTGCGGGCCAAGAGTGAAGCCTAAGAGTCACATTTCATGCTCTTGGGAATGTAGGAAAGTGTGAGGGAATGATCCCACACATTCCCAAATGGGCTCCCACTTTGGGAGTTGGAGTCCCAATAAACTCCCAAATCTTCAAAAGGTAATTATAGGGGTCAAAATTCATTGGATTGGAAATTTTTTTATACCAATAAAAATTTCTTGAGACTTAGATGTTTAAAATGGGCTTGCATGATTCATTTGGATACTTAAAACATAAGTTATGGCAAAAAGAAGAGTCAGGAGTCAAACTACTAATTTGACTCCTAACCACTGAAAGTCTAAAATCGCCTTGATTTATTTATGTGCAGGTGACATGACACATATCATTGGAAAGGTCTCAACAAGGGCTATAACTTTGCTTTAAACCTCACCTTAATCGAAGTTTTGCACAAAAAGTTCTGGGCCTTCAAAGTTGTAGGAGTCCCCATGTTGGGAATTTTGGGACTCCCAACTTGGGAGTCTCGGGACAAGATGACATTTGGGTGTAGGGCCTATGGCAGGCACAAAGAATCCTATAAGGGGGAAGGTGGTGGTTTTTCCCAAATCTAGGCTGTGGTGAATTTTGTGAGTCCATGTTTGCCCCTCTATCCCTGAAGTGCTATAAGCCAAGGAACGTACCCCAACTCCTTATCCTTCCATTGTTTTCACCTTGAATTCATAGTTGAATCTATCAAAGATCTTAGGGGTGCATCAATTAATGCCCACAAAATACATTTTTCTAGTCGTTGGTATAGATGAGAAAGACAATACATCAATGAAAGTTTTAATTAGCAAAATTACAAAGCTCAAAAAGTTACAACAAGTTAGAATGCAAGCTGTAGAAACTACACGAATTCAACAATGGAATAAAACATTATGGAGTCAACAAAAGAATCTAGAAAAACAATTTAGTTTTGGTGATTATGTTTTATGGTTTCCAAAGGGCAATAAATCACACTTAAAGAAATTTGCTAGGAAATGGTTTGGATCGTACATAGTATAGTATGTGTTGCCAAATAACATTATGTTATTGATAACCATTGAGAAGTTTGAAACTAACCTTGAATAAGCTCAAACCTTGTAAATACATGGAATCTAAAGTTCAGAAAAAATAACAACAAATGCCAATATATTAGGAATAGAATGCAAGTGGAGTTCAGGAGGCGAAAATTGACATAGAGAAAGACAATGAAAGATGTCATACAAAAACGACAGATGAAGAATGATGAAGATAAAAAACAAATCATAGATCCAAAAGTGAACATATTCCTTATTTTCAATTTGCAAATGAGTAATAATTGCAACAATACAAGATTTGGGATGTAGAAGTTTACAAATGATGTGTCACATATCGGCTGAATCAACAACAATATTCACTCAATCATTAAGAGTATCCACACAACCATTAGAATTATGGGTAAAGTTGGCAGAGAAATCGACATAATCATTAAATGTGTTTTAATAGTCATCAAATAAATGGGCACAATTAGCAAAAGGTGTACAAGGCAAACAAAGTGGAATCAGCACAAATAATGTAGGGCAATTATGGATGTGGAGTAATCAAAAGATAAAATATGTGATGTTCATTCATAATGATCATGTTAAGTGCTTCCACGTGGTTGTACAAAGTACACAGAAACTTGTAATGATGGGCCATATTAATTTCAAAGAACATGCATTAAAAAAAAGATAGGAAGATAAAAAATGAATGTGATGGGCAAGATGTTCAAGGAAGAGAAAAAATAGGGTAATCGTTGAAGTAGTTTGTGTTTATTGTTGGAAATTGTGCGCATTTTCAAAGTTTTGGAATTCATAATAGTATGAATGTAAAGAATGCAATTGAAAAACTACAACAAATAGTAAGGGAAAAGGAAGTGCAAAAGAGTGAGCACATATGAAGGTAGGAGGAGGAAGTAGAATTGTTGAAAAAAGTAGAGAAAGGAGAAGTGTTAAATATTCAGTCATTGGTTGTGAGGTCGCCGTCGCATCCATCATCATTTTCGGAATGTGCACCAGGGAAGGCATATAATGAGAAGATACAATTTGTGTAGACAATAATTCAAGACATAGATACAACTAGAAGATTTGCAATTGGGTTTTTGTGTAGAAGGAGACGATGTTGGCATGCAAGAGAGCAAATAGGACTAGGAGCTACATTAATAGATTTAATGTGCATTGAAAAATCGGAGGAAGACGAGGCTAAAGAGCATCATTTTGTGGAGGCATAGACAGTGCAAAAGGATGCAAAGGAGGAGAATGTTGTTGCACAGGAAGAACATCTATCCACAAAAGTGCAATTGATAGTACAACAAGCCATGAAGGTGCAAACAATGGCAGAAGCATAGTGAAGGGCAATGGAAATGGGGCAGCATGAAACGGAAGTGGTAGCGAGGAAAAAATGCATAATCATGGACAAAGCTACACTTTTGGAGAAAGGTATTAAAATTCCAAACCCTAAGCGATTCATGTGGACATAGACAAAACAAAACTATGATAGGAACGGATGGAGAACTAAAAGGATATTGTTGAGGAAAAAGACTAGGTTTCTAAAGCAAGACTTGTTCCTTTGATTTTGATGGGGTGGGAAACATTGATGTTCGATGTAATGTTGGAATTTTTTAACACATTCTTGATCAAGGGCATTGATATCTACTTTGGGCATAAGGATAATGACGCACTCCCAACTCCTTGAAGGGCTCAAATGTGAGCCCAAGTAGAAAACAACGGAAAAGGAGGAGTTGGAGCACGTTCCCTAGCTCACAACCTTTTGAGGGGTAGAGGGGTGGGTTGGAGCTCCGGGATGGGACTAGGAAGAGTTGACAAGCTTCACTTCTCACTCACACGGGCCTGCACACAACCCACACAAAGTGGTTAGTGCAAAGTTGGAGCACCTTTGGTGCTAGGACGAGCCACGGGCAACACGGACACACAAGACTCACCATGGCCTGGACTTGGGGGAAGCCACCACCTTCCCCCTTATAGTATACTCTGTGACTCTCCACGGAGCCCACATCCAAATGGCTATTTTTCCCGGGACTCCCGTGCGGGAGTCCCGGAATCGCGCCAAATGGGACTCCCGGGACTTTGAAGCCCCATAATTTTGCTAGTAGATCTCCGATCGCGATGCAATCTAAAGCAAAGTTGTAGCTCTCGTCGAGAGCTTTCCAACGCCGTGTCGCACTCCCGAATCGGACATCAGGAAAAGGTCGATTCCTGATTTTTAGTGGTCGGGAGTCAAACTGGCAGTTCGACTCCCGGCCCTTCTTTTGGCCATAACTTGTGTTTTAGATGTCTGAATGAGCAATGCGAGCCCATTTTAGACATCTATGCTTCAAGAGATTTTCATTAATATAGAAAACGCCACAATCCATTGAGGTTTGACCCCTGCAATCGCTCTCTGAAGTTTCGGGAGTCCACTGGGACTCCATCTCCCAAAGTGGGAGTTGCCTTGGGAGTGTGAGTGTTCACTCTCTCACACTCCTTAACACTTTCTTGCACTCCCGGGAGTATGTGATGTGACTCTTGGGCTTCCTCTTGGCTTAACTCCCGGGCTTCCTCTTGCCTTAGCTCCCGGGCTTCCTTTTGGCTTAACTCCCGGGCTTCCCTTTGGCCCGCACCCTTGCAATTCCCTTTGCCATGGTCGCGAGCCCAAGCTAGGGTTG
>Ga0116231_10014741_pt1 | contig 10382 bp, 7 predicted proteins | sample S1TSphgellanicum_2_FD_89695 | JGI IMG/M metagenome (GOLD analysis project Ga0116231, IMG submission 89695) | Host-associated microbial communities from peat moss isolated from Minnesota, USA - S1T2_Fd - Sphagnum magellanicum MG | ecosystem: Host-associated > Plants > Peat moss > Unclassified... | reverse complement strand
TCTCAAAGTGTTTAGCGATACTTTGTGTATTGTAAAATGTGCGATGTTGTGAGTATGATTAAACGTTGCGAAGTGTGGAATATCGCTAGGGTGGACGGAGACTAAGCGGGTCACAAAGTTTTGTTTGTGGTATATGTCACAAAAGTGCTGCGATGATTTAAGGTACATTATAAATTAGCAATGGTTAGTGAACCACAAGGTGCGATGCGTGTCGCATCGCAAATATGGCAGGTTGTTTTTGCTTCGCAAACCCTTCCAGTTTTTTGTTTGGCCCTTCGCAAGAAGGCACAATATGTAGTAGTGATGGTCAATAATGAATTTCCTTGACATTTGACTAAAAGAATTATGGTCAATTGTGCCATGCTTAATCACGACATGTTGTTCTACCATCGATAAAAACCACATAAGTAGTAAAATTTGAGACTTATAAATTGACAACTTAGCAAATTATGGCACAAATGTATCCAAATTCCACCTGTTGATTATTTTGAAACTTTAGAGACAAGGTGTAAGGAAATTGTTGGTCGAATGATTTGTTGTTTTTTGACAATTTGGAATTCCTTTTGGTTTACAAATAACTTTTGTCTTTGTAAGGTTTGTCAAACCCAACTCTTCTAGACTTGCATTATTCCTTTGGATATTCAAGTTCTTCTCTCATTCATACTTGCTAATCGATTGCTTAGGTTCTAGAAGTGTCTCAAATTCTCAAGGACATTCACAAAAAGGACAAAATTTTGTTTGTGAGAGCCCAAACGATTTTGAACATTTTGGACAACAATATTTGATCACCATTAACCTGTCTAAATAGAAATCAAAGAAAAAAATAGAAATATTTAGATTTTGAAACTTGATTTTTAGTGAATATGGCTAAATATTTTTGTGGATGATTGACACCATTTCTACATCTTACTATCAACGAATAAACATTTTGGCTCCCATAAAACTATTTGACAAGAAACACTAATCTAGATTAGTCATAAATAATCATTTAAAGTAATAACACCACAATAGCAACAAAAATATCATGAATTACACTAAATCAAACAGTAAATCAAATTCTTGCATTACAATTTATGGTAAGAAATCCTATGAAAACTAGCCAAAAAAAGAAAAGGAAAAAAACAGAATTATTAATGAACTAAAAACCATAACACATTTTTTTTTTAAATGCAAAAAAAAAACATTGATCATCAAACAATGAATAATATTTGCTTGATTATTGTGAACCAAAACCTAGAAGAATGATTAAAGCTTGATTGAAGGAGAAAGGGGGGAGGAGTCAATCAATCATGTGTTTTAAAAAATGTAGTTCATAACATCAAATCCACCAAATAGACCACAAAATGAACAACCCTCTGAATTGCAAACAAATTGGAGATTTATGAATACATGATGTGGATGGAAATTGTAGCACTATTGAAAGTTCCAATCTCCTAGTACAACAGGGGTTTTGCATGAGGTGTTCCAAAAAAACAGAGTAGGAAGGAGAAAGGACAAGAAGGAAGAAAAAACAATTGAGGTTTCATCAACCCTCAAATCCCTAAATGACATGGCTAATTTACCTATCGATTGGTATGTTTTATATATAACCGATTATACAATATAATATTATGTAATTGATATATTATATATATATAACTAATTATGCAACATGGTTATGTATATTATATTATGTAATAGATTATATGTGTAAATAACTAACATTTGCTAGCTCACCCACTAGCATGTTAGCTTGCATTGGTAACAAATACCACCAACATTTGAGAACTCACTTATTTTGAGAACCAACTTTTGTATATAATTGTAAATTCTCAAAATAATTTAAAATTCAAATAACTAATAGTTCTTTGTTAGTTCTTTCATGAAACTGACAAAAAATTGACAATTTTTAGGTTTTAAAAAAATCAACATCGACTGATTCTTTGATTTTTTCAAAGAATTAGAACTAACCAATTCTTTGGTTTTGAATTGTTTTTAAAAAATCGGAATTGGTGAATTTTTGAAAATTCAAATAATTGCACAACATTAGTGCAAACATGCAAACAAACAAAAAGCTATGGTTAGGGAGCAAAAACCTAATGAAAAGAATGTCATTTTCACACACCATCCATCCATGGTTTAGTGTTCGAGTGTTTGTGGATGCTAGTTCATTCTAACCAGAGATTATGTATTTCGATATTATATTTTATAATTTGGTAGTGACAAGAAGCAAGAGGATGAAGAAGAGAAGGAAAGATAGACATACAAATGAAAAAATGTTACTTATCATGATTTCATTTTGTGTTTTTTCTTTTCTTCCTCCTTGGAAATCCTATGGAAACCTAAAGATTAGGGTTTACAATCAACATTGGACTTGGACGAAATGGAAATTGAAGATGGTTGTGTGGTTGGTTCATTTGGTTTCATTACCTTTTGGCTTGTAAGCTGCCTTTTGGAGCATGGTTATATTGTTCAAACGACGATTCATATAGCCTAGGTATGCGCTTAGTTTCAAAGAGGGTCAAGAAGGAAATAATGCTTAGGTAATGTTGTCCATTGTACCCTAGTTTGTCATCTTTGCTTCCATCAACATTTTAATATTTTTTCTTTCTTTCTAGGGTTTTGTTTCTTGTAATGTAAAAAGTTGTGGCATGTGCAATGATGATTCACTTGCATTTTGCCATCATAAATTTTGTTTTTATGCATGTGCACTGATTAAATTTGTGTGGATTTTGTTTCCAAGTTTTTTTTTTGAAGATGTTTCATTGTAATGCTATTGTGCATTTCAAACATGAATTTAATTTTCATAGGGTATCTATGTTTAGGTAGATACAACATTGAATTGCATGATGATGGAAAAGTTATTCAACATTGTGCCACTTGACATCATGGATCATATATGGTCATCATCGACACCAGGGCTCAAAATATGTTGCAAATGAAGTGGGGGATCAAATCCATGAAAGTGATTGCACCTAGGGCCACCAAGGAAGAGTTTCACAAAGTTGGAGCCTATGGGCCTTCATTGTTAGAAAGAATTTTACTTCTCATGAGGACTACAAGGATAATTATGTTGGGATGGATGAAGGTGTGGTAGAGAAATTGAACTTTTTGCTGCAATTACCAAGTGTTAGTGATTGCTTAAAATTATTTTTTGTTAAATTTTTGGAACCTAGAAGCTTCGATGAAGTTTTGGTTGTTGTGATGGAGTATTCCATGTTGCATCTTTGCTTTCCATAAAGGTAAATATAGATCCCCAAGTTTCATCTTGCTTGTTTAATCTATTTGGTTACTATTTTTTTTAATATGCAAAAACTTTCACAAGTATTGATTTTTTAGTGTTAAAAAATTGCATGTTGAAAAAACTCTTTGCTATCTATTTAGTGGGGGGGAAAAAAAAATCTTCCAACTACCACACATGGAATTGAAAAGGAAGAAACAAGTGTCACTTTATTTGTTTTTTAACTACTCGAAAGGTTGTCTACATGGTAGGCACAATTCATTGAACCAATGGTAAATGGAACTCTAAATGTGCTAGCTTCTTATGCAAAACCACACACATAAAGGGTGGTCTTGACATCAATTATAGGAGCCATCAACTGCACTCATAAATACATTCTTGACTTTGTTGTTCATGAGAGTTTCTAAATGAAAAAGACTATTATCAAGAAAGAAAGGTCTGTTATATCAATTTGTTGATTTCTATTCTATATTATTGGGTTTTTTCTATGCATCTTAGCTTTGCTTTTGATTTTTTCTTGCAAAGTTAAAATTTTTATGGATTTTGGAAATTTTATGAAATAACATGTGGTTGGTGCAGGATTGGTCTGTGTTGCCCAAAACATTTGCAAAAAATGTAGCATGGGATTTTGTGAAGGAGAAAGGTTTAGACATGGTGGTCATCAACCCTAATGGGGTTTTTGGTCCTACTTTATTACAAGTTTCAGAAATTGGAATAAATAAATATATTTTGGGAAAATTAAAAGGTGAATATCTCCAAATCCTTATAACTTGAAGTATTTGGTTCATCATATAGTGAAACATTGTGCAAAGGTGGGAGTATATATGCCATCATTTGACCATGGTGTAGGTGACCTTATGGAGAAGGACAATTATGTAACTCCCCTATATGAACTCATCACCTACCTCCATTTATTGTTGATAAAAAGAACTTAAATCTAATACACATTCTATGGTTTGAAAGGGGTTATAACTTGTTGTGACTTGTGCATTAGATCTTTGGAAATATTATTTTATTTTTCATTATTTATGGTTATTTCTTAGATTGTATTGAATTTTTTCATTGTTGTTAACATGTACCTCAAAATGTGAACAAGAAATTCCACAATGTGCCAATTTGATAGGTGATACCTCAATATGGATAAATAAGGGAGAATGTAATGTTTTTGTTCATACAAGTGTAATAATTTTTCATCGGGTAATGAATGGGTTAAGAAAAGTACCTAGTCTTCTTGGGTGAAAGCATGGTAAAGTGTACAACTAAAAATACTCACTAGTCTACTTGTTAACGAAACAAAAAAGTAAGAACGAAACCCATCACAAAATTGTTATACATTCAATTTTTTTAGTTGAATTATAAATAACAAAATACTTTTTCATTATTACACATTAACATTTAAATTTTGCATTGTGAAAGTAGGTTTCAAGTAGACTTTTTAAAATGCAAGTAACTTTCAAAACCTACTTTCTGTAGTGTAAGATTTGATTCAAGTATGTCTCAAGTATATTCTACCAAAGAGGAAATAAATTTGTTTTTTGGTGATGCCCTTGAATATACAATGATCTTTATGTTATAAGTTCATACATGTATATTTCATTAAATTTTCTAATGAAAAAGTAGGTTTGAACACCATTTTGACCGGTCAATTTCAAACCTACTTATTCCCTACTTGTATTATTCCAATTTTTTTGAAATTTTGTACTTGATTTACAATAAACTCAATTGAAGGTTCAATAGTTTCAAAATGAAATTTAAATAAAATTTGAATATAATTTTTTATGTTTTCATGAAAAATTGCTTCCTTTTTAACTTGATATTTTTTCGACAACTTTTTATGTATACTTTACCATGCTTTTACCCATCTTGCACTCCATCTCTGATGGCTCCATTAAAGTCTCCTACAAATTTTAGGTTTAGGGATTTTTTTTCTTTGATTCCAATCAATCTTCCTCTAACTCCAAGTCTATTGTGGTAGAAACAAATATTTTGTTGCCACTTTCCCCAAAACTACAAGACAGTAATAATAAATCCTTGTTTACAATTCGTGCTTCTTCCCGAGGCACTGTTATTGTGCAAAAGAACCTATTTCATTTGATTTTGACCCTATTGTTCCAAAACCAAAGAAAGCTAGGAGAATTGAATGGGAACTTAACAAAATGTTTTAAGATATTTGGGCTAGGGAACAACTGAAACACTCTATCTTGGATGTGATAGGTAAACATGGGTAGAGGCCCAACTAGGGGTGTGGGTGGCGGACTGCTCTAAGCATCTCGACCAACGTTCAGTTTGTGACCCTGCACTGGAAGTCTTCGATGGGGTTCATGAGTCAAATCCAGTGCATCCACTGGAAACCCTGAAAAATCCCACAGCTCTCAGAGCTCTGGAACAGTGTAATAAACACACTCAAATCGTATTTATTGACCTCTCCCTGTTTCTGATTGGCTAGATAGTTTGATTGGTCCAAGTGGGTTGCTATTTGTAGTGTACCAGCTACCTTCAGTCCCAGTTTCAGTTTTATGGGCAAGGTTGGAAAAAAGTTATAACCTAAACTTGGATGTGAGAAATATTTTTGCCGGGTCACATACTGAGCATTTGTGGAGATGCTCACTGCCCATCATGCTCTTAAGAAAGTTCTTCATCTTTTGCTCTCTTTCTTCTGTTTTGCTTGTCTGATTCAATCCTTTATGTTTTGGTATGCCTCTTGGTATCCCTTTCATTCTCCAGGAAATGTGGAAAGAAAGTCTTCATTGCAGTATTTCTTTACTCCTTGAGTACATTGAGATCTCTCATTTAGAGCTAGCCAGCATCCTCATGGGCTCGACTATCCCATGATTGTGAGCATTGTCACAAAATCTCAGTGTCTATCAGTTCAGGTGTAAGCTCTCGCCCTCCTCCTGGTGAGAGCTTATGAAACCAGAGCTTATCCTACCCATTCACTACCAAAATGTTGCTTTTGGAGGTCAATGAACATGCAGGTGACTGAATGGAGTAATAACTTCAAGAATTGGAGCATGACTGGTGTACACAAACGATGACTAAATACAGGAATATGTAACACAACCTGAAATGAATGGTGAATAATTTGTGCGTGCATTGATAATAGTACAATGGAAAGCTTGAAAAAATGTGTTCCTTCCTTTTTGCAATGGATTCTGTCCATTTGTTCCCAAAAAAGACAGAAAAAGAAAGAAAGAAGGAAAGCATCAATGAGATGAATTCCACTCAAGGACACTACATGAATCATCAATGAGAGCCAAATCCTGGGCTTGAGTTATAGAAAGAAATGGAAGGAAGGGGGACCCACATACATTAAGTACTTGCCCTTACCGATAGTCACCCACTTTATGTTTTTGATGTTTGCGCTGCCAGAAGCGTGTTTTGGGTTTCGGAAAATTCAAGGATGGATGTTCCCACTACCAAATACGCCTCCTTCCTCGTACTTGCCCTTACCGATACTCTCCCACATTACATTTGTGATGTTCGCCGTGCAGGAAGCGTGTTTTTGCGCTTCCTAAAATTTAAGGATGGATGCTCCCAATACCAAATACTCTCATTCCTGTTACTTGCCCTTATGGATAGTCTCCCACTTTACGTTTTAGATGTTTGCAATGGCAGACAGTTTGCAGGTTCAGGTTTGATGTTTCTTGGAAGCCAGGGGTGAGCTGCAGGGTTCAAAAGAATAAATCTAAAAATCTGCCCAAATCCTCCAAAAATCTTAATGATTTCATAATTTTCTTTCCAAAAATATGGTGATTTTTGGAAATTTTCCAAAGAGTTCGCTCGAGCATGTTGCTTGAAACTTCTTTTTTTAGCAAAGAATTTTCCCCAAAAAAAAACTCACTGTTTATAATCCAAAGTGCAATTATAATAAAACTAACTGAAAGTAATGGAAATGTCATCTCATGGCCCTCAGGCATTTTACATCTTTATCGTATTAAATTATGTCAAATTTCCGGCACCAACAGTTGGGGTTAATGCTTTTTTTAATACATAAATTATGTTGCATCATGCACTCACTTGTGAGCATCCCAAGAAAGATTTAGCAAATAATGAGAGATTGGTAGAACCTGTCCACCAAGGTTTTTTTTTCAACTTTGTGAAGTTGGTGGACTGGGTACATCCAAAATGAGGACTGAGCGAAATTTGGCTACAGGTCAGACAAGAGAGTCAATTTTTAAAAGAATCCTACCTAGTTCTGGCGTCCTCAAAGAACTCATTGTCTAAATATGGCGACTTCTAACCTTTTTTTCTCTCTCCAAATATGGTGACTTTTGTGTATTCTTTTAAAAAGACCCCTTTGCTCAATTCAGACTGAATTATTATTTTTTCATAGTGCGAAAATTCGCCAAAATGAAAAAAATCATGTCCAAGAATTTGTATTGAATTTTTTGTCCTTGAAAAAAAAATGTAAAAAGATGCTGGAAGATATGCCACCCCCCTTCCTCTAAAATGCAAGTGGAAGTGTGCCAAAAAACTTTCAAATTTTATTTTCAAATTTTGAATCAACAAGACAAGTCATTAGCTGTCCAGACATCAGTTCCATGCAGTAACCAGTGTCGAGGGGTGGCCACTCCCTGTAATGGGCTTCCAGTACTGGTGGAGCCCATGTCCAATAGTGGTGATGGCTCCACCAGTACTGGACGCCCATTACATGCATTGGCCACCCCCTAATACTAGTTACCGAATATTTCAAGACCCGCTCCAATTTGTATAGTGTAATTGGAGGGTACCTTACACCAGCATGTATTCTTTCCTCCACTGATTAGAGGGCCTTTTGAAAAATGGACTGCGCACCCAATTGGATAGTCTGTGTAAGGGAAGGCCCTGCAACGGAGGGGGGAGCCTTAGGTCTCCGCTGTGCTGCCCGGACACGACTCACTTTAAGATGTGATAGCCACGGTTACTCAATGCTATGGAGGGTTCTTCGACCTGTATCCCACCTGTATTTCGCAGAATGCCCTCCCAATGGGTGAAAGAACCCTCTGTCTCAGATAGGGTATGAGTACAAAAAAATGATGGTTCCTTCGCCTACACTAAAGAAAAATGAGGAGTCCTTTATGTGTAGGGTAAAGGGCTAGGCTGAAGGTATTTCTCAAAATAAGGGGCCTACGACGAGCCGATAGCCAAGTTCGGCCTCACATTTTGCAAATATCCAATCATGGGCTTTACCTATTGTAAAGCACGAGCCAAACGAACCATCTACTTACCTAGGTGACTACCTATTCGATCCTACTTATAAAAAGGGGAAATTAGTTCTTACAAAATGCGGTACCACGATGAAAGCAGATATTAACTCTGTTGAATTTCGTCTACAGCTGAGTCTTAATAGGCATCCAGCGGTTGTGCTCGATGCCTCGTTACTTCGATGGAACTGTAGTACCAATCAAAGTCATAATGGGCAACCAGTGAATGGTACGCTGGCGGGTGCTGGTTAAGTTTGGCCATCTGTTGTACCACACAGAGTCATAATGGGCACCAAGTGAACACGAGAGCAGACTTTCCTCGCACTTTTCCCATTGGATTCATTTGCCTTGTATAAAGCTGCAACGCAGCTAGCACCTGCACCTGTGTATAAAGTAGGCAAGATCCACATACATCTTTCTGCTGCATCTTCTTACACCCACTCAATTCAGCGAGTGCAATCTTTAGTTTTGCCAGTGATTCTGCGGTGGGAGGATCAAGGTGACTGTTTGTCCAAGGAGAAATTAGGATCGTGTTCCCGCTACCAAATACACCTCATTCCTTGTACTTGCCCTTACCGATACTCTCCCACATTACGTTTGTGATGTTTGCTGTGCAGGAAGCGTGTTTTTTGCGCTTCCTAAAATTTAAGGATGGATGTTCCCACTACCAAATACGCTCATTCCTGATACTTGCCATTACCGATAGTCTCCCACTTTATGTTTTAGATGTTTGCGCTACCTGACAGTTTGCAGGTTCAGGTTTGATGTTTCTTGGAAGCCAGGGGTGAGCTGCAGGGTTCCACCCCCGCCCCTCATTTTTGTGAGATAGGTGGTCTGGCGATCATCCTCAAGAGGACTTGCCAAATTTGGCTACAGGTCAGAGATGAAGGTAGAAAATTTTAGGAATCCTGCTAGAGTTCGGTGACATGCAGGAAAGGTGATATTTTTTTCCTGGAAATCTGGCCAAAAAAGACTTTGAGAGCCTTGGGTAACACCGTGGTAAAAACCCTAAAATCCATTTAAATTTCTTTTACTATTACAAATATACGCTCCTTAATCTAGACATAAACATCAGGGTCTCTCAGTCCATATCTAACAGTTTTTGAGCTTAATAAGTAGGCCAGGCCAAAAATGATGACAAACAGTTTTGGAAATAGAAATTTCATGCACCCAATGGGAAGGCTCAGCATGCACTCAAAGTGCCTTGATTTTTTTTCTTTTAAGTTTTGGGTGTGGGGGGAGGATTTTCTTCATTTTTCATTTGTTCCTAACATGTTCCTTTCAAGTTCCCAATGAGTTCCCATCAGGTTCCTAATATGTTCCTTAGGTTCCCAATGTGTTCCCCAAGGGTGTTCGCAAAAGCACCTTGCTTTAATCCCATATGTTTTGCCCAAAGTCCTCCCCTTCTCAACTATATAGCTGGGCTGAAGGGGCCGACACTCCATCTTTCTATAGAATTGTTTTTTTTGGGGAGCCTACATAGTTTCAACTTTTTTTTGCTATGGGCCAATCAATTTGGCTCATGGCAACAAAAAGAGAAAAAGTTGAACTTGTGAGGCATCCCCAACTAATCTACTATATTAATTCATTACGTATGTGCGTGCATCTGTCTGTGACACGACAATTTTGCTGCAAAAGCATTCTATGGCAGAACCGGCCTCTGCATTTTCTATGGCAGAATCGGCCTCTGTATAATTTTGGCGCTGCGGGTCGTGGTGGCGGAGAAACACACGCCAGCCATCGATCGCGTTGTCACCACTGACACTTTGAGCTTCCTCTACATGGTGGTCCTGTCAGTTCGTATGTCTTTATCTTACTTTAACTTACTTTAAGTTACCCTGGGGGGGAGAGGAATAAAGATGTGATAAAGTGAGTTAGGAGTGTTGGATCGAGAATCGGACGGGTGGAATGATGTTTTTCAGGGGTAAGTATCGTGTTGGGGTAAAAGTGGTGAGCTGGGAAGTTACACATGGGGCGGG
>Ga0116231_10014740_pt1 | contig 10383 bp, 5 predicted proteins | sample S1TSphgellanicum_2_FD_89695 | JGI IMG/M metagenome (GOLD analysis project Ga0116231, IMG submission 89695) | Host-associated microbial communities from peat moss isolated from Minnesota, USA - S1T2_Fd - Sphagnum magellanicum MG | ecosystem: Host-associated > Plants > Peat moss > Unclassified... | reverse complement strand
TATTTTTAAAAAATAGATAAAAACCAAACTTAATAATAATTTTTTAATTAATAAAAAAAATAAATTTATTGTGCAATTCCTTTTCTTTTTTTTTTAAAAAAAAAAAAAAAAAAAAACATTGGATCTTGTGTAAATTTGTTGGCCCAAAACAACATTTATTGACTCAATCAATGTATAAACAACATTATATTTCATTCAAAAATATGTTTTGCATGCCACCCATGGAACTACTCAAAAGATATAAAAAATCATATTATAACCACCAAAATAAGAAGGGCCTTATGGTTGCCCAATTGTCGTCAATATTTGACCCAATGTCATCCACATGATTTTTAAGGACCAAGGGGGGGGCATGCTTGGACTATGGGTCATTTGGGTCTATAATCTAACACCTATAAGGCCACACATGGCCTTTAAAGAAATGTAAACAAGTTTAGATGGCACAAATTTACATGCTTGTGAAAAATTAATTAATTAATTAATTAAATAAAATGATTTTACACAAGAAGAAAATATTTTGAAATGGTATGCTTACTAAGGACATCTATGTAAATCTAAGAGTGGTTTTGTCAAAGAAAATCCCATGGGTTGATTTTGGCCTTGTGGGTTGGGGGGTTGCATTAATTGAGAAGCACAAGTGGTGCCCAACCAAGAGACCACTATTTCATCCACTGGAACTTGTGGAGAAAAGGCAATTTTTATTTACAGGTCATGTGGATGAATCCAATGTAATTGAGTTCATCCGGTACTAACTACCAACCCTAATGTTTTGTTAGAGCATCTCCAGCGGTGCTCAATATGTGACCCTGTGAAAATATTTTTCACATCCAAGTTTAGTTATGTACTCTTTTGCAACCCCACCAATAAAACTGAAAGTGGGACAGCAAAAATAGGCTAATAATAAACCACCTGGACCAATCATTATGATATCGCCAATCAGAAACACTGAGCAGCAGTTAGATCATATTTATTACACTCTTTTTTGCAGGTGCACAGCATCGCTGCTGAGCCTTTTACCAGCCACGGCAACTTGCGGAATTATGCAGGGCCAAAACCATTTTCCTGAGCCAAACCGGCAGAAGTTGGATTTTCTTCATCCATTTTCACTGTGCAGGATCACATACTGAGCACCGCTGGAGATGCTCTTAGACAACTTTGAGAACCTGACTCTTTGAACTGACAACAACAGAAAAACAGGACAAGTTGGGAATTCATGCACATCTTCAACCTTTTCTCCAGGCGTGGGACACATTTGTTCATTGGAGTTCTACTCGTTAGATGTATGGACAAAAAATGCCCGGTTAGTGAACATTGGGACCTTGGGTGTTTAAGGGGTTTTTTAATTTTAGTGTTAAGATATGGATTATTTGGTTGTATTTGCCGACAATGAGCCACCCTTGCTTGTGATCACCTAGTGCATGTTTTTCATTTTAGATTATGTTAGGTATTTGGTTTCACTAATCATTTAAATAAATATTTTAAATGGATTTAAAACCAAAGCAACTGCGACAATATTTGTCACTTTTCATTTGAATATGATTATTTGTCAAAATTTTAATTTATCACACGCTTATAATTTTTTTCTTAAAAAACTTCATTTGTGATATGAAAATTATTAAGATTTTCGAATTATTCAAGCATGATTCAATAATATGGAAACACATGGTTTAATAAATATTACAAATTTCATGTACAAATTAATAATAATTTCAATCATATTTGAATCATTTACATATTTTAGTTTGATTTTATAGGTGTTATTTTCACATAAATATATTGTTTCATCACATGAAACAAATTAAAAAATGTAATTTCTTCATTAGGTGCTTTGCCTTATCATAACATGAAAAAATGTTGTAGCACTCGAACAAATTCAGTAACAAACTATTGAATAATTAATTAAATTTCAAATCTTAACTTTGACAATTGGTTTTTTATTTCTGAAGTTTTTGGAAGGTAATATTCATTTAAAACAATAAACAAAATTTTGTTGTCTTTGTGAAACAATCTATGTGTGTCAAGACTATAACATTCTCCAGTTCTAGAAATGGCAAGTCTGAAGTTCAAACCCGACAATCAAAACATTTCAGATTTGATTTTATAATAATTATAATTTTTTTGGCACAAGTAGTAAATATTTTTTTCAAAATTTTGGCAAAATAAGAAATAATTCAATTTATGCCGAAATCATTCGTGTATGGTATTGACATTGTTGAAGGTAAAAAATGCACCACCTAAAAAAAATAGTACACGAAGATGCGCACATAGGAGTTCCTTGGAATGTGTTTTCACCATAATCATCCCAATGATTTTAAAAATGACCTTCATGATTTGCACCTTAATTGCATGTAGAACAAAGATATGAAGCTACATGAAAGTTGAAACATCTATAACCAATGATAATTATGACTTGATGAAATTACCAAAATATTTCAAGGAATTCCATGTAGACTACGATGGGGTTGCACATTTTTTCAAAATTCCCATTTAGATTTTTTATTTTATTTTTTCATCAACTAATGATTCCATGTTGTTTTTAAAAAAAATTGATATGATTCTTAGGATTGTGGTTTTACATTGAGTGTTCAAGAGAGGGTTTAAAACAACTTGATTTAAAGAGCTAAATATGGGCCAAGATTTTGCAAAGATGGGGTTATTGTGAAAGGTTAGGATGGTTTTTGGTGGGGTGTGGTTGGGGTAGGTAACTTGTGTTCCATTGGGCATAGTTTTTTTTAATATTAAGGTTCAATTGCTTTGCAAGTTATTTTATTTAAGAATATGTGCATTCTTTTGTAGGATAATGTGATTGGGAAAAAAAATCATGAACATTTAGAATTAGAATATGCATATCTCATGAACTTGCCCATTCCATGTATATGTGTTTTTACAACACTTCAACAATGTGTTGATTCATCGTTGTATTACAATGTTATCACAACATCGTATCAATAATTGATCAACATTTCTTGAGCTTTGAACACATTATTTAAATGTTGTAAAACATAGATATATGAAAAGATGAATTTGTGATTAGTAAGCTTTGTACATATTCATAGTTAGCTTGAATTTCAAAATAGGCAAAACCATATTTGGAGAATGTAAAACAATGATAGTGAATTCATATGCATCTTCACAAATGTATTGCCGAAAAAATTCAATGCATATTTTTATGTTAATTAATTTTACAAAAAATGTCTTTCGATCTCTAAAAAGAGCTTGAAAATATTATATATGACTAAAATTAGTTTACACCTTTTTTAAAAAATGGGAAATATCTTACACCCACTATAAAAATGTAATCCTTCAAGTTCCAACCCTTCTTGAAGAGTAGGAGTAGTGTCCATTGTTGTGTGGGCAACCATAATTTTGCTAAACTCAAAATTCCATTTTAGAACCTACCCTACCCTACCCAACACTTGAAAAACTTTGTTTGTTATTTATTCATGTTGGCCTTTTAAGATATTGTAACTTGTTATGTTCATTTTGTGCTTGTAATGGACACAATGGCCTCATGAACTACATATGTTTCATGTGATGAGTAAAACCCACATGTGGAAGACATTTTGAAAATGTAAGGTTAGGTTTAGATATTGCATTAGAAATATTTACAAAGTAAGAAAAACACAACACAAGTATCCCTTGTTTGGTCATAAAGGGGATCAAACTTTTAAAGTAGAATGATAAAAATACACTAGGCTTCAACAAGGAATGAAATTCAAATTAACACTAAATTTGATAAAATTTGAATTTCACCTTGTATTTTTTCCATTAATTGCCTTCAACCAATCATGGTTATTGTGTGCATTATAACTATAAATATTCTCAAACCTTGTGCATTTAATATCAAGTTCCAATATTTTATACCCACATTTTATAAAATTTCACTATTTTGCAATTAACAATGTTTAAAGGTTGAAAGAAAGGTTAGGGAATGAAAGGAGGACCAAAATGGGGGTCACTTTAGGGATATTTCTATCGTCCTAGGCCACTTGATTTTGAAAGTGCCACCACTTTAGGCTTTACCTTACATGTAAAGATAAATTTCTTATTATATATTTGGAGGGCACCATATGCAAATAAAAAATGCCCCTTCAAAAATAGGAGACAACTTAGGCTTTACAAGATGCATTTTACACAATATCACAAGGGGTTGTCAAGGCCAAAGTTGAACCCAAATCCAATGATTGTATTAGTGCAATGACTAGAATAAGCCTCAAAGGTTTTACATTCAAGCTTTATATCCATCAAACCTCAAAGGCTTGTCATTTTGTGTGCTTTGCATGGTTTTGTGCAAAATTGAGTAGGTCATGTTTTGATGTTTTGTCTAGAATAAAATATATATGTGTTCTATAATAGTTGCTTGCGGGATTTGAACCCACCATTGTAGAGAAGTAGGATCAATTGATCTAGTTTTTATCATTAGCTAACTTCCTATCATTTGGAATAATTGGATTTGATTTTGGCTTTATTCTTATTATTTCAAGTTATTAGTCAAACCTTATGAATTCATTTTTATCACTAGTCTACTTCCTATTGTTTGAGATACTTGCATTTGATTTGGGTTTATTTTTAATACTTAAAGTTATTAGTCAAACCATATGCAATTTGTATTGAACATTAGCCTATTTCTTTACTATTTGAAATAATTGAATTTTAATTTTGATTTTATTTTTAATATTTCAAGTTATTAATCAAACCCTATACTATTCATTTTTATCACTAGCTTATTTCTTGTTGTTTGAAATAATTGCATTCAATTTTAGAGTTATTGGCCTAAAGTTTCAAGAGCTCCGGAACTTGACTCCTAGCCTAAAGTTGGCCTTACTTACAATTAACACCTAGTAGCTAGGTGTAAGGGGCATAGGTGTAAGGTACCTCATGCCTTCCGATGGGTAAAGCCCACGGGTGGGACTCGACTAAGCTACCTATCACCTTGTCTTAGGCCCTTTATTTTGGGAACGCCTCCCACCATAAGGCCTTTTACCCTACACTACCACCTTGTATTAGGCCTTTTATTTTGGGAATGTCGCCCACCTTAAGGTTTTACCCTACACATATGGTGTCCAATATGCTCAATGAATCTTGCTATAACAAGGGTGGTATAGTAGCTACACATCTAGCATGGTGTACATGTGAATTGAATCCATCCACATCCATTTGTGACGACCATCCATTTGCTAGGTGGATGAATAATCACCACATGGGCTATTGGCTTGATGCTACATTTCTATCCAAACTCATGCCAATCCTTACTCCAAAGGATATGGGACACACAAAAAAGCCTTTCATTGGTTTTAGTTGGGTTCAAGATTATCTTTCAATCCATGATATTGTGTGTCCCCACACAACATCTTGTTTTTGATATAGTAGGTATTCCTTTGGAATATTTTAAGCACAATTGTAGTAGGAAAAAATACAAATATTTATTTATTTATTTATTATTTAAATACAAGTATGCATGTAGGATGAAGAAAATGGAAGTAGGCAATTTTAAAAAGAGAGGGGAAAGAAATTGGGTTTAGGTTAGAGGCTACTCACCTAAGAAGCTTGGGATCTTTTTCCCCATAGTGGTACTAGGCTAGTGTAAAGTGTTGTTTGGTTCAACCCCAGGGTTTCTTTTCAGCATTTTGTGATGTAGCCAAAAGTGGTGATCATCCCGAAAATAATTTAGCCAAATTTGGCTACATATTACATATGAAAGTAGGAATTTTAAAAAAAAACCAGAATCCTTCTATATTCCTGGCTAACTAACTACTATCATTATTATTATTATTGATTTTATTATTGATTCTGAATTAATGATAAAATCAGAACCATCTGTTCTTTATAACGAGCATAAATTTATCAATTTTTATAATTTAATTTAATTTAATTTTGGAGTCATCGAAATTAAAGAACTATTGGACCCACAGGTTTCATGAAAGAACCACGAATGAATTAGCAGTTTTGATTGATGGATGTTTTCCAAATTTTGAGAACCACGGTCGGTTCCGTCTACCAAGGCTGGGTCAGTTGTATACCAAGATTGGGTCTTTGATTTTGTTGAGAACCTGCAACTGTTGAATTCTAAGAACCGCCTTAATATATTACCTTTAGGGGGTCTATTCCAATGTCGATTGGTTATTGATTTCAAAAGGAACCTTTGATCTCGGTTCTAACTCTTTTTTTTCATTTTTTTAATGGAAACTTTGGTTTAGACTTGAGACTAAATTTTTTGAATTTTTAAAACCTTTGTTTGGTTCCATCATTTTCACAAAGAATTTAGAGGTGGTCCAATTTGATGCTAAATATGGTTTTATTTCAATTACACACAATTAAACAAAATAGAAGTTGCGTAATATTAATTTGTTCAACTAGTGCATACAATTCAAGATAGAAATTATGTAGAATTAGTTATGTACAACCAATTAAATGCAAGAACATGCCTACGATGTAAAGCCAATTTATTATTATTATTATTATAATAAAGATAATGTTGTACTTTTTTCATCTCCATTTTTTGCTTTAATATTCTACTTATTTTTCATTGTTTTCATGTTTCTTATTTTCCTTTTCTTTTGTGTTTGTTGTTTTCAAATTGTTTTGTGATGTTTTCAAATTATCTAATGTTAGATCTTGTTCGATTTTGTGCTAAAAGTTGTCTAGTTGCAATTTCAAATCATCTTGTTTTGTTGTGATCCTTTGTTCTTTCACTACTTTGTCACTCCACTTTGTTTGTTTATGTTATACAGGTCATTTCAAATATATATCCAAATTGTTATTCCTTTCATTATTTTTGTTTCATTTGTAATTAGTTTGTGCATGTGTGTTGCAAATCATCATAATGTATCTTCATCATGCTTGATCCATTATTTGTTCTTTTGGTGTGTTCTTGCTCCACATATCTACATTTGTAACTTGTTTGTAATTATGTTGCAAATTGTCAAGGTTCATATTTACAAAGTTTTATTTTGATTATTGGTTCTTTTAGTGCAATGTCATTCCATTTTGCTACATTTGGAACTTGTAAATGTATGCATGTTGCAAATCACTTGGGTGTGTTTTCAATTTATTTTGCTTTTGATAAATTTCATTCAAATGTCATGCTAGTTGTTACTACTTCTTACATTTGTAGTTTCTTCATGTGTATTTTATAATTCATTTGGGTTCATCTTCATCCTAATTTGCCAACACTTTGCTTGTGCAACTTATCCAATGTACATCATTATTGTTTTCCAATAATTTATGTAGTTGGTTTACTTCTATGATGTTAACAAAAACGTTAGTCTTATGATAGGTTTCTTTAATTTTCATGGTCAATATGATCTCGACATCATGTAATTTGTCAAAATATTGTTATTTTTGTTTTGTAAATGTTGATGGAGATATTTAAAGACAACCAACCTATAATTTCTTTAGGCTTCCATTTGTTTTCACAACCATAGATTGGCTTCCAACTTAAGATATTGTAAATGGTAAGTTAACTTGGGCATTGGGTCAACCCAAAGAACACCACTTGGTTATCTATTTTCCTTGTAGCTTAATATGATTATGATCATTAGCTCCATAACATTACTTTTGACATTACTAATTGTTGAGACCTTTCATTTGAAAGCAAGTTCCAATTGAGAAACATATTGCATCTATTCAATTTACAAATTCGTACAAGGCAATAACTTGTTGAATTCAATGCATTTTTTAAATACCTAAATCTAGATAGTCTTCCTTGTTATAGAGATTGTAACAAATATCAACATTGTGTTTTAAAAGATAATTGCATGACATTCTATATCCAAAATTGATGAAACCATTAGATTCAAAACTTGATTTTGCCTTTTAAGTGGGTAAAATTAGGATAATAAGTAAAGTTAATAGGAACATGTATATTTTACCTTGGTAATTATGAAAAAAGTGGGGGAAACAATTAGTTGTGCAATCAACATACCAAACATGGGTATGTGACACAAAAACATTTAAAAAAGAGAATGGGAAAAAAAACCCCTAAACAAATTTAATAATACATTCAATTCATTAATATAATTGCAATTCATAGCACAATTTAGGAAGTTTCCAATCGTACTTAAATTAACAATCTTATTAAGGTAATTATGGCAAGATCAGAAAAAAAATAGAAAAGTGGAAACTTTTACTAATTATTCAACATAACTTGAACAAATTTATCCCAACCAAATCCATTACATAATGTGGGGATACATACAAACTAGAGTATGATTTTTACATATATTATTTTTTACTCACCTTAGGAAAATGACCAATTGTGTAGAGTAAAAATTCACAATATTCACTAGCCAAGTGGGGCAATCTTTTTTAAAATGATTATAGAGAAAAAAAAGATGTAAATTTTATTTTAATTGCAACCTTATCACCATCTCTAGTACACATGTTTTGAGCAAGCTTATGAGTGCATATGTCAAGCTTATGCTTATGTGGGTTATTCATCCAAATAAGGTTATGTACCTAACATCGGGTATCAACATTGGACCACATTATATACAAGATATTGTGGCATGGATCTTAAATTTTGGAATTAGGGTAGGTTTTTGTTATTTTTTATGGGAGGTGATAGTTTTTGGCATGAGATTTTCATCTTGATATTTGTTGATATTTGTGGAAGTACATTGAAATAGTTCCACCCTTTTGAGTGTAACAATTGTGGATTAGGTAAAGTTTTTAGGATGACTACAAGTTTTTAATCCCTTTTGTGATCTAAGGTTGGATGGAGAGCTCTCAATAAAAGATGTGCATCCTTTAGCTACAATTCTCAAAATAGTCGATTTTTTTTTTCTCTTCAAATATTCACTATCAAAATCATTGGTTCTTTTATGAAAATTGCTGCTTCTTTGAGGTTTTTGAACATATCCAAAGTTTTTCGTACTCATGGTTATTAACAAAATCAAATAAGACTTTACAACACCATGGGAACACTAGTAGAGTTTTTTTTGAGGTTGGCCTAATGATTTGGAGTACCCTAGAGAGGTTTTACTCATGTCCCCAAAACAGTTATGAGCTAAGTAAGCATCACAAAAACGGAAAAAAACACACTCCCCTAAAAGATTAGGAACATGTACATATGTTATTGCTTTTGTTGAGCAATTGTCATGCAATATAATGTGTTGAGCATGGGCCCAACCACTTTGGAATTAGAAATGCTTGTGGGTTGTTGACCCCCGAGATTTTTATAAAAAAAAAACCTAAAAAAATCAAAAAGACCAAAAAAAAAAGAAGAAAAGAATCCTAATTTTTTTGGTTAGATTGTTAATTTTTTTGGGGGATAATTTATTTTTATTTATTTTTGACTTAGTTGCAATTATAGTATTTCAATTAAGTAACCTAAGTTGTTATATATGCTATAGAGTTATTTAATTTAAAGTGAAATTATCCTTTAAATTAAATTTAAAAAATTAATGCAAACATTAGGGCATGGCCTAACTAATTAATTACATGTAGGGAAGGGCAGGTCCACAAGGGGGGTAATGTTGTTCAAGGGCATGGAAAAAGGCCGACCATAGCCCCAAGTTGCTAAGCCCGAAGAAAAAAAAAAAAAAAACCCCAGATATATTGATGTGCCCTTGCCACTTTGGGAACATAGAAGACCGAAATAATTTGTATGGGGGCAGCCCGTGAGGCACATTACGGAATTGTAAACTGCTTCAGATGCAAGGAGAAAGATTATGCTTTGTAATCTGCTCACAGAATACAAAAACTAAAAGTTGGCTCAGGTTTTTAGGGTTTAATGTTTTAGGGTTGAGGTTTTAGGTTATGAGGGTTTTTCAGGGCAATGGAGGGCATTACCCGATATAATGCTCATCGAGGTGGTGCATCAGTTTTGTAATTTCTCACCATACCAGCACGAGGACCCACAATTTGTATGGGCCTGGCCTGCATGGTGGCATTTCACCCAAAAACCACCCAATGATCACAAGGTCGTCATCAAGTATCCAAAAGACTGGCTGTTTGACATTATGTCATAAGCTAGTGCAAAACGCATGTTGCTAAACACCCTCCCAACTACAAACCAATGACTGAACGAACTTTGTAAGTGTTAAGCACAAAACTCTCGGCAAATGAGTGATGCAAGCACCTTCCCAAAAACAAAAAAAACAACAAAAAAAACTTGATCAAATTGATGGATGACATCATGATATCATGTCCAACATTAGAAAGGACTATGAAAGCTGAAGAATATTTTCGCCCTGAGATTTTGTTAGCGAGAAGCTTTTTTGCTCACACCATCATGGCATGACACTCACTCACTCACCTCACTCCCCCCTTGTGCACTTGGAAGAGAATGAGTTACATGGACACCCTTTGGACCATGCAATTACTGCAACAATTTGGTTGGACAAATTGCATAGTGTAAGATCCCCCCCTTCCCCCCCCCCC
>Ga0116231_10014739_pt1 | contig 10383 bp, 12 predicted proteins | sample S1TSphgellanicum_2_FD_89695 | JGI IMG/M metagenome (GOLD analysis project Ga0116231, IMG submission 89695) | Host-associated microbial communities from peat moss isolated from Minnesota, USA - S1T2_Fd - Sphagnum magellanicum MG | ecosystem: Host-associated > Plants > Peat moss > Unclassified... | reverse complement strand
TTAATGCCACATGGCATATTTACATTGGGCCACGTGCCATAATATAAGATCATCCAAGTCTTTGAATTGAACGTTTTAGATTATTTCAAAATAATAATAATAATAATAATGTAAATAATCATATATTAAAACACGTGGCAACACATGATTTGCCTTCAATTGTGACCAAAATAATTACATATTAGTCACATGTGACAATACGTATACAATGGAATCAAAGGATGAAATGTATTTGTTGATTTTTTCTTTCATACAATACTCTTTGTGATTTGCGACTAGTTTTCACATGCGACTTGTCTTAGGCGACTAAAAGGATTTTAGTTGCAAAATGTCTTTTGTGACTAAAATTTAGTCACAAAGAACAGTCGAAAATACATGTTTTTCTTCTAGTGCACCAAATTGTTGCATCCCCGAAGACTAGCATTAGTAATAATAAAAATCCATATTCATGAGTTTTATAAAGTGTGACAGAATTTGTTGCTAAGATTCAAAGGTTCATTACTCATTAAATATTTAAGATTTTGATATTTTTTTTGCATTTTAAAAATGCCAACTCTATTAGCATTACATATGTGAGTCCTTTTCTTGATATTTCAATGAAAATATTAACATTTTATATTCAAGTTTCAAAGAGATGTAGGAAAAATTACAAATGTGACACCTACAAAAAGACTGTGCAGTGTGCTTTCACCTGGGAGTCACGGGTTTTGTTTGAGTTTGAACCCCAAAATGCATTCTTCCACCAAATCCTCCAAAGAAGTTCCCATTGTTTGAATGCATTGAAACCTACGAAAAAAATTATAGATGTGAAGCCATTGTTAAGGAAGCTATTTCTTTAAATGGACAATTGTGTGAAAGATAACAAGAATCATCACATGCTAACATTTCTTTCCTTGCTAACTACGATTGAAGTTTTTGAAGAAGTTCAATTGGGGTTTTTTATAGTTGGGCACACACATGAAGATATTGACGGAAGTTTTGGATATTTGTCAAAAAAATTGAAATAACAAAATAATTATGTCATGGTGAATTTGATGAAATCATTCATGTTTTCCCAAGATCGTCCATTCATTTCACAACTCATTCAAGAAATCCCCAATTTCAAATCTTGGGTCAATGGATATTTGAACAATGGCCCAAACGTCCTTGTTGGTCATACGAAAATGCATTTGTTTCAATTTTTTGTGGACAAAGTAGGGTGTCTAATGATGCAATACAAAGTATCTCTTATTGATGTTTTGTGGAGCCCTAAAGATGGCCCAACCATATGATTGTGGAAGGAAGATGGCATTGAATGGGCAAATCAAAACTATCAATGGGGGTTTCAAATCTTGTTCCATTTTGCCCAATACGGGGAATGATGAATTAAGTGCAAGTGAAAAGGAAAGGTTCATCAATAATGGGATTTCGAAATACATTGAATTTTAAAATCTTGGGATGTCGAAGGATGATTTGTATTCTAGAGTTATGGGTCCTTATGTGAAATATTGGGAGAACATTTTGGAGCTATTATCAAGACCTATCCCACAACAAAGTTCTATTTTGTTGGAAGGCTTTTGGCCTTCTAGCAATTGAAGAGCTAATTATGAGCACACATCCATTCCTACCATTGTTGATGTTGACCCTGAACATCCTGTCATCCCTCCATAATGTGGGCTTAGAAGCATGCACCCTTCTTAAAGCATTATTGCATACACGCCTTTTTGTGACTTGTTTGCTGATAATTTTGTTATTGTGTAACATAAACCTTATAGTCTATCCTATCTGGATGGGAAGGGCTGAAAGTGATGTTGTAAAAGATCAAAAAAATGAAAATTGTAGGAAGGTTTATGTTCAATGGTGGGTTCTTGTGAGAAAAGGAACCAAGAATGATGAAGAATGGTATTATAATTGTTGGTTGAACAAATGGAAGTGTAATCAAGTAGACCCAAACTAATGGGTTGAAATATTTTCTGTCACGTTTTATTTTTCAGCTAAAAGCAATACAACAATTAATTCCATTATAAATATTAGTGCGACCCATGCATCTAAGGCAAAAGCTAATCTTGATGCAGTTAATAATAACTCCTATGTATTATAGTTGTAGATCAAAAAATTTATGAACAAGGAGTCGAAATGTTGGTGTTACTTTATGGTCTCTAAAGTAGGTTTAGTCTTTTTTTAAAATGGGATTAATGTTTTGTAATATATTCAATTTGCATGTGTGCATTTATTGAGAAAAATATTAATGTTAATCCTCTTTATAAACATTTCAATGTGGTGACATTTTGTCAATATGGACATTGCTTGTTTTAAAATGTCATCTTAAATGTGCATGAAAAAGTACTATAGAGGTGACATGCTTAAAATTTTCTTTTTAATGTCATGGGTGGACAAAACTTTTGTTGACATTTGGTGGCATTAGTGATAAATACAAAAAAAAAGTGGCAATCGTGTACTTAAGTTTATGATTTGTGGTTGGTAAGGTCTAACCTTCATTTCAGCCAATTGGTTCAATTTATAGCAAATTCAACTAATTTTAATTACAAGATATTGTTTGCAATTGACGATAGGAAAATGAAAATAATTATTTGAAATTTGGTGAACATCACATTGGTTAGACTTGAGTTTACAAGTTTGAGGTGACTTAAAACATGTTTGAATTTACACGTTCTTATGCATATTTTATGCAAATTAATTCAAATATGCTTGAAATTCTAACAATTCAAAAGCCACTAGACAGTCATATTGAATTTGAATGGAAAGTCAAATTTTTAATGAAAATTTATGAAAGTGCACGTTGGCATGGTGGCAATTCCTCCTATTTAATGGCCACCAACCAATTTTGACATTTGCACCATGTTGAATTTGATGTCAAATTCACTTTCTTCTTGAAAATTTATGAAGTTACATGAAAACTTGGTTGAAATACACCCCATTTCGTGGCCACTATATGAGTTTTATTCCCCAACCTATTGAGTTTGGTATCAAATTTAAGTTCTTGTTGAAATTTTATGCAATTACATGAAAAGATGGTTGAAATATGTCCTATTTGGTGGCCACCGGATGGGTTTAATTCCTCAATGTGTTGAATTTGGTTTCAAATTCAGCTTTTTGTTGAAAATTTATGCAATTACATTAAAAGATGGTTGAAATATGTCCTATTTGGTGTCCACCGGATGGGTTTTGTTCCCCAACGTGTTGACTTTGGTTTCAAATTTAACTTTTTATTGAAAATTTATGCAAATTACATGAAAAAGTGGTTGAAATATGTCTTATTTGGTGGCCACCAAATGTGTTTTCACTTCCCCTCATGTATTGAATTAAGTCCATAATTAAAGTTAAAGTCCAGAATTAATTAAATATGTGTTATTGGGAAAAAGAAGGTAGGAATGGGAGAAGGGATGTGTTGAAAGGGGGTTGTGGCCTAAGAATATGAAAACCAAATTTGCAAAGAAGGTGATTATGTTTGAAGAAACACTTGAATTCAAAAAGGCCATTATTTTGTGTTATGGGTGGCAAAGGACAATTACTTTGTAGCAAATAATTCGTAAGGTTGAAATATGGGTAATTGCATAAGCATTCATAAGTGTTTAAAACTATGTTGTCATTGCTTAGTACGTGATGAACTAGTCACAAGGTCATTAAATATTATCCAATGTTCTCATTATGTCTATCAATTTAACAATGATTTTAGAAGTTGAGATGGAACAAGTTACTAATGTTATTGATACCTTTGATGTTACGGTCTTCATCTTTCAACATAACATGCAAACCAAAATTATTAAGGTGATCAAACCTTTTTTGTAATTTTTGGAAGTATATGATCCACACCAAGTTCACAATGTACTTTCCATTATGCTTGACCTTCATTTCAAATCTTTGCGAGTTGTGAAGAATTATGTGGGATGTGAGGATTATATTCATCTTGCTTCTAAGTATGATGCAAATGCAATAATCCTTCTTCTAATGATGGTCTTTGAAATACTAAACCCGATTGTTTAAAAATGTATAACAATAGTTGTTGGATTTGGTTATTTTATTACAAAGGACAATAACATTTTTGGTGTTGGCACATTTATAGAAGAATTTTCATGTGCACTTCTTATTGGAGAACTACCTTTATTAAGAAGGTTATTTATAACTTTTGTTGTATGTGCTAATGCCTTAGTTTGGTGGCAAATTCATAAAAGTCAATTCCCAAATGTTGGTTTCCTTGCTAAACAAATATTCAAAATTTTGAGGTCACAAATTGAAACTAAACATGTGTTTAGCCTTGCTAGTGTGTTGACAACTCTAAGACATTATAGGTTATAGATGGAGAATTTAAATTACATGATTATTGTGGTAAATAATTGGTCTAATGATCCCTATCTAAATTGTTCACAACATAAAGATTTGATAGAATTATGAAAATTGAAATTTTATTGGCTAAAGAAAATTATGACTTGATAAAAAGAATCAAATTATTTTGAACAATGGGAACTAGATACTAATTAGGTTTGGCAAGGTGAGATCACAAATTTTTTTGTTTTTTTTTTGTTTTTTTCCTTTAGATTGTTGGAATTTCAAATTTAAATGACAATTTGCATTTGAAAGAACTTAGTCTTTGTGTTCATGCAAGCTTTATTTGTGAAACTCATCAACAACAAGGATGATGGATTTTGGTTGTGTTGTGTGGGGTTGGATGCTTTTCCGTTTTAGGTGGGGTGTATGTGTAGTGTGGTTGGGGCAAGGAGCTTGTGTTGCATCAAAGAGAGTTTTTTAAAGAATGAGGGTTCAACTCCCCTATAAGTTATTGGTTTTGTAGAATTTTTATGCTCTGTTAAGACAACTATTTGATTGCAAAGATTACTTTCAAAAATTCAAATTTTATCCCTAACTTTTGTACATATCCTATAGTTAATTAGAGTTTGAAAATCATCAAATCCATACCTGCCAAATGCAAATTAAATGAAAATGAATATATATATCCATCATTATAAATACATTGCTGATTATTTTTTATGCATATCCTTTTGTTAGAAATTTTTAGAAAATAAACCATATTGATAACTTGGGCAAAGTCTCAAAACTTCATATCCAGACAACACTGGCTAAAACCTTGTATTTTGGTAATGGTTAGTAAGAAGTAAGAACCAAACCGGAATCGGGTCTGATGTTCATAGCCTGGAATCAGATTTTATTTTCTTTAAGAACCGAACCTGGAACCAGGTTCCCAGTTATATTTATGTGTGGAACCTGAACTGCAACCAGGATATATGTTTTTTTAAAAGTTACAAGAACAGAGGTTAAGCAACAATTAACCGCCAGTTCTGATTTGGGTTTTGTAAGAACCAGGCCAGAACTAGGTCTGAATTTCAGAACCAGAAATGGAACTGAGACCATTCTAATTTATTTTTGAGAGCCAGAACCAGAGCTTCTTCATAAAGTTAAAGAACTATTTACTTTGACTGTGACTCTGGATCCATAACCGGTTTGATGTCTATTCAGCGTTGGGCAGGTCTTTGATTTGTTAGAACTGCCGGTTCCAGCTTTTTGAAAAAATTTCAAAATTAAAGAACCCAGGGTTGCAGGTTTTTGAAATTTTAATTTTCAAAGTTAACGGACCCAATTTTCCAATTTTTTTTATATATTTAAAGTTCGGAATAAAATAACCATCAGTTCTGGGTTTTTTCTTTAATTTAAAGAACCGGCAGTTCAGGGTAAGTTCTTTTGCCAGTTCTTTGATTTTAGAGAACCACTGGTCAGGGTCAGAATTACTCTGTAGTTACGTGCCAGTTTTTTCTTGGGAAAAGAGAGAGAACCGCCCAACACTAGTCCTTTCAGGCGCTGTTTTAGGTTTTTTCCTAGGTGGCAGAATGAGTCATCTGCCAGCTCCACTTTTGGTTCTGCCAGTTGTGATTCAATGGTGGGGAACTCTCTCTTGTGATGTGAATCGATGGTGGAGAACCCTTGTTTATGCTCTGGAACTGCCAGAACCCCTTGCCACATCACCACCTAATCAAACAGCGGCCCACCCTAAGGGGGTGCCACATTCCTAGGTGGAACTGGGCCCATGACCTTTGATGTGGGTGGATTGATTTCCTTGTTGTGCTCTGCCCAATATATTCAGGATTTGAACAAAATTGTGTTCTTGCCAATGGCATGCTCGTACTCCATCCTTCCTCTTGTGCAACTTTCCAAAGCTTGCTGCATACATCAAAGTTTTCAATTTAATTTTTTGTGTTCAACTTTGATGCCACAGCAGGACCATTGCAAGGCATGTAACAGGCCAGAGTTACTGTACTCACTTTTCTGAGCACATGGTAATTTCCAGTTTGGCCCGGGTCTTTCATAATAGTTACTTACTGGGTTTGAAAATTTTCAGAATCAAAGGGATCCGGGTATTTGAGGAAAATCAGAATCAAATAACCATCAGGTCAGGGTATTTGGAAAAAATATATAATCATAGAACCACTGGTTTGGGGTATTTCAAGAACCCTCAAAGAATCATTGGGTCTCATGAAAGAACTGAAAAAACACCCAACGGTTTTCTAGGCAGTTATTTGGCTGCTTTTTATAAATTGAAAACCATGGTTATATATTAATCTGGTATTTGATTTTTTGATAATTGTGATTATATATCAGAGATCAAGTATTTGGTAACAATGGGTATCAACTATGATACCCAGCATGATATCTGATTTTGAACTGGAATGTGCAGTATTGTCTAGTTCTTTGATTTCAAAAGAAACCTGCAGTTCAAGTTCTAACTATTTTTGGTTTTGGATTGAACCTCCAATCCAGTCTTGAGACAAGTTCTTTGGATTTCTAAAATCTTTAGTTCCAATCATTTTTACAAAGAATTTGGAATTGATCTGGTTTAAAACAAGGTCTAATTCCATCTCCATTACACACAACTAAACCCAAAAAATGTGTTATTAGTTTGTTCAACGAATAACACACTCCAACATAAAAGATTATGTAATATTAATTATGTACAACCAATTAAATGCAATAACTTGTTTAAAATGTAAGGTCAAGTTTTTCTTATATATAAAAGTATATTTATGTACCTAGAAACTTGAACCTTTCTAAAACAAGGCAGCACCCCAATTCACGTTTTAATTCAGTTTTCAAAATAAGTTAGTTGTTTAATTGGGTTCCAATGAATATTGCGAAAAAAAAATGGAACTTTCAAGTTGGAAACACTAGAACCTAGCCTTATAACCTAACCTAAACTTGCTAAAATCCAAGAACCTGATAACATTAGTTTGGTGCACAAAGTACAATGTTTTATAAAAAACATTTAAAATGTTTATTATCTCACAAAGTTAATTTCCAACATTGGCTTATTGTATAGGGTTGGGCCACACATGAACCCAATTATGTACCATGATAGTGTGACCAGAAAATGGGGCTTTGCAGATCTATCTACTATCTTGTTTGCATTGCCTAATACTGAAATCGTTGCACAAAAGATAAGAATCCTACAATATCCACATCACCACCCCAAAACAAAACTCATACACATGCCAAATTTTATTCATAGAGTCCTGGAAATATGATTCCAATGACCAATAGCAAACTGCATATACCAACACCAAACTATAGAAATCAACACACACTAATTCTTGAGATTCTCAACAACCTTAGACAAAAGACACTACTCACATTGCTGTACTCAGCCATCTTACAGGCGACCATATCTACACAGCAAAATTAATTTGGATACAGCCTCTGTGAAAATCACAAAGTCCACTAGCAACATCTAACAACATTATCAAAAAAAACATTGTACTTAGCTTCTCTATCTTCTTTTCCAGCTCCTTGTCCAACTTAAATCCTTCACTCCATACATCCGCTCCATCTTTCTTGCATTTCCTCCACACAAAATCCTCCTCACAAAACATCTGTAGAAACCTTATCAACCAACACACAAACCACACATACAAACCATGTATAGAAAGAGGAAAGTAATGGCAATGCCATTGATGGCCGCCATCTCCTTTCTCCATTCAAGGATAAACTGCCAAAAAGTTGGGAGTCACCATCTCCATGCAGAAAGAACAAAAAGCTAAAACCCTGAATATGTCCTACTCCCACAAGACATGTATTTAAGTTACAATAAGTCAAACCCCTGCTCCCCTAGTATAGGATTTGGTCGTACCTAGGGATATATCATGGTTCCTTGGCAAGGTTTATTTAAACTATCATTGTAGATGTTCATACTTCATGCCCAAAAAATATCTTGGGATCAACTCTTAGTCATATCAAAGTTATAAAGACTCATATCTACATCTAAGAATGCATAGAGAAGTTTCATTCTTACGAGTTGAAATGGAAAAATATGATAATATGTGTAAAATTGGCACAACCTTAAAATCTTTAATAGATTATTTCATGTTTATGAAGGGTTATGGAAACTATTAGTTGTTACAACAAGTTTTTTAATGCAAATGCATTATTATTTTTAGTTTGGGATGTCAAATGTGAGGTATTGAATGAACCAGTGGTTTGAAGCTTTAATTACAATTTTTTTTTTTGAACTAGGTTATTATGGTTTTATTGGCAAGGTTGTGTATTTGACAAATTTATAATAAGAACACTTGAATTGAATTTGTAATTTGAAGAGAATGGTTTAATGGCTTTTTACCTACACACATGTACATATATGATATGTAATGTTTAAATGTTTATGTTCATACCCATGATTTGTACAACATTTTGACAATTACAATTTGATTTCGTCATGTTCCTAATGCTTTAATGTTCATCACATTATTGATGTTCATGGTATTCTTGGTGTTCATCACATTCCTATTGCTACAACTACTAATCATCTAGGTGTTTGGTGCATTCTTAATGTTCGTCACATTCATATTGCTCATTGTGTTGTTGTAGTTGTTAATCATGCCAATGTTCAACGCATTGCTACAAATGTTTATTGCATTCTTGGGGCTTTGGTGCTCGTTGTGTTGTTAGTACATTCCTAATGCTTGTCATGTTATTGCAATTACTTGTCGTGTTCCTAGTGTTCATGACCTTTCTATTGCTTGTCATGTTGTTACAACTATTAATCATGTTGGTGTTCACCGTGTTGTTATAGATTTTCATCTCATTTTTTGTGTTCATCACATTGGACTAGTGATCATTGCATTCCTAATGTTCATTGCATTCTTGGTACTCATTGGGTTCCTAGTGCCTATCACATTATTAGTGTTTGGTTATGTTTTTGGTGTTCGTTGTATTCTTACTAATGCTCATGTTGCTAATGTTTGTTGATTATCTACTACCATTATTATTCATCATGTTGTTGGTGCTCGTCATATTCATGGTGCTTGTCATGTTGATTTCCCCCTTTTGATGGCTAATAATACCCCTACCCTTGCATTGCCTTGTAAGTTGAAACTTCATTGGAATCAAAATATTTTTTATTGTTTACAGCTTCAATAAAAAAATTTACATTTCAAGTATATTTGTTGTTTGCCCAAATTTACTAATTTTTGTTCATTTTGATTTGATTTTATTTCATTTTCTATATTGAAAATCGTGTGCTAATAATATGCTTGGATTTGTTTATGCAAGGAAAGCTTGCCAACCTTCAAGGGTACTTTGAATTATTGCATTATATTGTTAAAGAACATTTTGAGGTTATTGTGCACTTCCATATCTCCATCAACCTCATGTTATTTGCTAACATAATGTCTTTTGTGAAAAATGGATGATATTTGTGAATTATTTATGTGTGTGTGTGTGTGTGTGTGTGTGTTTTCTCACATTTTACAAGACTAGAAAAAATGTAATTGTTCAATTTTTTTAACCTTGTGTTAAATGACGCACCTCAACATCCTCGAAAGACTCAAATGTGAGTTCGAAAGTGAAAATAACAAAAGAAGGAGTTGGGGTACCCTCCCTAGCTCACAGCACTTTAAAGGTAAAAGGGGCATGTTAGAACTCTGGGATGGGGACTAGGACGAATGACAAGTGAGTCAACTATTCACACAAATTAAACAAACCAAACAACAAGTTGGTTAGTGCGTAGTTAAAATCACTAGAAGAAAAACCTTTATTTACAACTGGTGTCTACGACTGTTTTTTAGTCGAAAGAGACATTTTACAATTAACTGTCTAATAGTTGCCTAAGACAAGTCGCAGACGACAAATAGTCGCAAAACATTACATCATGATGACGTCATCAAATGGTAGATGAAGCCTACATTTAGTATATATTGTTTCATCTGATGGGGCCAGTATATACATAATGTATACAAGGCATCATTTTGCGACTATAAATTGCAACTATTTTGATGGATCCAAACTCCAACCATGTGGAGACACATGTTAACTATTGAAATACTTCCGATTAACTAATGGGTTGTTGCCACATGGCATGGTTTCTAATATTTGGGAAACCAGATT
>Ga0116231_10014738_pt1 | contig 10385 bp, 9 predicted proteins | sample S1TSphgellanicum_2_FD_89695 | JGI IMG/M metagenome (GOLD analysis project Ga0116231, IMG submission 89695) | Host-associated microbial communities from peat moss isolated from Minnesota, USA - S1T2_Fd - Sphagnum magellanicum MG | ecosystem: Host-associated > Plants > Peat moss > Unclassified... | reverse complement strand
TATGATGCGGATCGAGGAGGCCCTGGTAACGCTCGCACAGTTGGAAAAACTCCAGCCGCGGTTCAGCCGGCTGCATCAGGAGCGGGGCATGTGCCATGTGGCGCGCAAGGATGCGCCGGCGGCGATCGCGGCGCTGCTGCGGGCTGTGGAGATCAATCCTGCACTGCCGGCGAGCTGGAAGATGCTGGCGGGGCTTTATCGGCTGATCGGGGATGCGGAAAGCGCGGCCGCGGCCACGGAGCAGGCGGCTGGGCTCGGCAAGCTGCCGCCCGAGGTGGTGACGGCGATCTCGCTGTTCTCCGACGGCGAGTTGGCGCCGGCGGAGAAGATTATTCGCGCCTTCCTGCGGCGGTTTGGCGATCACCCCGAAGCGATGCGCGTGCTGGCCAAGATCGGGCTTGCGAACGAGGTTCTGGACGACGCGGAAACGCTGCTGGCGGCCGTGCTGGTGTTGCAGCCGGCGTATCATGCGGCGCGGCATGATTATGCCCATACGCTGATCCAGCGGCACAAATATGCGCAGGCGCTGGAGCAGGCGCGGATGTTGTTGGCCGTGGACGCAGGAAACTCGGATTACAAGAGTCTGGCGGCAACGGCGCTGGTGGGGCTTGGGGATCATGACCAGGCGATCGCGCTGTATCGGGAGATGATCGCGGACAGGCCGCATGATCCGGAGTTCCGTCTATGGATCGCGCATGCGCTGAAAACGGTGGGGCAAGTGCCGGAGGCAGTGGAACAATACCATGCGGCGATCGCGGCGCGTGCGGATTTTGGGGACGCGTATTGGAGTCTCGCAAATCTGAAAATGTATCGGTTTGGCGATGACGAGATTGGGCGGATGCGGGCGCAGGAGGCATCGGCTTCGATTTCCGTGGCTGACCGGTATCATCTGTGTTTTGCGCTGGGCAAGGCGTTCGAGGATCGGGGGGAGGCGGCGGAGGCCTGGCGGTATTACGAGCGGGGCAATGCGCTGAAGCGGGCTGAAAGCCGGTATAGGCCAGAGATTATCGAAACCAATACCGCGCGGCAGATCGCGTTTTGCACGCGGCCGTTTTTCGCGGCGCGCGCCGGGTGGGGCGACCCCAGCCCCGATCCGATTTTTATTCTGGGGCTGCCGCGGTCGGGTTCCACTTTGCTGGAGCAGATACTGGCGTCTCATTCCATGGTGGAGGGCACGCAGGAATTGCCGGATGTGCAGCGGATGGTGATCGAGATGCAGGGGCGCGATCCTGATCTGGACGATCCGCGCTATCCCGGGGTGATGGTTGATATGAAGCAGGAGGATTTCTTGCGGCTGGGCCAGCGGTATATGGCCGATACGCGGGTTTACCGGACCGGCAAGATGTTTTTTATCGACAAGATGCCGAATAATTTCCGGCATGTGGGGTTGATCCATCTGATGCTGCCGAATGCACGGATTATCGATGCGCGGCGCGATCCGATGAGTTGCTGTTTTTCCAATCTGAAGCAGCTTTTTGCGCAGGGGCAGGAGTTTACCTACAGCATCGAGGATATTGCGCGATATTATCGCACCTATCTGGAGCTGATGCGGCATTGGGATGCGGTGCTGCCGGGGCGCGTGCTGCGGGTACAGCATGAGGATGTGGTTGAGGATCTGGAGGGCGCGGTCAGGCGCATTCTGGAGTATTGCGGGTTGCCGTTCGAGGCAGGGTGCCTGGATTTTCACAAGACGGCGCGCAGCGTGCGCACGCCAAGTTCGGAGCAGGTGCGGCGGCCGATTTTTCGCGATGGGCTGGAGCAGTGGAGACAGTTCGAGCCTTGGCTAGAGCCGTTGCGTGTGGCGCTGGGGGACGCGTTGGTGCGGTATCGTGACCCGTAGGGCGTGTGTGGACGGCCCTTTTGGCGCAAGGGGTACGGGAAAAGAAATCTGATCTGGTGCGAGAGCAGTCGTGTGTCCGGCCTGTTGGTGCGGCGCACGGCCGCTGGCCCAGATGGGTTCCGCGATCCACACCCAAACGGATTAGTGACCTCGAAGGCCGCCACCCTACGCGGGTTCTGTGGATCATCGGTTCGACCGATCAGCATCTTCTCCTGTTAGCCTCTTACACCAGCGACATGACGAACAGGGTTACGCTGCGGCCAGCACAGCCGGCCGATACGCTTCCCCACTCGTCAGCATGGCCCACAACGCGCGGGCCATCTTGTTGGCCAGAGCCACCGCCGCCACCTTGCGCGGCTTGCGCTCCAGCAATTTCAACAGCCATGGCGAGACACCCTTTCGTCCCGGTTTGGCAGTCTTGATCACCGCGGTGGCCCCCAGGACCAGAAGCTGGCGCAACCGCTCGTCACCCGCGCGGCTGATACCTCCCAGCCGCGTCTTGCCTCCCGTGGAGCGTTCGCGTGGCACCAGGCCAAGCCAGGCCGCGAAATGCCGACCCGATTCGAATTGCGATGCATCCACCCGCAGGACGAAATTCAGCGCAATCATCGGTCCCACACCCGGCATCGAACTCAGCCGACGACTGTCGGCATCTTTCTTGTGTTGCGCGTTCAACTTGGCCTCTACCTCGGCCAGCCGTGCTTCCAGCCGATCGATTTCGCGACCCAGCAAACCAAGCGCCTCGGCCGCCGCCGCCGGCAGCGTCGCGTCGGCCGCGATCTCGGCCTGCAACTTTGCCAGCCCTTTGTTGCCCACCGGCGCCACCAATCCCATTTCGCTGGCGTGGCCACGCAGCGCGTTGACCAGCTGGGTGCGCTGCCGCACCAGCAATTCGCGCACCGACAGCAGCATGGCGCCCGCCTGCGCGTCGGCTGACTTGACCGCCACCGTGCGCATGCCCGGCCGTGCCGCCGCCTCGCTAATCGCCTCGGCATCGTTGCGGTCATTCTTGCCGCGCTTGACGAACGGTTTGACATATTGCGCCGGAATGAGCCGAACGCGATGGCCATACTTCGTCAGCATGCGGCCCCAATGGTGTGAGCCCCCACACGCCTCCATGGCCACCTCCACCGGCGCCAGCTTCTCAAAGAACGCCACGAACTCGCCCCGCTTGAGATTGCGCCGCAGCACAGGACGGTCCTGCGCATCGACCCCATGCAAGGTGAAAACAGACTTGGACGTATCCACAGCAACTCGCGTAAGCTCTGTCATGGACGGCTCTCCTGTTCAGCGTTGACAGCGAACTTTGGCACCAGATGCCGCGGGGCCGTCCACCCCAACGGATTTCTATCCGCCTTTTATGGCGCCGCCACGAAAGAGGCGGATAGAAATCCGCCCAACGGTTAAGAAAGAAAGCAGTTCTTTTCTGAAGAAAAGAACCAAAAGACTTTTATTTTTTAGCGACGCAGCATCTATCAAAACCGCGCCAGCGCCGATCCCCACGTCAAACCACCCCCCAGCGCCTCCATCAGAACCAGCTCCCCACGCTTGATCCGCCCGTCCTGCACCGCCTCGGCCAACGCCAACGGCACCGATGCCGCCGACGTGTTCGCGTGCCGGTCCACCGTCACCACAACCCGCTCCGGCGGCAACCCCAGCTTGCGCCCCATCGCATCGATAATCCGAACATTCGCCTGATGCGGCACCAGCCAATCCACATCCGCATGCGTGAAACCATTCGCCGCCAACGCCTCATCCACCGCCGCCGCCAGCTTGCTCACCGCATGACGAAACACCTCCGAGCCCTTCATCACCAGATGGCCTGAGCGCTCCTTCTGCCCCACCGCCCCATCCACATACAACATGCCCGCAAACGCGCCGTTCGCGTGCAAATGCGTGGAAAGAATGCCCGGGCCATCATCCGGCCCCGCCTGCAACACGACCGCGCCGGCGCCATCGCCGAATAACACGCAGGTCGTCCGGTCCTCCCAATTCAAAATCCGCGAATATACCTCGCTGCCAATGACCAGCACCGTGCGCGCCATCCCCGTGCGCATAAACGCATCCGCCGCCGACAGCGCATAAATGAACCCGCAACATGCCGCCGACACATCGAAGGCAAATCCCGTGGTCAGCCCCAGCCGCGCCTGAACCTGCACGGCGGCCGCCGGAAACGCCTCATCGGGCGTCGCCGTGGCCAGGATAATGGCGTCCACATCCCCCACGGCGATGCTCGCGTGCCGCAAGGCAGCCTCCGCGGCCTGTGCCCCCATAAAAGCGCAGGTTTCATGCGGGCCAGCCAGATATCGCTGCCGTATCCCGGTGCGCGCAAAAATCCATTCGTCGGACGTATCCACGGTCTGCGCGAGTTCACCATTCGAAACGCAACGCTGAGGCAAATACCCCCCCACCCCAGCGATTCTACTCCGCATGACGTCCGCCCAATAAATAAAGTTCTTTTGCTTCTTTTCTTTCAAGAAAAGAAGACTCTTCCTTCTTCATCACCTCACCGCGGCCAGCGGAAACTGTTCCGCCATCGCATCGCCCAGCTGCCCGAGCCCCTCGCGGATACGATCGTTGAACCGATGCACGACCATATCGACCGCAACATCCGTGGCGTGCGCAAAGCCTTCCGCATCGGTGCCGCCATGGGATTTCACCACCACGCCGTTCAGCCCCAGCATCACCGCGCCATTATACCGCCGCGGATCGAGCCAGATCTTCATCTGGTCCAGCCCCGGCTTGGCCAGCAAATAGCCAAGCTTCGCGGTCAGGCTGCTGGAATAGATCTGGCGCAACAGGTCGGTCACCAGTTTCACCGCACCTTCGGCCGTCTTCAGCGCCACATTGCCGGTGAACCCATCCGTCACCACCACATCGGTCGTGCCGGCCGCGATATCGTGTCCCTCGACAAACCCGTAAAACTGCCCGGCAATATGGCTGCGCCGCAAAATCTCCGCCGCCCCGCGGATTCGGTCATCGCCCTTGAGGTCTTCGGAGCCAACATTCAGAAGCCCGATCGAGGGCGAGGTCAGCCCCAATACGGTGCGCGCGAACATGTCGCCCAGCAGCGCGAATTCGACGAGGTTGCGGCTGTCGCAAGCCATGTTGGCGCCGAGATCCAGCATCACCACGTCGCCGCGGCCGGAGGGCATGATGGCGGCCATGGCCGGCCGGTCGATCCCCGGCAGCGTCTTGAGAACGATTTTTGAAAGGGCCAGCAGTGCGCCGGTATTGCCGGCCGAAACCACGCCCTGCGCCCGGCCCTCGGCCACCGCGTCGATGGCCAGGCGCATGCTGGCCTGGCGCTGGCGCAGGGCGGCGGTGGGTTTGCAGTCGCCGGTAATGCGGTCGGGCGCGTGCAGCACGGTGCAGGCCGCGCGGGCGCGCTTGTTGGCCAGCAGCAGCGGCAGAAGCAGCACTTCGTCGCCGATCAGCAGGAACCGCGCATCCGGGTGGCGAACGGCCGCGATGCCGAGGCCCTCCACCACCACTTCGGGGGCACGATCGCCCCCCATCGCATCCACCGCGAGGGTAAAGATCTCCATGGGGGCCGCCCCGGTGCCGGCAGCCTCCTGATCCACAACATCGCTCACGGAAAGCTTCTCCCGGTTTGGGGATCAGCGTCAGACGCGCACGGCGCCTTTGAGGGCTTTGCCGGCGGCCACCACCTCGCGGCCATCATAATGGCCGCAGGCCGGGCAGACATGGTGCGGGCGCTTCAATTCGCCGCAATTGCCGCATTCGGCATGCGCCTCGGCACTCAGCGCCTCGTGGCTGCGGCGCATGCCGCGGCGGCTTGGCGAGGTCTTGCGCTTCGGAACAGCCATACGCGTCGTCTCCAGTCCAGTGACACGAACGCGGGTGATGCGCCGGCCTTGGCATTGGGCCCAGGCGGCGCCCCAGCGCGCGTGTCACGCATGTGATATGCAGTGAGCCGCGCGATCTACCAGAGAGGGCGCCACCCTGCAAGGCAGGGTACGGTTGCCCGTTTTCAGTCCTCGGGGGATTCATGCTCGGGGCGGCTGGCGGGGCGCAGCCTGGCCAAGGCGGCAAAGGCACCTTCTTGTTGTTCCGAATGGTCTTCCGCCAGCTCGGCGCCCGGCCTGCGCGGGAAGGGGTCGAGTGCCAGGGCAAGCTGCTCGCTCGCTGCCTCGCCGAGATCCAGCACACTGCCCTCGTAGCCGATCTCGTCGTCAGCCTCGAAATCGATCTCCTCGCTCTGTGTTCCCGCTGGCACGAAGCGTATGGAAAAATCCTCCTGCAGGTCCGTCGCGAAGGGTTCCAGCGTCACCACGCAAGTCTGCGTCAAACGCGCGCGCAAACAACCCCGCGCCTGCACCGTATCGCTGTCCAGAAATTGCAGATCGAACCGGCACGACAGCGCCTCGATCGATAAAATCCCCATGCGGCCCGCCAGCGCCACACGCTCCTCCGCGTTCGCCTCCACAAGAAACTGCGCGCCGGCGCCGATCCGCGACAAGGCGAAGGTCCGCGACATTTCCGGTGCGACCGCCTCGATCGGGCAATCGAGCCTGCGGTCATGCGCCTTCACGCCGCCACCCGCGCCGCAAAAGCCTCTCGCGCGCCCAGGAACCGCACCCGACCGGCCTGAAAATCCGTGAGTGTCTGCCCTTCCAAAACCTTGTCCTGCGCCAGCGCCACCAAGGCCAGGCCATGCGCGGCCCCCTCCGGCGCAGCACCACGCCACACATTGCGCGCCAGCGCCGCCGTCAGCGTCGCAACGTCGCCCGCCGCCAGCGGCGCCTCATACGCCACGGCGCGCCCATGAAACGCCTCCCACATGTCGCGCATGCGCTTGCCCACCGAGATGTCCCCCACCCCCATTTCGCGCAAATTAAAATCCATATCGGCGAACATGGCGTCGAACACGGCCTGCGCCAAAGCGGGGCCCAAGGCCGGATTGGGTGACGAAAACGCGCGCAGCCGGCGGATCAGCAGCGCCACAAACAAGCCCACCAGATCGAACCGCCCATCCAGCGTATCCGGCACGCCGAGGCGTTCGAAATAGAGCGGATCACGCGCGGCTTTCACGCTCGCGGTATAAAGAGAAAACCCGGCACGCTCGTACCGCCGCGATCCGAACCAACTCAATAATGCCATGACCGACTCATTCAAATTTACGATGTGTGGAAAACGGCGGTGCGCAATCAGGCGCCAAAACCCCTGCGCCCGACGCGTGCCGTGAACCCGCCCCCACGTCAAGGCAAAGCCTGCGTCGCGATGGCCGGGGGAAAACTCCCGGGGCAAACTCCCTTAGACTTCTGGCCCTCCGCTTTCTTCCACAGGAGAAATCGCGCACGCATTGACACGCTGCGGCCCTGCGTGACACCCAGGGCCGGTCTTCAGGCAGGCCAACTGCCCATCGAGGAAAACTCCGCTTGCACCTCACCCGCCCGACCCGCGCCCTTCTGCTGATCCTGCCACTGCTGCTCGGGCTTTCCAGTTGCGGCGTGATCCACATTTTCGATCCCACCGCCCGCCAGCGTGGCTCCCGCGTCGACCCCGATGCGCTGAAGGAATTGATCCCCGGCACCTCCAGCCGGGCCGACGTGCAGGCCCTCATCGGCTCGCCGACCGCCAAAGCCACTTTCGACGACAATACCTGGATCTACATCAGCCAGATCACCACCACGCGCATCGGCCGCACCCCCGGCGTGCGCAAACAAAACGTGGTGATCCTCACCTTCGACCAGGCAGGGACCCTGCGCGGCATCGCCAAGCGCGACAAGGCCGACGCGGCCCCCATCGCCATGGCCGCCGGCGCCACCCCCTCGCCCGGCAGCGAAGCCTCGTTCCTGCAACAACTCTTCGGCAATGTCGGCAAATTCACCCCGGCCGGCCTGCCGGGCGGCGGCGCCGGCGGCTTTGGCTCGGGCAACGCCGCCGGCGGGCCTGGCGGCTCCGGCAACACCCTGCATTAGAGGTAAGCAAGGCCTTCTTTTTCTGAAGAAAAAGAAGCAAAAAGACTTTATTCCTACGCCCGCCGAAAGATGCGGTTATGAGCCCCCAGTGGCAAGCTGCCGAGAGATAAAAGTCTTTTGCTTCTTTTCTTCAGAAAAGAAGGCCTTCCTTCCTCTTTCGGCTTCCGTTTACCCACCCCCTCTACCGTGCCCCCATGCCGGACGACAACGGCGTGGTCGCCACGCATTACAGGATCGATCCCTCCCAAGCCCCCGTCACACTCGCCGGCGGCCTGCGGGCCTTTCCCGTCAGCGACAGCCGCGACCCCGCGCATAAAAACCTGATCGCCGTGCTCACCCGGCCGGAGCTTCCGGCCCGGCCGCGCATCACCCTGGCCCGCTCCGGCGCCCCTCTGCCTCACCTGGTGCTGCCGCAGGAATACGGCACCGGCCGCGACCTGTCGGGCAAATCCGGCTGGTTCATCATCTGCGATGGGCTGCCAGGCCCCGCGATCGGCCTGCCGCGCACCCCCTGGCGCGAGCAGGAGATCATTGCCTGCGTGCTGCTGCCGGCCGCCGCCGCCCTGCTCGCCCTGCAAGCCGGCGGCCTTACCCACCGCGCCATCAACCCTGACAATCTGTTCCGCGCCGCCGTGCAGGAGCCAGTCACGCTCGGCCCGTTCTGGGCCGCGCCCCCCGCATCCCTGCAGCCCGCGCTGTTCGAGCCGCCCTACATGGCGCGCTGCCTGCCCGCGGGACGCGGCGACGGCACCATCGCCGACGACGTCTATGCCCTTGGCGTGACGCTTCTCATCCTGGCCAGCGGCCGCGTCCCGCTTGCTACGCTGGACGATGCCGCGATCCTCCGCCGCAAGGTCGAGCTGGGCAGCTTCACGGCACTCACCACCGACATGCCGTTGCCGCAGATGATCACCGACCTGCTGCGCGGCATGCTGGCGGAAGACCCCGACCACCGGCCCTCGCCCAAGCTGCTGCTGAACCCCGAACAGGCCCGTGCCCGCCGGATCGCGGCGCGCCCGCCCCGCCGCGCCCAGCAGGCCCTCAAGATCGGCGATCACCAGGTGTTTTCCGCGCGCGAGCTCGCCTTCGGGCTGGGGCTGCAGCCCGACCTCGCCTATCCGCTGCTGAAAACCGGTGCCGCGGAATATTGGTTGCGGCGCAATCTCGGCGACCCGCAACTTGGCATGGCGCTCGAGGATGTCACCCGCAAACCCTCCGAGCAGGCCGTGCCCGAGGATGCGCGCCACCGCGAGATGATGGTGATGCTCTCGGTCTGCGCCATCGATCCGCTCTCGCCATTGGCCTGGCGCGGTGTCGCCGTGCAGCCCGACGGTATTGCCACAGCCCTGGCGGCGGCCCCGCCGGAAGCCGCCGCGGCGCTGGAAGAGGTGGTCAACGCCGAAGCGGTGGTGCCCTATCTCGAAGCGCGGGAGCGCCGCCCGGAACTCGTGGCCAGGCGCGACGACGCGCGGGATTTCCGCCGCTGGCTCGGCAGCCGCGGCCCCGCCGGCGGCCTCAAGCGGCTGATCTACGGCGTCAACCCGATGCTGGCCTGCACCTCCCCGCTGCTTGCCAGCCACATTGTGGTGCGCATCACCGACCTGCTGCCGGCGCTCAACGAGGCGGCGGCCGCCGCCGACCGCTCAAAACCGCCGATCGATGCCCACATCGCCGCCTTCATCGCCGCCCGCGCCGACAGCACGGTCACGGCCGAACTGATCGCGCTCAAGAGCTTCGCCGGCCCCGCCGAGCGGCTCACCGTGCTGCGCCTCTTCGCGCGGCTGGAGGCGCGGCTGCAACCGGGCCCCCTGCCCGGCCTTGCCGGCTGGCTGCTGCAAAGCGGTTTCGCGACGCTCGAGGATTGGCGCAGCCACAGCCGCCGTGGCGAGCTGGAGGAAACGCTGAAGGCGGCCGCCGCCGCCGGCCAAATCGGCGCCATGCTGCATCTGGTCGATGATCCCGCTGCCCGCCGCGCGGACGAAGCCGGCGCCGAACAGGCCACTGCCCGCCTGCGCGTTCTCCAGGCCGCGCTCGACGACATCAAAGGTAGCGAGGCCCGCCGCACCCGCATCGCGCAAACGCTCGGCCAGGAGCTGGCCACCGGCGCCGGCCTGCTGGGCTTGCTCGGGTCCGTCATCTCGCTGGCGCTGCACTGATGGCCGCCCCCGGCACCCCGGCCAGATCGAAAGCCTCCGCCATGTGGCTGCAAGGCCTGGCCTGCGGTGCCTTGCTCGCCTTCGCGCCCGCCATGGCGCTTCTGCTGGGCGTGCTGCTGGCCCCCGCCATCGCCTGTTTCGCCGCCGACATGGAGCAGGGCCGCGGCGCCACCCGCTCCGTCGCCATCGCCTGCGTCGCCGGCGCCCTCTCCCCCGCCTGGCACCTCTGGCTCGCCGGCAACGCATTCGGTGTCGCCATCACCCTGCTTTGCGACCCCCTCACCCTTGTGCTCGCCTGGGGCGCCGGCGCCTGCGCCTGGGCGTTATGCCAGGTGGTGCCAGCCCTTCTGCAAAGCCTCTGGTCCGTGCGGGAAACATTGCGAACGCACAAGATCGAGGCGGAGATGAAGCGTATCCGCGAGGAATGGCATCTGGAGGAGTAAG
>Ga0116231_10014737_pt1 | contig 10388 bp, 10 predicted proteins | sample S1TSphgellanicum_2_FD_89695 | JGI IMG/M metagenome (GOLD analysis project Ga0116231, IMG submission 89695) | Host-associated microbial communities from peat moss isolated from Minnesota, USA - S1T2_Fd - Sphagnum magellanicum MG | ecosystem: Host-associated > Plants > Peat moss > Unclassified... | reverse complement strand
TTTTTTAGCTTTTTGATCGAGATACATTTGCCATGAAAATTAGTAATGTCGATAAATTTGAAGAAAAATTACGAAGAACAGAATCGGATTTAAATATCGATCCAGCAAGTCGAATATTAGTCAGTTATACCCGCAATAGGTTTGATACGAACGACATATTTTAATCATAAGAAATAACATATCTTTATTTCAATAGTCAATGGCCGGGTGTAATTTTTTTTCTTTCAACGATTTTACTTCTATTTGCTTTTTTAAAATCTCGTGTTAAAATGAATTTTGTGAATCCAATGGATATAATGGTATGATTATTTTTGAAATCATTTTTCTCTAACTGTGTGATTATATAGACAAAAGCAAAATTTACAATGGTTGATCCACATATTAAAGTCAATATTCCGAAAATTTCATTTCGTGATGTTGCGGGAATGAGAGAAGCCAAACAAGAAGTTATGGAATTTGTTGAATATATAAAATTTCCAGAAAAATTTGCGGTAGGAAGATATTCGAAAGGAAATTTGATCAGAATTTCTTTAGGAATTGGGAGCAAAAGTTCCTAAAGGTGCTTTACTTCTTGGTCCACCAGGGATTGGTAAGACTTTATTAGCGAAAGCTGTTGCTGCTGAAGCTGGTGTGCCATTTCTATCAATGGCTGGATCAGAATTTGTTGAAGTCATTGGCGGTAAATGAGAATCGGAGAGAAAAAAAACGAATCTAAATTGTTTTTCTTCAGGTCTCGGAGCAGCTCGTGTTCGAGATTTATTTCGCGAAGCACGTAAACGATCTCCCTGTATAATTTATATCGATGAAATCGATGCTATCGGCAAGAAAAGACGTGGAGAGTAAGGAAACGAAAACCTATTAAAATCCGATAAAATCTTTTCTTTTCATTTTCAGAAATAAATCAAGTTTTATGACTAGTAGCGAAGAAGAACATACGTTAAATCAATGTAAGATAATGAAATTCATTTTTTTAAAATACAAATCTCTCGGTTTTTAGTGTTAGTTGAAATGGATGGTCTAGAATCGAAATCAAATGTAATTATGCTTGCATCAACCAATCGTCCAGATGTTCTGGATAAAGTAATTTTGAATAAATAAAATTTCATTGAATTTCTATTGATTGTATTTCAAAGGCATTACTTCGACCAGGTCGTTTTGATCGACATATCTTAATTGATTATCCAACATTACCCGAACGTATTGAAATTCTCGAAGTTTATTTAAAGAAACTTACATTAGAAAAAGATATTAAATTTTATTCCAAACGTTTAGCACAATTAACACCAGGAATGAGTGGTAGGATTGATTAAAAAGAAAACAACAAAACATATTTGGAGATTTATAGGCGCGGATCTAGCAAATATATGTAATGAAGCTGCTTTACATGCTGCACGGGAAGGAAAAAAAGTGATTGATCCAGGTGATTTTGAAATGGCTGTTGAACGTGTTATTGCTGGTGCAGCGAAAAAAGCGAATACAATGGCACCAACAGAAAAACGTACTGTTGCTTATCATGAAGCTGGTCATGTGATTATTGGTTGGTTATTAAAAACCACTTGTTTACCATTGAAAGTAACTATTGTACCACGAACTGGACCAGCTCTTGGTTTTGCACAATATATGCCTAAAGATAAGAAATTATTACATGAAGAAGAAGTGAGAAAAGAAAACAAACGAAAAAAATTTGATGAAGTTATTTCGGGTTTTTAGTTTGATGAAGATCTATGTGTTATGTTAGCTGGTCGAGTTGCCGAACAAATTGTTTTCAATACAGTATCAACAGGGTATTATTTTCAATGGAAATAAAATAAGAACGAAAATATTCTTTATCGTAGAGCACAAGATGATTTAAAACGAGCAACTAAATTAGCTTATGCTCAAATAAAACAATTCGGTATGAGTAAAAACATTGGTTTAATCTCATTTCCTGCTGATCAACAAAATCCGCAAAATGATGATTTTGGTGTTAAACCATATAGTAAACGATTGCAACATATGATGGATGAGGTAATCATCTATAGATTTCTTTAATTCAGTTAGAAATACAAATTAAATCTTCGCATGAAATGTATTCTCTTATGATTTATGACTATTAGTGGAAAATAGCCTATTAAGACCGATAATTGACTTTTGTTATAGAACATTAGATCAATCAATGAGGTAGAAATAGCGGATACTATTATTAATTCAATTTCCAGTGACTTTTAGACGCTTCATATCCGTTATGAGATTAAATAATGAATGGCATAATACAGAAAATTTGTTTTACTGATTCTATTTTAGGAAGCTCAACAACGTCTTGCTAATGCGTTTAAACGTACTGAAAAATTAATGACAGAAAATCGAGAGAAACTCAATATTGTAAATTAATCGAAAATCTTCTTATTTGAAAATTATTTCTCTTCTGTTCTAGTTAGCAGAAGAATTATTAAAACGTGAAACACTTAATTATGATGATATTGTTAGACTTATTGGTCCTTCACCGTATCCTGATAAACAAAAAATGGACATTATCGATTGGGATGATGCAGGTTTTTTGTTTTCTTATGTTTATTTTTTTGTATTTTTCTATTTGATTAGTTTCAACACCAAAACCATCGACTGTTCCACCAACAACTGAATCATTAGGTGGAACGGGCAAAGGTACAGCTGGAGAAGGTCCACCATCTGAACGAGAAAATGCGCATTTTACAGCGTAAATAAAAACATTATTCATCCTTACTTCTTTTTTTCTGTATCTTACTTAAACATTTGTTGTTTTTATATTCTTGCATATAAATATAATAATAAAGAAACATCATTTTAACTAAGAACTGGTGAAGATAAGGATAGAAAAGAGGTCAATACGAGATATAGTATACAAAATGATGACTTTTTCTGATCCATTATTAATTATTTTTGGGACATTTGTACTTCATCAATCAATTTTTTGGATTTATAATGGTATTATATTACTTTTAACCTATGTAATTTATCCAAATCGTTTCAAGAAATATAAAATTCAAAAGGTTAATCTCCTCGATATCATAAATTCACATCAATAGGAAATCATTTTCTTCTTCTTTAGGATATCATGGTCACTCCCGAATCCGTGAAAAGTTGTGCTAAAACAGTATTAATCAATCAAATCTTCATTCTCTTTCCTGGTCTTATATTAGCTTATCCTTTATTCATGCATTTGAATATTCGTTGGCATATACCATTTCCTCCATGGTATATTAACAAAAGCAAAAACATTGCCTTTTAATCAATCGCATTTTCCTTTTTTTTCTCAAGGTATCGAATTGTATTTGAATTATCAAGTTTTATTATCGTCACTGAAATCTTCTTCTATTACAGTCATCTTATGCTTGTAAGTAGAGAAAGCACCGAGTGGTTTTTTTTTTACCTTGAATAAATATTTTTTTTTCTTAGCATATTTCATCTATATATGAATATATACATAAAAAACATCATCGATTTCGAGCACCCATTGGTCTGACATGTGAATATGCACATCCGATTGAATTTATCATATCAAATATTGGTCCTGTCATCGCTGGTCCATTATTATTTCGATCACATTTATTAACAGTATGGTTATGGCTTTTCATTGCTCTCGTTGGTACAATAAATCATCATTCAGGATACAAGTTACCGGGCATATTAGGAAGTGGCCTTTCAAATCCGGCTTTTCATGATTTTCATCATGCACAATTTACGAATAACTTTGGTCTCTTGGGTGTACTCGATCGACTTCATGGAACCGATAAAGCATGGCAAGCAAAAAAAAGAGAAAGAAATAATATCTGATCTTATTTTGCTATATATATATTTTTTTTCATTATTATAATCATATGTCGATCAATTCGTCTAACAAAAAAGAAATCTATTCTCTTGGGATATTCACATCATAATCTGTTTAATATCGACGATCTTGATTATTTATATATATATATATTTGAAAAGCAACACAAAATATTTTCTTAATTCTTAGTTTTTGCTGTTAACTACAGAAAGACAAAAAATACACGAGCGTAGAGGAAAATAAAAATTGCATACCAATTGTGTATATTAAATAGAAAGTAGAAGAAGAAGAAGGAGTGCAGCAAAAGAGAGAGAGAAGAGAAAAAAAATCAAATGCGATAAAATACAAATTCATTATAATGTAACCAACGATTTTCTTCGTTATCAGTTTGTTTACTCATTTCACTAGTTGAACTACTACATCCACTTGCTGCACAACCAATCTAAAGAAACATATAGATCAATAATTATATTCATTATTTTTATGTTCATTTACCATATGAAATGATGCTTCACTAAGCATATCAAAAGCTTGTTCAAGAAATGTATTTTTAAGAAAAAAACGAGATGTATAACGATCAGTTTGACCATGATCAGGATCTCGTGATTCATTCAATGTTTCGCCAAAGACTTCACGGCAGAGATGTACACGACCACAGACAAGTATACGAGAAATTTTTCGAAATTTTACATCAGCTAAACCATCACGACCAAAGGCTAAAAACATATTCAAATAAAAAACACAAATCTCATTCTTCATATTTTTACTTACCGAAAGTACCTCGATATCCAACAACAATATAACCATTATTAGAACGTGGACCAGGATTTGAATTAAGTGATGCTGCTGTTGTGATTGGATAATTAAGTGTTGCAATAGTTGTATTTTCATTGTGATACTTTTCAGTTGAACTGGTATGTGGTCGAATTTCAGCTAATGCTTTACTCATATTAACAAGTCGATAATAATCAGCTTCAATTCGAAGTCGATCACGTTCACTAAAATTTTCTGGTAATGATAATTTTTGATTTCGTAAATAATCCAATACATAACGAAAAAGTATTCCATCACGATCAATAAATATACGATTTTTACTGTCACGTCCAAATATTGTTCTTATTTCAGCTGTATTTAATGTTGATATAACAGCAAGTGGAGAATCCGGTTCGGCTTGTTGTAATGTGCCCAATGTTGTTGCATATGTAACACCACCGACATTCAATTCAACAATATCGAGATGATTGGATTCGGAACTCATTATGCTTGAAAGTGCATTTCTAAAAGAATGTAGATTTTATCAAACCTCAGGACTTGAATTTTCTGATTTAAATGAATGTCTCTGTTGACTTTTTCTGTTCGTTCTATTTTGCCTTGAATACAATCACGCATACTAACTGTCATGTTTAATCTGGATTATTCTTGATGTTGTGATGAGCTCTTGGATAAGTCAGGTAAAAAGATCGCGCGTGCTCGATAGGATGCAAAGTGAGAAAAAAAATGGAGGTCGCCTAGTGATAAGACTCTTTAGTTTTAATCAGCTGCTTGGTTTTTATTCGGAAGTAGAAAAGAAAAATAATTATGCATAAGAATGCTTACTTTAGTAATAATCTTCAAAAGCTAATTATCAGATTTTGGTTTGTGTGCACTTCTCTCGAACGTTCTTTATGTCACGAAGAAAACAATGATGAAGACAATATCAGGGAAGTTGTCGACGTTTGTGATAATAATATCTCGTTTGTTGTTGTTGTTGTTATTGAAGAAAAGGAAAGTAAGACTTCAAGGAAGTACACGGCAAATCTGAAGAATGTAAAAAGAAAGAAAGTTTTTCCTAGTCTTTCTCGGCTTCTTTTTCTCACGGAAGCAAAAAAAAATGAGAATGCTGTGCAGACATGCGTGTGTTCGTGTGTCAGCACAGTTAGTATTCTACTGAAAAGAAGTGCGAGCAGTGGTAGTAAAGAACATAGAAAAAGAAGAAGTGGCCATGACAATAAAGAAAAAGGGCGGAAATGATTTTGAGATAAAGTGAATTCCCACCGTTTGTTTTCGATGTCATTTCCTACTAGACTTCTCATCATCATCATGATCACAACAATGGATGATCGATCGATCGAGCAAGCGAACGAAAAACTCTATTCCCTTTCTTTTTCTTCTTCTTTCTTTTATCGATCTATTGCAAATACTAAGATATGTTGTTGTTGTTTAACTCTATCAAAAGCCGGAGGCAATCTACAAAGACAAGTTCATTACATACGTTACAATAACCGTTCAATTCGATTTTCGAGTAGAAAGATAGACTAATGAACATAATTCGTCATCCTCTTGTCTTTATCTTATTAACTAAACAAGAAGCGAAAAATGAATAGAAAAAAACATTTCTTTGTTGTAAATTGACCTCCCCAAGACTATTTAATTATTTATCAGAAAAAACAAACGGTTAGAAGGAAGAAAATAGTTGTTCACCACCCTTTCTTGTTCAATATCGAGAGAGAGAGAGAGAATTCACTCAGTTATTTCATTTGCATTTAATAATAAAATAACTCCGAGAAAAGTAATTTCATATCTTCAAACAATCGTGCAATTTGAATAACATATAGGAAAGAAAAAGAGTTTATTTTCAAGGAAATAGATCAGAAAAAATAAAATAAATCAAACCTCTCTAATTGATGATTATATTCAAGATGGTTTTTTTCCTTCAATAATCTACCTCGGATTGATCCATATGTTGCTTAGTTTGGGTTTTTTTTGCCATTGGGAAAATCGACACGTGTCGACAATGATCTATTCAGTTTCTGATAATAATCATTTATCTGTTATTTGCGGAATTATTAATCAGAAATCAGTGTCAGCATATGTGTTTTTCGCGAAAGCTAAAGCACATGTGGACAAAAACACTTCTTTCACACTTGTATTTGACATGGTTATCTTAACGGGCCGTTTTTTTCTTCTTTGTCTATCTCGTGTGTGTCTTTTGTCTTTTATTCCTCATGGGATTTTTCTGACGGCGACAAGAGCTTGTCTAATCTATCATCAACTAGAATATCGAGCATATCCATATATATGTATACATTGAAAATTGGAAGACGAATTCATAATAAAATTGACTGACTAACTAAGTGACATTTATTTCTCTTTTCTCTTGTTGATAATTTCGTTTGGATTTCTTCTATTCAACGATTGATTCGACTAAGAAAAAAAAATAAGATCGGAAAAAGAAAAAGAACAGAGAAAGCCAGATAAAAGAGAAGCAATCAAGTGACAAAAAATAATGAAGACGTATTGTAGAAAAACACAACTCAATCGTCTTTATTTGGATAGGCAGAAGCAAACGTGCGAGAGAGAGAGAGACTGGGTGGGTGGACATTAATACTACAATTAGTACTTGTAGTTTCCAATACTTCATGCATTAGCTAGAAGTTCGACCGATTTTGTTATCGTGCACATTAGTATACACTTAAACTATGAGAGGAAGAAAAATAGTCTACTTAGAACTCAACTGAAAGAAAAAGAAATGTTCATACTCAAGTTAATATATGACAATTTTCAAAGATATTCAAGTGTATTAAACAAAATTGCATTATTCTATTCAATTATGAATAGTAGAAATGATATTAAAATGATCCGACAAATAAAATACGAATGATGTTCAATCATCTACATACCAATGTCACATCAAACAAAGTAATAAATCTCGCTTATCTGTCTTTCAATTCAAATACTGTTTAGAAAAACTAATTACCTAACCAAAAACAAATTATATGCATCATATACGATGACGAATGCAAACAGGCGATGTAAAAAAAAGATCAAGATATACATACATATGATCTACTGCCATTCTTAAAAGAACTAACTACGTAGAAAGTTCGACGTATGATTATAAGAAGAAGAAAAAAAACAAACTTGATGGCATGTATGATCTTGATTTAATAAATAAATTCTATCGACTAATCTCCTGGGATATCAACGAAAGAAAATCAGCTGAACTTTTTTTTCTATTTAATACCAAATATTTGACACTCACGTCATCAGTCTGTTACAAGTGAATGGATCAACAATTTTCTGTCAAATCTGTCGTCTTACAAAAACTAATCCCATAGTTACCGAATAGAAAAGAAAGAAAGAAAAAAGAAGACTTTTCAATGTTATAACAACGGATAATTATGACTTGAAATGAAAGATATTTAAAATTACAATGAGAAAGTATAGGTGTCCAATTCTGAATACTCACTAGATCAATTTGATTGAAAGGAAAGAATAGCAGAAGTGATGTGACAAAATCCTTTTTTTTTTCTTCTTCGTCTACTGTCGCATTGACAACAAACTAGAACGAAAAGAAGAGGAAGGAGAATATATAGTTTATCTATTTTCTTCTTCTTCTTCTCCTCGGCTTCTAACATTTATGCGCTCGTATGTCATCCACATTTTTGTGTCATCAAATACGGAAAACAAGTGGTTGCTCCACTACTCATCATCTTTGACAGACAAATTTGTTTTGAGATATCGAGCACGAATAACTGACATGACAAGCTGATAAAATACAAATATAATCATTAGGAAAGCATATAATATGTCATATCTATACATTATAAAACATTATACAAGAAGAAGGTCTACAGCAGAAAAAAAAAGACAAATGAGTAAATAAGTACATTACCCATCTGGATAATACTTAACGAGAGATAAGATAAACTTAATTTCGACGAGTATTTTGCCTTAGGTATATACCTATATTGATCGAGAATGTTATTTTATGGAGCATTTATAATTAAATCTATGGTTAATGTATCGTTATGTTATTCAATAAAAATTTTTTCTCTGACTAAAAATCCTTAGAGATTAGTTTTATTCTTCTAAAGAAATCGATATTATAAACACGTAGAGAAGAGGCAGAGAAAAAGAGATTTCCCTGAAGAAAAACACATATGTTAGTGATGATAATTGAAAAATCACTTTTTCTGATCAATAATTCTCTTCGAAAACAATTGAATTATCCAACGTTATTTAATTTATAGTTTAACCAAAGAAATAATCAACTAATTAGATGGAGATTTTAATTTATTTTTTTCACACTAGAGATTAAATCTTAAGGGTAACGAAAACTTTCATCAGATTATTTTGAAATCTAAAGAGAAATCATGTTCTCTTCAAGCTTTGACTATTGGTTCGTGATAACGAACGCCTTTTCAATGAAAATCATATGTTATTCTTCTCAATGATAATTATCCGTTCGAGAAAGAAATTCTTGATTGAATTGATTTTAGAACTTTTGACTCTGAAAAAAAAAAGTTTGAAGTTTATTTATGTTTCTTGATTAAATTAGTTCGTGTAATTGATGTACTAGTCTAAGAAAAATATTCGAGAATAATTACATATATAGATCCATGTGTCTACATGATTATGTGTTTGATAATTATCGATGCATGATATTTTCTTAGTCTGGTATCTCGATAAGAGTCAGAATAACCTTTCATCTAATTCTTGTTAAAACCTTCATTATCTATATTCCTTTCCGGTAGTGTCAGTAGGAATCGAATATGAATCTCGCATTCTTAGACAATCGTCTGTTAGCGCGATTATATTTGATAATTATTCCTATTCATATGGGAGAGATAATCCTTGATAGTATTCATAATCAACATTTATTTGAATATAATATTTTAAGAAGAAAAAGAAAAATCTTTCTACTATCTACATATTTTCTAATCTTAGAAATTATCATTTTCACTAATCGTGGAATTTTTTAAACAATATTTATACCAAGTAAAACGAAGACTATCAATATGACCACCATCTTGACCTTGAACATATGCCAAAAAATAATTATTAGGAGACTCTTCTTTTTGTATACCATTCGTTGAACCGAATAGTGTTTGTTGATTACGATCTGTTTTCAAATATATACCGACAATGATATAGGTTAATTTACCTTCACGATAAGGATTGGTTATATTTCGATAACCTTCATAGATAGTTATGTGATCAATACGTTCGCCGGGAGTTAATTCTAATGGAATAAGATCTTCCCATGATCCGCGACGACCAACACCACCATATTCTCGACCTATTCTATCATTAGAATAGCCGAAAGTTAAAGAAAGTAACACTGGTTCGCCTGAAGCAAAATAGAATGTTTACTTGAAATGAATCTATTTCGAGATATACCAGCCAAATCAACAGATTGCGAAGCAGTCACACGAGTTATCGTATCATTAAAAGTAAGCGTAGCTATCTCAGCATCATCCCAAAATTTGTCACCACCAGGACCACCATATGCATTGCCTCTTTTCATAACAAGTACTTCTATAATACCAGAAAATCAAATAATTGTTTGATGATTGAAGATAATTTACCTTCAACATTGACTGAGATATTAAACAACGATTTTCTGGAAAGTTGAAACACAATTATTAATATGAAAATCATTAGAAGATTAAGAATGATCATAATGATATCATGTTTTGTCAATTGTAATTGATTGATTTTCTCGATTAATAACTGTACATAATTAGTGACTGATTTTTGTTTTTCGTTTGATAATGATTTCGATGTTTTCTGGATATCTGATAAAAGAAGTTGCTCATTTTCTTAAACAAAATCAAAT
>Ga0116231_10014736_pt1 | contig 10388 bp, 6 predicted proteins | sample S1TSphgellanicum_2_FD_89695 | JGI IMG/M metagenome (GOLD analysis project Ga0116231, IMG submission 89695) | Host-associated microbial communities from peat moss isolated from Minnesota, USA - S1T2_Fd - Sphagnum magellanicum MG | ecosystem: Host-associated > Plants > Peat moss > Unclassified... | reverse complement strand
GGGGGGGGAAAAAAAAAAAAAAAAAAAATTTGTGGATGGGAAAAAAAAAAAAAAAAACTTAGGGTCACACACTTACTACTGAGCAGCAACACTGAAGTTGTTCTACTGGTGAAGGAATTTTGATTTTCTTTACATTCCCCAAAACTAACATTCCTAGATTCCTAAGTCTATTTGGAAACAAAATAAAATAATTTAGAACTAGGTACCGGTAGGTAGGTACCCTCCCTCTGCCCTCATGGGAATGGAGTTGACTCTCTTGTATGGTTTAAATTAGCTTGCAAGTAGGGAAGTACGTATGTATTTATGTATGTAGCTAGTGGGGTTTGAACTCATGACTAGATAGAATGAGTAGGTAGGTGCCTATGTTTGTACCTATTTCTTAGGGTTTGGTCCCACTTCGCTTTCTTTCCTACCTGCCTGCCCAGCCATTTGCCCCAGCGGCTTAGTGTTTTTTCATAGCGCGAAACGACGTTGCGTTGCAAACCCTCGCTTCTTTGCTCCATCGCCTCGTCCTGTTGTTATTTTTCCCCCCTTCTTCTTCTGTTGTTCTTCCGCTGGTCTATTTCCCCGTGTTTCGTCTCTCTGTGCTCTTGTCCACCATTTTTTTTTTCTTTCCTTTTTTGGTGTGCCGTTCGAGAAAGATTGTTTGAACGAGGATCCGGCGGAGGAGAAGAGGAGGGGAGGTTCCGTGCTGTGGCCTTAGATCGGGGTCCTCTGTGAGTGGTGAGAAGCCCCGAGGAAGCGATCTCGTCTGTGGCGGCCTTCTTTCTTCTTCGTGCAAGATGAATCCTGAATAGTGAGCACTCTTTTTCTATCTGTCTCTGTCTGTCTTTTGTGTTTTTGTTTTGTGTCCTATTTGCGAGACTTCACTTCTACGGTGGTTCAAGTTCCGGGGAGGTGGAATTTCCGTGGTTGCGGGAGGTGGCCATGGCATTCCATGTCATTACGGATGAATTTGATTCCCACTTGCCTTTCCTTTTTCTGCAAGGAACTCAGTCAGGGCTTTCTAGGAGGCTTCCACGTTTCATGATTTAATTTGGGACTTCTCATAGCAGGGGATTGTTCCATATCTTGGAACATTTGAGACGGGGAACATTTGAACATCTGCGTGGTGTGACTTTCCTTATGTGCTCTTTCTCTTAGCAAATGAAATTTGTTTGTGCTTTCTTTCTGGTTTCTCTGAAACATTGTAGATTGGGCAAAGTGCGCAAGATTTTATGTGCACTTGGGATCCTTTCTAGAAGCTGTTGTCATTGCCCTGTCTCCTTGGCTTTGTCTTCATCTGCTATAGCCAGATCTTTCCTAGGTCAAAGCACCATGTATTCTGGGCATAGGTGTACTGAGGTTTCTTTGTCCAATTTAGAGGATTCAGTCACAGATCTTCCACTTGCAAAGTCCTTCACCATACAGAAGGTGCTGGTGGACTTTTGATCATAAGCTACCTCTTTGTAAATGATGAGTTGTAGGGACCTATCTTAGGGGCAGCACTAACAAAAGTGCAACATGTGAAAAAGCAATTGTTGTGAAGCTGAATGAACTCCCGTTCTGAAATTTGGAATACAGTGGTCATCATGTAGCAGCTTTATCTGTCATCCTATTTTATATGGTCATTAGCTTCATTGGATGGCCTTTTCAGGTTTATGTTGTACATTGAATCCATTTGCGTTTGCTAGATGGTCAGAAATAGTAGGAAGCTATCTAGCATATCTGCTAATGCTCCAAGTCACATGCTGACTCAGGACATGTGTGAAGTGTTGTGGTTTGTATTTGGCTTCTTTTGCTTGTGGTCTTGTCATTAGGGTAATCCTTTTGGGATTTTTTTCTAGGGTGCCATCTGAATGCCAGCCAATACTTGATCAGGGTCTTCCAAGTGCTTGCAGAAATGGAACATGAATTGAGGATGCAGATTTCTGTATAATTGTTTGCCCTAAGTTTTGAGCAGAAGAGTGTATACTTATTATCTACATCCAGTGTTTGGAGGTGATGGGAGTAATTGATTGTTTGGTACTTTGTGAATGATACTCACAAGTTATGATCATACTCTTTTTGTGTTTTCTGGTTTGACCAGAAACTGGCACAACATTTGTTTTGTTACCTTATGTGATGTTTTTGTGGCTTTTTTCTCTCCAATGTTTGAGGGTCAGTGGATCTGCAGAGCATGTTCTCAGAGTCTGATCAATGCTTTATCACTTGGTTGTTTATGCAGTGATTATCTTTTCAAGCTGTTGTTGATTGGAGATTCGGGTGTTGGGAAGTCTTGCCTTCTTCTGCGGTTTGCAGTAAGATATATCCATTGTTCTTCAGAGTTTAATCATGCTTGTAGCAGGGCGTTTGCTGTTGCTTTCAAAAAAATCATATGGTCTCTTACTGATGACCTTAGCTCATTTAGATTGTCGATTGTCCAATGAGTTATCCAGGATGGATTAGCATTTGGTCCTTTAAATACTGGAATTATGTATTCAGTCTATCAGATGTAAAAGTCTTTAGTCAGTGTTCTAGCCTGCAGTCTGCTCCTAATTTAGTGTTTTAATGCAGGATGATTCTTACTTGGAGAGCTACATCAGCACAATTGGGGTTGACTTTGTAAGTACCTTAACCTGCACCCCTATGTGTCCATATACAATTGTATTTCCACCAACCTAGTTTACTCCTACAAATTTTGCCTATTATGGTAAGATCAGTCCTTTATGGTTGAATTGTGGCATTGCTATGGACATTCCTTACAAATCAGATGAACCCTCAATGCAACACATTGTTGTCACAAACTCAAACCAAGCTGAGTTGTTGAACGTCTTGGAAGCCTCAAATTTTCTTTTGGCTTTTATTTGGACAGAAAATCCGGACTGTCGAGCTGGATGGGAAGACAATCAAGTTGCAAATTGTGAGTGTTCCCATTTTTCATATGTTCTGGACCATACTACCTGGTACTGCATTTGGCAGATTACATTGACATGACTTGTTTCCTGTAAGTGATACATAAAGTGATTATGGTATCATCACTGTGTAGCTATGTCTCTTGAGTGCTAGCCAACATTATGACTGAGTCTTCCAGATGCTTCCTGAAATGTGTCCGAAACTCAGGACATGGATTTTTGTACAATGATTTGCTGAAAAGCTTGGGTGGATTATTATATATACTTATCTACACCCAGCACTGGGAGCCTGATGAAGGCAGTGGGTAGTCATGGCTGTTCATCACTACTGTTCTTGATGAAGGTGATGGTCTGATACTTTGTGAGCATCTCTCATAAGGTTATGACCACACTCATCATCATGTTAGCTTCAAAATGTCAATGTGAAGATTTCTCTGCAGTGCCATATATATGATAGTTCTGTAGTCACTGTTGGTGTCTGATTGCAATTCCTCCATATAACTGTGTGAAGGGCTCAGGAAGGTTGCCAATTATGGAAGGTATGATGAAAGAATCTTTCACAATGGTGTTTGCAGTGGGACACAGCAGGGCAGGAGCGATTCAGAACAATCACCAGCAGCTACTACCGTGGTGCTCATGGAATCATTGTATGTGTGATTCCTTATATGTTTATCCCCTTGTGAAGATAGTGTTTAACATGAGTATGTAGGTGGGTATGTCAGTGTTGGTTCAATTGTTGAAATCACTGAAAACAATATGAGCACCCTAACTCTGTTCTTGCCACCTGATCACATAAACTGCAGCTATAGCTTTCCTGTCTTATGCTGGATGTGATTTGTCTTATATTTGTTCTCTCAAAGTTCATGCAGATGTACTGAATGCTAGCATCATTTAGGCCAGTGATATGTGCTCACCACTGAATTTTATTACACTGTTGCAGGTGGTCTATGATGTCACAGACCAGGAGAGTTTCAACAATGTGAAGCAATGGCTGAATGAGATTGACCGATATGCTAGTGAGAATGTGAACAAGTTGCTTGTGGGCAACAAGTCTGACCTGGCCTCCAAAAAGGTTGTTGACTACCAGACTGCTAAGGTAAGGTTTATTGTGGATGCATGATTCCCAAGAAAGAATCATTTACTGTTGTCTTGTGTTGGGGTTCCTCTTTTCTGTGCTTGCTGTTTGGTTGCTCTTGTGTAGTCAGATCTGAAATATCGATAACCTTATTTTTGGGTATGCTCTTGATTCTTGTCACGAGAACTTTTTATTTCCAAAGGATTGACAGAAATTTTAGTACTTACAAAGGTATATGTATATTGTCTGTTGAACACAAGATATTGATTTGCAAGTGTTAATCAATGTTATTTTGCATTATGAATTTCAGGCTTTTGCTGATGAGATAGGCATCCCATTCTTGGAGACCAGTGCCAAAAATGCTACTAATGTAGAGCAGGCTTTCATGACCATGGCTGCAGAAATTAAGAACAGGTATTCTTTCCATTTCTTGTTTTATGTGTCAATGACTCTTCAATATATGTCGCATACATTTAACAACTTGTCTCCAGATTAGTTTGTTTTAATGAGTGTTAAGGATATTTTTGCATTTTCCTGCAGGATGGCAAGTCAGCCTGCAATGACTAGTAGCAAGCCTAACACTGTCCAGATGAAAGCTGGACAGCCCATTTCTCAGAAGAGTGGATGCTGCTCGTAGGATGGCTTCATCGCTTGATCTGGCACTCTGCCACATTCTATTTGGGATATGTTTAAATTGGTAGGCATATGGTTGTTTATTTCAGCAACATGCTCAGTGATGTAGGATTTGAGGTGGTAACCACTGTGAAGTCATCTCTTCACTATTTCTTGCAAGATGTGTTGGGCAGGCTGTGGCAGTTGGTGACTGTCTTTTATATCTTTGTTGTCTAGTTTGAGAACCTTGGTGCTAAACACTTGGACACTCTAGGTCCACCACAGCCAACGGGTTTAGATGTGGTTGGGACACACATGTGCCATTCAGGCCTACTTGAATCATCTATTTGTACGTCTGTAAAGGAGTGACCTGCATAGTGGGGTGTGTGAACCTTTTTGTATGTAAACCAGGATTAGGTGTCTGACTTGAAGAAAGATTAGCTTGTCAATGCCTTGGCAGGATGATTCTTTGTAGGTGGATGCTGTTGGTAAAGAGGGTATGTGGCCCAGTCTTCTTTTTCCCCATCATTTTGCAGGTGCCATTTCTGAAACTTTCTTTGGAGAAGTGCTGGCAAACTGTTTGACAATGCAACCCAATCTGGTGTGCAATTTCTGCTCATTGATAGAATCATTTGCAGTGTTTTTTTTGTGTGTGATGGTTTTGTTAACTTATTGTGGCGGAGGTTCAAAGGTTGAGAGCTTAAAGGAGGAGTCTATATCAATGGATTTTTATCCTAGGATGTCAGACCTATTGCTCTCTGCTGAACCTTGTGGGATGCCCTGAACCTCTCAGTTGATTTCTATAAGTCACAGCATTTGTTCAGCATGATGTGACATTGTAGCACCTCAGATTGGTCATGAGATTATGAAATTACCTACCAGGGTGAAAATCTGTTATGCTAGGGTGAAATCATCCTGTCGGGGGAAAACTCTTCAAGACATAATCAGGAGCAATCAACTGGAAGAAGTGATGTCCCCAATTAATTGCAATCAATTGGAATCTCTGTCCCCATATTCCATACAACTGTTTCCAATAAGAAAACATCAATTGCTTATATCACTAGATTGAAACCAAAACTGTGAAATTTAATAATCCTCATTATGTGGAACATGATTGGAGTTGCAATCTTGTGATACATTAATATGGTACTGGAAATGGCAATGAAACACACACACACACACAGAATGTAGAACTGTTTTCAACCTCATATGGCATTACAATATCATGAAACTTGATGAGCATTTGCATCAGATAATAATAGGACTGACTATAGCAGGTAATATGCTTATCTGATCCAAAAGGCCAAGAGAAATATGCCCAACCGCTCCCTTCCTCAACTGACTGTTGTATATCGATATAGGGGAGAATTATTGTAGTGTTGATTTCCAACTATAGAGAATCTAGAGGATCTTATATTGTGAAATCATTAGGAATTATTGGTGGCTGAAATGTATAATGGTCAACTAAACTCATTGATTATCACCTTGCATTCTTATTTTTATTTTGCAAATTCTGGTTTTCATATGACATCTATCACCAAACCTTCAAGACATGCATTTTATCAGATCACCACCATATAAATAAATGTGTCTTGTGGGGATAATATATTTGTAGGAGAAGAAATTCACTGCTGCATTTCAAAGTTTTCAGCAAAAGAAACAAAAGTGGAGATGCTTAATTTGTGGAATAAGCAGAAATGCAGCTTTTCCTCAAATGCAGTATGTGGGATATTCAGCTTTTGTAAGGCTGCTGCATTTGTGTTGAATTGACAAACAACGGCAATTGGAGATGATTTTCAGACCCTTTTCCAGATGCAATCAAAGTGAATCATTAATTTAACTTGAGAGCCATCATGAATTTTTTATTGTTAAAAATTTTACAGGATTTCACCAATCATTATTCATGAACAAGGATCCCAAGTTTAAGCACGCCAAATCAAACAATGCAAAATGACCATCCAAATGTCCCAACCTCACACCCTCATTTGGTCAATGCTAGCTATTATTCCACCAAAAAATATTAGTGTAATCAGACTCTAACCAAAAATTACCAAGTCCATTGTTAAGCTTCTTTTTGTGCACACTTTCCCAACATAAGAAGTCACACACCCACCATTGCGAGAGAAAACATAACACAAAACTCTTCAACTGGTATAGAAAGCTAAAAAAGGTTGTTGATTTCAGTTGCATCAGCAAGGATTTTAGCTACCAGGCACTTGTGCACATGTCCATTTCTGCAGAAAGCTCTACAATGTGAAAACATGTGTTCAGGGTTCAGGCTACCTCAACTTATGTTTAGGTCAAAGTTTTATTCATTTTGCTTTGTAAAGTGGAATCTTTTGGCTCCTCCAACTTGTCTATCACTTGCAAGAAAAAATTGGTGTGCAAATAGATTACAGTGCTGGATTGCACACAGCACTTTGTGTGTTGAAGTGTCTCCATGTGTCAAAGTTGTACTCCACTTTCCATGGTTGGATGATTTCACAATTTGGTCCTCCAATCCCCAGTATTCCTAGTTTGAGAGCAATGGTTTCAAAATTTGACATACATTGGGTTGTAGTTGTCATGCCATTGAGTTGGGCCTGCCCTTGCAATGAGAGTTTCTTGTCTCTGGCTGCTTATTACTGAAATTTTTGTGAGCTGCCCATCACGATAAGAATTTTTGGGTGACTCTGTGCAATAGTAATGTGAAAGTCAATAAGAAGTTTTGTTGCCCAATGCTCTCATATTTTGAAAACAAGAGTTGAATCAAATGATGGAGCGTCTTGTTCTTGAAAATGAGTAGGTGCTGAGCCTAAAGGTACCTAAAAAGTGTTAAGATTTCTTTGTTTGTGTGTAGATGTGTAGATGCCCCTTGTATGCATGTGCAACTTCGATCACTCATTTCTCCTTCATCCTAAGTCCAAATGTCTCTTTTTTTTCCATCACACTTATATGAATGCATTATTCCTACCTTGCAAATTTTGAATTCAATGAAGAATGACAAGAGTCAAATTGTCAAAATTTTGAAAAATAATATGAGTATTACACCAATTGCACAGTCGACTGTAAGAAATTTCCATTTCTCAACTAAATTCCAATTAGGTTTTACCAAAGGATTCAGCTTCAGTTGCCTACACACGCCTGAGACTAATTTTCAAAATAGATGGATATGACATGTCTGTTGGGCAGTTGGGTGGCTGCACTTCCCTCCATGCACTTGGGACAGTTTTCCTCTTATGACATTTAAGGGTTAACTTTCATTCCATTTGATTGCTTGCAAAAGCACTCCCTCAACACCATCCCCAATCTAAACTAGACTAAATTTTGTTCACAGCTGGAGTTGGGCGGTCAGTGCAAACCATGAACGATGGATGGTAAGTGGCCACGAAACAATTTTCTGTTGAGTTCCAGTTCCCTAGCTAACCATGGTGGTTAGCTTAGTTGCTTTTGTAAAAATAGCCCTTACCTATGCATAAACTATCTACTTACCTAGTAGTCACCTATTTTCCTACCTTTCTACATATATCTGGTTCCAGGTCTGATTCTTGAAAAATAAAAGTTCGGAATTCAGTTCAGGTTCCAATTCTAAAAATCAGACCTATTTCTGGTTTGGTTTTCGGTAACGTAGACAAAAACTGATGATTAATTGCTGGTTAACCTCTGATTATCACTTATGACATAGTTCTAATCCTTTTTTCAAAAATCCTGGTTTCAATTCTTAAAAACCAGGAACCTGATTCTGGTTTGGGATTTACTAACCAGAGAACCTGAACTGATAGTTCTCACCCTCCAAACTGGGTACTCACCCCAATTCTGGGTTCAGGTTCTCCAAACTTCGAACAGGTTCTAAATCAAGTCTGGTTTGGAAATTGGAGTCGTGTGTGTGTTCCACTGTCACAACACACGCTGCCCAAGATTGGAGATTCTGTAGATATCAACAATTGTACAATTTTTGACTAGTTGATTAAAAAGTATAGTTTTCTTGTGACCTTTTCTCAAAAGAAGTACTACATTGGATGAGTAGAAAACCAAAACTTGCAGGAAAGGAAAGAGACTGCAGCAACAAGCCTTTTTTTCTTATTTCAGCAACAGGTTGGTTGATTTCACAGTTCAGTTTACAATGCTCAGCTTAGATGTAAAATCTACAGTCAAGTTCTCGGAGCTGAAACAACAATAGCTCAAGTAGTTGGTAGCTTAATTAATGTCTCTGCATTAGCATAGGGCTTTTTGGTCATGTGAACTCTATCTTGATTTTGCAAGAGAACTGATTGTTATCTTGCAAAATCGAGAATCATGGTTCCACCCAAAACATCCTTCCAAACCTGCAACAGTTCAAATAAGAAATGCTCATGAAAATGTGGGACCAAATGCACTTTCCATAAATCCCTTTTTTCTTATTGGCTAATTTTTTTTCAAAAAATGAAATTGAAAATTCGAACATGAAGTGGTTTTGAAGGTTTACAATTGCCGGAACTTAGAATGGGGGGAACAAAATAGTAGAAACCATCATAATTTCTCTATTTGGTTTTCAGTCTGTAGCCAGAAATATAGAAGGATGATAAAGATTTGTACTTCATATCTGATTCTTACCCAGATTCGACTAAATCTTCCTAGGGATGATCATCACTTTTGGACATTTTCCTATGGATTTTTGGAACTTCGGCTAACAACAAAAGTTCCTTAACAAGGGGTGTGGCATACTGTGGCCTTGCCATTTACATTAAAAAGTATCTTAAGGCAAAAGAAGAATTATGAAAACTCAAATATTTCATCTTGCCTGCAAAAATATAATGTTGAAAAAAATCCTCTAAAAGAAACCAAAATCCTTCAAGATATTATAAATCTATAACTAATCTCAAGTTACAAGAGAAGTCGAAATATCAATCTTTCAAAAATCCTCCTATCAAAATAGACCTATTAAACTAGGGGCCAAAATCCCTTCAGCTACTATACTCTATAATGAATCTAAACACAATATCCTTAAGGGCCTTGGGAGTAGGCAAGGCCAAAAAAACCACTGCTCCACACTGCACAGTCTCTCCCTTCTGAGAGAGGGACAGAGCCAATAAATGTGGGCACAAAATCCGGAACCTACGAACAATCGTTTATAGTTGATAGGTACCTACCAAGCATCTATCTGCTCATCAATGCAGCTCTGTCCGTATGTGTCTTCGAAGCAACACTATTATCTTGAGAAAGATCATCCCAATGTCTTCATCCATACATCTATACATCCACACATACACTCATCCACTATTTTTCAGCTGCCAAGATCATCCTTAATTTATAACCCATCATCTCTCTGTTCATGGATGACTAAAGCAGTGTACTGATTGTCTGAATTTCACAATGGACAGAGTTCGTTAGGGGGTGTTTAGTGTCCTTCACTTACACAATAGTGTTGATTGTGTCAGAGAGAAAGGCTGCCGTCCACACTCCAGAGTGAGTCCATGCTCTCGTTCTTCATCTCATTGTTGCTGTGCGGCGGCTGCTACTGCTGGCCCAGTGCTGTCCCCCCCCCAGCTCATCCCTTCCTGTTACAATGTACTTGTGCCCCTCCCTCGCTCGCCGCCCAAAAACCTGACACAAAAAAATTGTCCTTGTCAGTCTCTTTGTAGCAAGTAGTGAGCTCGCTGCTTTGCTCTACATACATGTCAGTCACATCCGAGTGAGATCACATCAGAGGTCGCCCGGTTGCTCATTCCTGTACTTCTTTGGAAACTTACTTCTTGAACCCTCCCCATTCCCCCCCCCCCCCCCCCCCCTCTTTTATTTTTTCTTTTTTTCCGCCCCCCCTACCACCATTTTATGTTTAACAACTGATTTTTCTTTTTAATTCTTTTTTT
>Ga0116231_10014733_pt1 | contig 10391 bp, 9 predicted proteins | sample S1TSphgellanicum_2_FD_89695 | JGI IMG/M metagenome (GOLD analysis project Ga0116231, IMG submission 89695) | Host-associated microbial communities from peat moss isolated from Minnesota, USA - S1T2_Fd - Sphagnum magellanicum MG | ecosystem: Host-associated > Plants > Peat moss > Unclassified... | reverse complement strand
CGTGCGCCTTGACTCCGCCCAGCGCGTTCACCGGCTCACTGGTGTCATAGTCCCATAGCACGCGACCATCGGTCGAATCGTAGGCTCGAAGCCGTCCATCCATTTGCCCGGCAAAGACGGCGCCCGGGATGGCGGCGATCGATGCGAGGATGCCGGCGTCGCAAAATTTTCGACCTTTGCACACATCGTCGGCGGCGTTGCTCCAGAGCAGTCGGCCCGTCACAGGATCCAGAGCGTACAATCCGGGCCGCGGCTTGCCGGCGCTTCGATCCCGTGCCAGATTGGAGGAGTCCATCGAATTGGCCATGTCGGCGATCGGTACGTAGAGACGCGTTCCATCGTAGGCCATGCCAAACTGTATGCCTCCCTGAATGGAACCGCGGCCGACTCGATTGGACCAGAGCGCGCGATCATGGGTGACCGGGTCGATGGCCAGCGCCATGCCGCTCTTGAGGCCGATGAAGAGCCGATCAGGGCCGGAGGGTAGGCTGCCCAGTATCGTTCCGGAGCCGATGTCGGCATCCGGTCCGGAATTCTCGGGGCAGCTTTCCAGACCCACCATACAGCCGACATTCCATGCATCGCCGGCAACCACCTGCCAGGCCCACGCGACTCTGCCGCTCTTCAAGTCGAGCGCCACCACGGAGTTGCTGCGCGAATCGGCGGGGCCGGTGTAGTTATTGCCCGTGCCAACGTACAGCAGCCGGCGCTTCGTATCCACCGTGGGTGCACTCCAGATCGCAGCGCCCGACGGAGCGAATATCTTGGTGCCGGCCTTCGTCACGCCCCGCTGCTCGGGCGATTCATCGATCATGTATCGCTTCCAGAGTTCCCGACCGGTCGCGGCGTCGTACGCGACGACGCTGCCCCGGAAAGTACAGCAGGGATAAGTGGGGTCGGCCGTGCCTTCCTCCAGCGAGGAGACCGGCACATACAACACTCCCTCGTAGAAGGCCGGCGATCCGGTGATCGTCGCGCTCGGGTGATCATCGACCCGTCGACGCCAGAGTTCCTTCCCCGTGAGAGCATCCACTGCGTACACGCGCCCGATGATGTCGCCGAAATAGGCGCGCTCTTGGCCGGCGTCCGCAGGGGGAATAACCACCGCCGTGCGTACTTCTGCGGTGGTCTCGAAAGTCCAGCGAATGCAGCCGCTCTTCGCGTCGAGCGCATAGACGGTCCCGGACTGGCTGCCGACGTACAGCGCGCCGAAGGCGAATGTCGGACGCGATCGGGCGCGCACCGCCCCGGGGTACTCGAAAGCCCATTTCAATTTCAGACGTGGAATCTCAGCCGGTGCGAGTCCGGCGGCGGCAGCGGGGATGAAGTGACGGTTTTCCAAACCGAATCCCCATCCGGAAATATCCGGTCTCGCCGTATTGAACCGGCCGGCGATGCCTTTGCAATGCGGTGCAGTCGGTGCCGCCGGGAGGCCAAAAGGCTTTCCCGAAAGGTACTCAGCGACATTCCGCTCATCGGCGTCGGAGAGGCCGGCGGCCTGTTGCTTCATGATGCCCACGGTCAGAGCGCGATAGATGGATTCGGGCGTCATCATCTCGACGAAGGTCCGCGAGGGCGCCTTGAGGGCTTGGCCCTCATGGCAGTTCTGACAGACGCGGTGATAGACCGCAGCGCCGGGCAGAGACTCCCGGTCGACGCCGCTCTTGGAAGCATCCATCTTGTCGTGCAGCGTGTCGAAATCGTTCGGGGGTACCGCGACCGCGACCGCGGGCATCGTGCGCAGAACGCCGACAAAGAGACCGACGAGCATCAGTTTTCTCATGGAACTCATCCTGCCGCTCCCGTGGAATGACACCGGGCCAGTCCCCCGGTGCTGGTCAAGCACTGTATGCGACCCTCTGAAAACAATCAATTTTGATTAAAACAATCGAGTCTGCTTGTTTTTTTTATAAAGCACGCGTAGGTTGCGCACCAAGAGTCTTAAAGGTCTCAGTCGTCGACCAGACGGCAGCAAAAAATCTTGAGTAGCAGGGGGGGTTCGTTCAATGAAGATCAGTTCTTGCGTTCAGCATGCCGGCCAGGGCATGACGAGTCGAGTGCTTGCGGCCGGGCTTGCCATATCCACGGTCGCTCTCTCGCCGGCCGCCCATGCGCAGTCGGCCAACGGCAACAATTCCGCGCCCGTGACGGCCGCTCCAGCCTCTGCAACCACCCCCGCCCCGGCGTCGGGAGACGCTGCAAGCGGCCTGCAGGAAATCGTCGTCACGGCGACCCGCCGTGAATCGAATCTGCAATCGACGCCGATTGCGGTCACAGCCATCGACTCCCAGGAAATCGCAAACCTGAATCCGCGGAGCTTGCAGGACGTTGCCCTGCTGGTGCCGAATTTTTCGGCCAACCGCCAGAACGGGTTCAATGCGGCCGCGTTCGCGATGCGCGGCGTCGGCAACACAGACATCATCGTTTACGATGAGTCCCCCGTCGCCGTCATCGTCGACGATTTCGTCGTGCAGAGCGTGGAAACGCAGATGCTCGATCCCTTCGATGTCGCCGATCTGGAGGTTCTGCGCGGCCCCCAGGGCACATTGTTCGGCAAGAACACCACCGGTGGTGCGGTCGTCGTCAAGACCAAGGCTCCGGTCCTCGATGAAACGTCGTTCGAAACGGAGGGTGGTTTCGGCAGTTTCAACGAATTCAACGCCAAGGGTGCCTTGAACATTCCCCTGGTCGACAACCAGGTGGCGATGCGAATCGTCGCCAGTGAGGAGCGCGAAGATGGTTGGATGCGCAATGGGGCGAGCGACACCATCGGCGGTGTGACCTATACGGGCAACGGGGCGTCCGTGGGTGGCACCGACGTGTTCTCGGGCCGCGCGAAAGTGCTCTGGCAGCCGACGGATGATCTCAAGGCGTTGTTCACCTATGAGATGGTGAGTGATCGATCACAGACGCCCGCCGCCGTGAATGCCACACCGACCAGCGACGCGCCGGGCACCACGACGCCTTACTTCGATCTCGCCGCCCTCGGCCTCCCCGGGTACACCGGCAACAATCCCCTGAGCGCCGCCGGAGTCGACAATCGTTCGAACGATCTCGTGAACCAAGCCGGCGGCCAACGGGTCGACGCCAACGGGTATCACCTGAACATCGATTACCATTTCGATCCGGGTACTTTCACGTGGGTCCAAGGGTACCGATCTCAGGACTCGGAATTGGCCTCCGACTACACCGGGGTCGTCGGCCCCTTATCGGTTTTCGATGCCCAGCGCGACGACCGCCGCAAGACCTGGCAGGAAGAATTGCGATTTGCCTCCAAGCAAATCGGCGACTTCAATTATGTCGCTGGATTCTTCTACCAGCATGACAACACCAAGTTTTGCGTGGCGCAATTGCTCGGAATCTACGACTTGTTCGGCGTGCCGACTCCGGCAGGCTTGACCGGCGGATATAACAACAACCCGCAAGTGCTCTGCAACGAGCAGACCGAGGAGTCCACGGCCGGCTATGGGGAAGCCAATTACAAGTTCACCGACGCGGATACCCTGACCATCGGAGCGCGACTGACCCAGGACAGCAAGCAATGGATTGGCCGTCAACAGGTGTTCGTCCAACAGCTCGCCTCGCCCACGGGCGCGATCGTGCCGACCTTCACGGCTCAGCAACTCGGCGGCCTGATGAATGCCGACAATTTCAGCGCCTATCCGTTCGGAGTGGTCACCGACAAGCATACCTGGACCCAACCGACCTACCGCGTGACGTTCTCGCATCAATTCGACCAGGACCTGTTCGGCTACATCAACTATTCGCGCGGCTTCCGTGCGGGCGGATACAACGATCAGATCGGGACGGGCGGTACTCCGATCACCAACGCCGAGAAGCAGCCCACGGATCCTGAGATCGCGAACTCGTTCGAGACGGGCGTCAAGAGCGAATGGCTGGATCATCGCCTGCGCGTCAATGAGGCGCTATTTTACGTGCGATACAAGAATCTCATCCGCGAGGTCGTCGAACCCGTCGAGAACTCGAATGGACAGACGGACGAAGAGACGCTGTTCAAGAACGCCGCATCGATGACGGCCTATGGGATCGAGAACGAGCTCACCGGTCAGCTCACGGATAATCTCGTTCTGCATGTGCCCTTCAGCTTCCAGCATTGCGAGTACAACAGCTTTTCGACCCTCAACGAAGCCGGCACCGCGACGATCAATCTTGCGGGTCTGCCGGTCAACCGCTGCCCGCCGGTAACGGCCACGGTGGACCTGAGCTACACCACGAATGTCGCGGCAACCGGTGGCAAGGTCGTGCTGGATGTCAACGACAATTACGTGTCGAAGAACCTGGACACCTATTCGATCGTGCTGCCTTATGAACCCTTTACGCAGACGTATCAGGATGCGCGAGCCCTGCTCGGCGCCTCGGTGACCTACACGGGCGAGAACAATCGGTGGTTTGCCCGCATTTACGGCCGTAATTTGACCGACAAGATCTACAAGGAGTCCGCGCAGAACGTCGATCCGCTCTGGATCTGGGCCTTCTATGGAGAGCCGCGCTTCGTCGGCGGCGAAGTCGGTTACAAGTTCGGGCAGAAATAGCGGGCGAAGAGCGCGTCGGCCCGATGCCGGCGCGCTCTGCTACACCACTTCATGCGCTCTGAGATCGGCAATTTCGTGAGTCGTGTAACCGAGTTCGGCGAGCAGCGTGTCGGTGTGCTCGCCGAGCAGCGGCGGCCGGGTGGGATTGATGCCGGGGGTGGCGCTCAGTTGCACCGGCAACCCGGAGACCGGCACCACACCGGTCACCCCGGGATATCCGGTGACGGCGTGGAGGAACTGCATGGCCTTTACGTGAGGATCATCGAGCGCCTGCTGCGGTGTATAGATCGGACCTGCCGGCAACCCGGCGGCATTCAAGGTGTCGATGGCCTCGGCGGTCGTGCGTTCAGCACACCAGGCCGCCATTCGCCCGAGGATCGCATCACTGTGATCACCGCGCGACCCGTCGCTCTGGAACAGGGGGTCCTGGGTCCATCTCATTTCCTCACCCATGAGTCGCGCCCAACGCCGGAACAGGCCGTTGCCGACCACGTGGACCAGTATATGGCCATCGCGCGTCGCAAAAACCGACGAAGGCGCGCTTGTCTGCACCCGATTCCCGCTGCCGGTTCGATTGATGCCCGTCGCACCTTGCTCGGCAAGATGCGAACCGAACACGGCGAGTGCCGTTCCCAGGAGGGTCGCCTTGACCTCCTGGCCCTCACCGGTTCGCTCACGGTGCAACAGGGCCGTGACCGTACCCAGTGCGGACAATACGGCGGTCGCAAAATCTACGTAAGGAGCGGCCCCTTTGACCGGTGCGCCCGGTGTGCCGGAGATGTACATGGCTCCGGACATCGCCTGCCCGATCCCGTCGAATCCGCCGCGGTCGGCGTAGGGACCGACGTCGCCGAACGCCGATTGCGTGGTCAGGATGATGTTCGGACGGATACTTTTCAACGTGGCGTAATCGATGCCGAAAGCGCGCAGCTGAGCCGCCGGAAGGTTCGCAACCACGATGTCCGCTGTTGCCACGAGCCGTGCGATGATGTCTCGTGCGCCGGGTTTCGTCGGATCGAGGGTGAAGGATTTCTTGTTGCAGGCAGTTTGAAAAAAGACTCCGCCTTCACCGGTGTCCGCGATGGGGGCAATGTAGCGGTCTTCGCCGCCGTCACGGCGCTCGACGCGAATCACCTCGGCGCCCAGGAGCCCGAGCAACGTCGCGCAATAGGGACCCGCGACATAGCGGCCGAAATCGAGCACGCGCACGTCGTCGAGCACGCGGGCCGGAACGGCAGGTCGGCCGGATGGCGGAGTGTTCATATGACCGACACCTCGACCTCGGCGCGTTCGCTCAAGATGCACGTGCGATGGGTTGCGAGCGGCCGGGAGGCCGGCGCTCCCAGGGCACGGCCATCCCGTACGTCAAACGCGGCTCCGTGCAGCGGACATATGAGGCGCGTGCCGCGCAACCGCCCTTCGCTCAAGCGGGCGAACGCATGGGTGCAGATGTTGTCCAGGGCAAAGACGCCGTCCTTGGTGCGGCAGACGATGACTTCGCGCTCACCGATTTTGCGGGCAAGCGTGGTCCCTTCGGCAAGTTCCGCGAGCGGAATGAACAGGGAGACTGGCTGGGTCATCGAAAACATCCTCATGAATGCCGCCGGTCGGCGTGGACACCGAGGTCGAAAGCAACCGTTCAAGATCGAGTCAACCATGGAGTTCAATTTATCATGGCCAGGATCACGTTTATCGCGCGGATGACATGTAAGCCCGAGAAGCAAAGAGAATTCATTTCGTATTGCCGTTTGCTCGAAGATCACGTGAAAGCCCACGAACCGGGAACGTTGATGTTCGGTTTCTTCAAGCTTCGCGAACCGAATCGCTATGCCGTGCTCGAGAGTTTCGAGGACGAGGCGGCCGAGCATTTGCACATGAATTCGGCGGTTCTCGCCGATACCGCGCCGAAAATATCGGGCTGCCTCGATGGCGGCTGGATACGGGAATATTTCGATCCGCTCGAGTGAACACAGGAGAGAGATGAGATGTCAACCACCTTCATCGCGACATTGGTCGTCAAACAGGGTCATGAAGACGAGTTCGAACGCTTGCAGAAGGAGTTGTCGCAGCTCACGCACACGCATGAGCCCGGCACATTGGTCTACGACGTCATCAAGAGCCGCAGCAAGGCGCGAACTTACGTGGTGTATGGACGATTTCGCGATGAAGCGGCGTTCCAGGCGCATCAAGCCAGCACGTTTCACGACCGGTTGGTGCCGCCGATCATGGCGTGTGTGGAAGGGGAGATGGACCTACAGCTCTTGGATTGGAAGAGTTGAGGGTCAGCGGTCCTCGCCGACCAATTCCTTGAGCTTCTCCTCGAGGTATCTGAGGACACGTTTGTCGCGTTCGGTTTCCTTGTGGGTGAGAAAACTGATCGCCATTCCTTCCATCACGTAGCGGCTGAGATCGAAGCCCAGGAGGAACTTCTCGCCTTTGCGTTTCCATTCCGGAAACACCTCGGTGCTGGTCTCGTACCACTCGCGCTCGAAGGCTTCCTGGGCAGGGAAAAGGATTGCCGCGAGTTCCTTGTCCGTGCGGGCGGCGACCGCGATTTCGAAGAACGCGACGAACCACGGGTGTTTGACATGGGCCCAGTAGCTTTCAACGCCCAGACGCACGTGATCTCCATCCGCGGGTTCCTTGGCCATGGCCTTGCGAAAGGCTCGCAGGCGCTTCGCATGGAGATAATCGACCGCCGCCCTCACGATATCCATCTTCGACGGAAAGTGGTGCAGCATGGCGCCACGCGACAACCCCGCCTTCTCGGCGATCACGGCTGTGGTGGTCCGGGCGTAGCCCAAATTGACCAGGCAGGTGATCGCAGCCTCGATAATCTGGGTCCTGGTGGATGCGCTCTTCTGGGCTTGCCAGCCCAGGGGTACCGCGCTATCCCCAGGTCGCGAGGCGGATGGTTCACCATTTGCTGCCATTTACGTCTGTCTCCAAAGCGTTCGAAGTCTCGCATTCATTTATAAGCTAAACGATCAGGCGCTGCTTGAAAAAGTCAGAGATGATTGAAACAGGATGAATTGACTGATACTTTGGCCCTAGAGTGCTGGACTCAAGGGGGGTATATGGGGCGTGTCAGCGGAAAAGTGGCGTTGGTCACCGGAGCAGCATCGGGTCTTGGCAGAGCCGATGCGACGGCTTTGGTCAGAGAGGGCGCAAGGGTGGTCGTGACCGATCTGAATGGTCCCGCAATCAGCGCCGTGGCGGAAGAACTCAATGCCATTCATCCCGACAGTGCATTGGCCTTGCAGCAGGACGTGTCGAGTGAAGGCCGCTGGCGGGAAGTGCTGGCACAAACCAAAGATCGCTTCGGCGGCCTTCATGTGCTCGTCAACAATGCCGGCATGGTCATCGTCGGAACACCAGAGTCGGCTACTTTGGAGCAATTTCACCTTCATCTGCGGGTGATGACGGACAGCGTCTTTCTGGCCTGCAAGTACGGGATCCCGGTGATGAAGGAGTCGGGGGGCGGCTCCATCATCAACATGTGTTCCACGGCGACCCATCTGGGCTACCCCGTGTTCTATGCCTATGCGGCCGCAAAGGGGGCCGTCCGCTCGATGAGCAAGGCGATCGCCGTACACTGCCAGATGAATCACTACAACATCCGCTGCAATTCCATTCATGCGGGTGCGATCGAAACGCCCATGGTGGTCAAGGCCACCGCGGAACTCGGCATGCAAATGTCGATGTATGAGCAGACGCCTGTCGGGCTGGGAAAGCCGGAAGACGTCGCCAATCTCGTTCTCTACCTTGCATCGGATGAATCGCGCTTCGTCAACGCAACCGAGATACTGATCGATAACGGCTTGGTTTCCCAATGAGCTGACGCCGCGCTGGCGGGCCGCTGTGCGTAAATGCCGGGTTCATGCTTCGGATCTGGTTCTCAACCAACTTCAGCATGGGTGCCACCATGGCGGTGTCCATCGTGTCATTGAGGACCCTGATGGCCATGCCCTCGAGAAATGTCTGGGAGAAGGTCATTGCGATGCCGAAGGCTTCGCGTTCGCCGCTCCACTCGGGAAATAGCGCGAATGCCTCCACGAGAAACCGCTCCCGGAATTCTTTTTCGAGGGGCACCAGGATGCGAGCCAATTTGCGGCTGGTTCGAGCCGCCAGCGCGAGCTCGTGAAAAGCGACGAAGGTGGGATTCTGCAGTTGGTTCCAGTAGGCCTGAACCATGGTGGCCGGATCATGGCTCTCGGTCTGCGATGTGCGCCGGAACGCCCGCAAGCGCCTTTCATGCAATTCGACGACGGCGGCTTTGATGATCGCCGCGCCGTTGCGGAAATGATGGCGCATGGCGCCGCGCGACAAATTCGCCTCGGCGGCGATTTGTGGCGTGGTGATGTTGGCGTAGCCGAAGCGAATGATGCAACGAATGGTCGCATCGACCACCTTGCCGCGCGTTTGGGCACTTTTCGTGGCCTGAAGATTGAGCACGCGCGTTCGCGACTTCTTTGTCGAGGCCCGTGGTTTCGATCCGGTCCGGACTTCTAAGACCGCCATTTCGCCATAAATTCCAACTAAATTGCCGATGATGACCGCTTGGTCTTGGAGGGGCGTGTCGTCATCACCATACCTCAGATCGAGCGGGTATTGCCAGGATACCCGCCCGCGGGAGGCCGGCGAACCGCGGGGTCCGGCCGCTTCAGGTCAGCCGCCGCAGGGGTCGCGAACCGTCCCAGCGGCTGGCGCCCTTGCGTACCATGGCAAAAAAAGCGTCGACCGCGGGTCCCGATTCGATCAATTCCACCATGCACCCGGGATGCAGATCCGTATTGACGTAGGCAAACCGCATGCCTGCGGCGGTCGCTCCCCATTGCACGGGTTCAATCCCAAGGGGCCGCAACCGATCCAGGTGCTCGTCGAGCGAGGGGGTCATCACTCCCACGTGCTGCATTCCCTCGCCGTGAGCGTCGTAGAACTCCGTGTAGATGGAGGGGCTCGGGTCGTGCTGGACGATCAGTTCGATCTGCATCTCGCCCCATTGTGCGATCGCCACCGACATGTCGATGCGGAGCGGCGCGCCGCGAAAGTAGGTGAGCCCGAATGCCACATGTTCCATTGCGTAGAATGGGCCGACGCCGAGCTTGGCCGACCAATGTTCCGCCGCGACCTCGAGGTCGCGGACCACAAAGGCATTTTGAACGATCGGGCCAAAGAGGTGGGTCACGATAGAAGTCCGAGGATCGAAACGCTCGCGACGTTGCGATTCGGGATGCCGCCCAGATTGTGGGTGAGCCCAAAGGCGGGACCATTGCCGGACCGGCCGCGCAGCTGTCGCTCACCGGCGCGGCCGAGTAATTGCAGGTAGATTTCGTAGGCCATGCGCAGCCCCGTGGCGCCGATCGGATGTCCGAAGCACTTCAGCCCTCCGTCGATCTGGCACGGGATGGCGCCGTCGCGGTCATAGCGTCCGTCGAGCACATCGTGCGGGGCTCTGCCGATGTCGGAGAGCCCCAAATCCTCCATGAGGACGAGTTCGGTGATCGAGAAGCAGTCGTGCACTTCGATCAAATCGATCTGTGCACGAGGGTCCCGGATACCGGCTTCCGCATACGCCCGCTGCGCAGCGATCGGTGTGGTGAGGGTGTGGGTGCCGTCCCAGGACTGGTGTCCCATCTCCACGCCGTTGCTCGCCGCGAGCTGCAGCGCCTTCACCGATACGACTTCGCGCAATCCCAAGCGGCGGGCCATCTCGGGCGACGTGACGATGGCACACGCGGCCCCGTCGCTCACGCCGCAGCAATCGAGCACCCCCAGGGGATACGCAATGGGGGTGGAGTCGAGCACCTGTTGCTCGGTGATGCGGTTTCGCAGATG
>Ga0116231_10014732_pt1 | contig 10392 bp, 5 predicted proteins | sample S1TSphgellanicum_2_FD_89695 | JGI IMG/M metagenome (GOLD analysis project Ga0116231, IMG submission 89695) | Host-associated microbial communities from peat moss isolated from Minnesota, USA - S1T2_Fd - Sphagnum magellanicum MG | ecosystem: Host-associated > Plants > Peat moss > Unclassified... | reverse complement strand
TTTTTTTTTCATTCTTCTGATATAATGAACAAAACCCATTTGCTACTTTGATGCGTAGTTGCACCAGCAACCTTATTATTGAATTATAGGACAACACTCATGAAGCACCCCCCCAACTCTCTCAATAGCCTAGCAATAGTTTTTTTTGTTGTTGTTGTTGGTGGTGGTGGCAGTGAAGTTTAATTTAGGTCACTGGAGTACACTACTACAGCCTGACTTGCTTGCTTGCTAGCTACAAATTGTTTTTAAGGAAAAACCAAAATGGAATAATTATTGTGCAGGAGGACCCAAAGACAAAAGAAATAAGTAACTGTGCAAAGTCAGATGCAAGGAATCTTTGGCACAAAACAACAAAACCCAATAAGTTATTTGGAAAATTAACTTAGTTCTTTTCTATCTTATTATATGTGAGGAAACAAAGGGGAGAAAAACCCAAAAAATAAAAACCAAAAAATAAAATAAAATAAAATAAAAATCAACTACTACTACTACTACTACATGAAACCCCATTTCTTAAGTAAATATTAAGAGGACATGTATTTTATATATTGTTATATAATGGATGTCAACTGAACAAGTACATTGTTATTTCCTATTGTACACAGGTCTAGGGTTTAGGTTCTTTGACAATATATAGAACCTCTAATACAAGTGTTTTCTTTTTTTGGTTTTTTTTGTTTTTTTTAGCACAAATGAAAAAACTTCATTGCAACTCATGAGACATTTTGATGATGCAAACTAGTAGTACAAATATGTCTCAAAGTTGTTTCCTCCAAAAATGCACCAAGCTTAAAGGGATGATGATGACAAAAGTAGACTAATCTTCTTCTCCATCACCACCACCTGGACCCATGACCCAAGGCAATCTGCAGCAAGGATCATAGGATGATGGATGGATGGGTGGGTGGGGTGTGTGTGTGTGTGTGTGTGGAGGCAGTGTGCAGTGTGGGACCTCCTCTGTTACATAATAAGTCTGTTGAAAAACAAAGAGGGTTAGTTGATCTTCTTCCCACCATCTAATACTTTTTTAAACATAATTCTCGAGTTTGACTTAGCACCAAAGTCGTATGTGGATGAAGAAGAAGAAGAAGAAATCTGCTAAGCTTACAGAGTTCCATTTTAAGAATGTCAGGGTTTTGATTAACAGTAGTACTCTTGATCCTTGATCCCATTCAAAAATAAGACAAGAGAGTTCAAACTTAAGACCAGTGTTTAGCTTTTCATCACTTTTGTGAAGATCATTGTGAAAAGGAGGTGTACCCATTCAAGATTGGTTTAGACTAAGGAGGTCATGAGACAAAATGGGGTTTGTAGTTCATTAGTCCTTGTTTAGTGGACGAGTGAATACACTCAATCCTCACTACATCCTGTTCAGAGAGATCAGTGAATTCACTCAAAATTCAATGAAAGCTTTTGGCGAAGATGAGACACATTTCTTGTAATTCTCATTTGGAAGTTGTTAAGTCCAGGCCAGAAGTTTAGATGGATGTTTCCATTTGAAACAATATCATCAAGTTTGTACGACTACTATGGACTTCTGATACTTGAGCTGATTTTCAGAGCTCAATAAGAGGTCTAGGGTTTTTAATCTGAGAGAAGGCTGAAAAGACAATGGTTGTTTGGTTCGGTGATTTCTCCATGCGTGTGTACACACTAAACCAATCTCATTGGACAAGCACTTGAATTCCAGATTACTAGGAATCTCTGCAGTTTAGCTGCCAAATTTATCTACAAATCAGGGATGGACTTTTTATATCCGAAGCAAAAGCTTTTTTCTTTGAGCTCTTGAGATGGTTTAGGTTTTTTTTTTTTAAAAAGGGCACAATTCTTTTTTGGGTGGGTGAGGGTTTAGGGTTTAGGCCATGTTTAGGTCCAATTTTCCAAAGGACAAGAAATTTTAAGTCTAGTGGATGGCCATTATATGTATGAGGGGTGAGTCAGAGGGTTTAGGTTAATTGGAGGCAATATTAGTGCTGACACTAACAAGCCTGAATTCTCTCTCTCTCTCTCTCTCTCTCAATAGAGGCAGGCAGAAACTAACTAACTGACTCACTAACTCACTAACTAACTCTGGGTGGTGCAGATCTGGGCCTCTAACTAGATAGCCACATTATTAGCATTCAATCAACCAACTTCATTTTTGGTGCTTGCATTTGACATAACCCAATTTGGAAATTCTCATAAACCACCTATTATTGATATCATATTGGGACCAACTTTTTAATTTTGGGGTTTTTTTAGTGGATATTCAAAAACCCTACCTGACACCATTTTATTTATTTATTTATTTATTTATCTATTTGTTCCCACCTACCATTCTGATAATTAGAAAACACCATACTAGACCAACACTGCCACAATCCCCATCCTTGTTCTCCACAAGCAAAAAAAGACCCTAAAATAAAATAAAATAAAAAAGATGATTGTCATAGACCCAAAGTACCTTGGCATCCTTTGACACTAATTATATAATTTGTGATTTTTTAAAAAATTAAAATATTTTTTTTCAAAGAATTGTTGTGTGTATGAAGGAAAGTAGAGAATCTTTTGGAGTAATTTAATTTTTTCAACATGGAATCTTCAAAATTAATTAATTAATTGACAAACATGTGTTGAAGCGGCGCCCCGTACTATGGTAGTCTTCATTATCATTTTGTGCACAATGAGGTTGGTATTTCACCTTCTTTTTTATTAAAGAGAAATTGGGTTGTCTACTTCATTGTAAAGTACTACTTCTTAATGGCCATGGCTCTACTATTTTAACTTACAAGTTCTTCTCTCCACATGGGATGGTTTTGCAAAATACTCATACAAGACACAAGTACAAATACTATGATTTGTCTATGATTGATTTACACAACTAGGGTTTGCCAACTAGTTAAAAAGTATGTACCCCATTTCCACTTTCCAACTCCTTTGCCTCATCACCATGGGATGCAAAAAGCCTTGAAGGATGTCCACCACTATTGTAGGTGACAAAGAGTAGTGAACTTTTGGTTTTTGTCCCAATAAGATGCAAAATTTGGGTTGTGCTATGCTATCACTTGGCCAATTGAAAAAAAAAAAAAAGCTTTCATGAAATCTAGGGTTAAGTTATTTCCTTCACTCCTTTTTCTTTTCATGTTCAGGGGAGATCTTCCAAAAGATTTTTTTTTTTCGCCCTTAGTTATTTTCACTTAGTGCCCAATTCCCAAACTTGGAGCCAATTCATAGATTGGCTAAACCCTAAACCTTAAAAACCCTAAAACCCTAAACCCTGCATAATTGAACCATGGGGTAGGGAAATCCGGACTCTTTTGAATGGGACCAACAATAATAAGGTTTCTTCCCAGGGCTAACTTCTTTTTAGCATCAACAATTGTGCAAAAATTGTGTGAGAGTAGTATCACCATGAAGAGAAGAACTCTTTTTTGAGTGAGGAATTCCCTAACCCCACCCCCATCACTTCATGTTGAGCTCTTGAATTCACTAGATTACTTTACTTTTTACTTTACCACAAGCTTTTTGTTGGTCCTCTTGTACCAATCAATGGGTCCATGGTGAAAGATTTTGTTAGAAAAATCTGCAAAAAGCTTTCTTCTGACTCTTACCCTAAATCCTCTGCCCCCACTTCATCATAGAAGTCAAGAGTTTGGCAAAACCTTCATTTGTTCAAATCCCACCACCATCATCACCAACTAGGTATCACATTTGGGCTTGTTGAGTCTTATTTAGCCATCAGATGAATGCCTTTTCCACCTCAAATGTTAAGGGCAAAAAAAAAAAAAAAAAACAAATTGAATGTTAGGAAAGGAATTTACTTTTGGAGAGGTGGAACCGATGACAATTGGGATTTGTTGGAGATGAGGAGGTTGCTAAACCCTAAACCCTAAACCCTCCCTCAATTGTTGCTCGAGGCTAAGGGATGATAATTAACCATCATGGCCGTTCTCCTCATATACACGAAATTTAACAACATACTTTGGTATAATATAGAACACACATGAATCTCATGCACTTGTGTTTCTAGGTTTGAAGCCAATAACTTGATCCAAGGATAATGGCTTTTACAATTTGATTTGCATTTCTATTTGGAATATAGAATTTGAGACACATGTGAATGTTGTGGACTAGATAGAATATGTTTCTAGTATAAAACCTAGCAAAATAGTCATTTGATAGGGGGCTTGCATTGCATGAGAAAGCCCCACAAGAGAGGTAAGGGTCTTAAAGGGATATATATATAAACCCTAAACTCTAAACCCTAAACCCTTATATATATATTTTTGTTATTTTGCCATAAATCATGTTATTCTCAGTTATCATCATAAATTTGCGTATATTGAAATATGTTTCAACTAGATTACAATTAGGGTGGAGTAGGGTGGGGCAAGGTTTCCCACATTAATTGGAGGGGGAGAAAAAGAGAAGTTGTGCATCATGTGTTCTTATGACCACCAATTGTTGAACTTCTTCCTCACACATGGGTTTCATGTGTTGGCTATTGTCCATTTGATTGCCATTCCATGACTTTGCCTACACCCCCCTTAAAACCCTCATAAAGGTGAAAAGGTTGAGGTAAAAAGCTTGGTAGGTGGTGGGTTGGCACAACAAGCCTTTACACATCATAGCCTTCTTCCAAACCAAATAAAATTAGGTTTAAAATTCTCAAAATAATTGAAATGCAAATAGTTTCACTTATAGGTGGGTCTTGACAATAAGCTTGAAAATTAAGCACCTTGAGCAAGAAAAACTATCCAACATTGCGATAAGAAATCTTCAATAAGAGTGAGTTACTCAACAACAACAACAACAAATACAATATTGAAACATGAAATCTTCAATGATGTTTATAATGTGACAAACTTTGCAATAACATGAATATGTACATCATAACTATCGACTAGCTTGAATAGGACTTCAACTAGTAGGTTCGTCACAATATAGTTCAAGCACCAAGTGCCGCATGATTGTTTTAGACCATGATCTAAAGGCAATTATGTAAACCTAATAACCTAAATTCATGAGAACTCGATGCAAGTCCCCCCCCATTCATGATGTGTCTTGGACAAAGCATGCACACACCCAACATGTAATTCATGTACAATTGCATCCACAAGTAATGATGCAAGAAGACATGACCCTTCAAGTATGCAAGTTCACATTCGTGCTTTCCACACTTCCATCATATAGGCCAAGTTCAAACTCAAGCCAATGTCGAATTCAAGAGTGACCATCCCTCTTAACACACAACATGGTGAATAGGAATATAACTAATAAATTTATAAGAATATCTGAATTTGACATGTATGGATTTTGTTCTTGAATTGGTAGATTTGTTCTTTTACTATCTTGATATTATGTATGAATTGTGGATGTTTCAACTAGTGTTGACAAGTTCTTGAATTTTGGTAGGTCCAAATTATAGGTGAGGTTTTAGGGTTTTTGGATTGGAGGTTCCAAGTTTTCTTAGAATTGCCATTGGAATCTAACAACGCATGTTAAAATCATGAACCTTAGAACTTGACTCAAGAAACTAACCTATTTTCAAATTTGAAATAGAACCTAAATGGGGGGTGTTACCTCATCTTTAAAAAGTTCAAGTGCTTTAGGTATGTAATTATAATTTATTTAAAAAAGTATAAACCTGACCCTATCTTTTAGGCAAGTTATTGTATTTGATTAGTAGTATAAAATTAATATTATATGATTTTTACTTTGAATGTTGTGCACTAATTTTACACAAAAAAAAAAAGAAGATTTAATTATGTGTAATGAAAACAAAACCAAACCTTGTCTCACATTGGGCTAGTTTTAAATTCTTTGTGAAAATGATGGGAACTAAAAGTTTTAGAAATCCAAAGAGCCAATCTCAAGACCCGGATGAAAAGTTCCATAATACAATTTTTAAAAAAGAAAAAGTTAGAACGAAGATGAAGAGCCACACAACACTAGTTTCAACATCCATTTCAGCCTTCCCTTGAGATCCATTAATTCACATATTTAAAGGTTGTTGCAAAGGGTAAGGGGATTGTTTGTAATCAACTAATTGTTTAAACATAATCTTCCAAAATCTCCACTATTTTATAGTAACCATCATTTCATTGTTCCAATGCATATTGACCTAAAATATGCCCTAGTATGTCTTTATTTTATCAACCGTAAGAAAAAAGAAAAAAGGAAATATGCATCCTTCATCACCATATGTTGTAAACCTATAATGAGCTTGTCCAAAAACTTCATAACCACTTTATGACCAATGCCATTGGATCCTCCTTTTTCTTCTTGCACTAAGTCTCATGGTTCAATAATACAAACCTTGAAGAGGGGAACACCTTTTGGTAATTTATGATATGATGTATGTCAAAAGATTAATTGTTTGGTGGGGAATTACTTTGGAAATTCCAATATTTGGTATCCAATTATTACCTAATTTTCTAATGTACAAATATTTTAGTACCTAATAATAATACTAATTAATCAAAAGGATGCTTAAAATTTTTCATTTTCATCTCATTTATTGCCAAATTTGGTTAAATCTTCCTATGAATGATCACCACTTTGGCTATATCATAAAATTGACCAAAACAAACATTAGTGATGATGTGCCTACCTTGTTTACAATTACACATTTATTTTATTACCCTACCTTTGTAGGGTTGTGAAGAGCATGAACACATGAAATCATTCCAACATAACCAAATGAATAGGGAACATTATCTCTATTAGAACCAAGATCCAATTAGTCCCATGGAAGAAGAAATGATAAGAAGCTAATCATTATTTGTGTGTATAAATGGGTTAATTGTTAATTTTCTAACATCCTTTTTTATGTCACAATGATTTCAATATAATCCCATTTTGTCAATTGTAAACAAGTGTGTGTACACACACACACACACACACAATATAGTACACACAACATTGGTAAAAACTAAAAACCTATTGGATTAGTGATGTTTTCTCTAGCAAAAATTTGCCATATTTTGACAAAGAAATTGTGAGAATTTTGGATTTTTTAAATTGTAAATTTGGCTTATTTTCTTGTAAAAATTTTCCAATTTTTTTCTATAAAAAATAAATATAATTATAAATAAAATAAAATAAAAACTTCTATGGACACCATGACAAGGGACTATTGGGAAGTTTTGAAAACAACAAAAATAGCTCAGAAAGAACAACCTTGCTTAGACTAAACATCTTGAAACCCACAAATATATACACATCTTCTTTGTCATGAAGTCTATTCATTTTGGGATTTCCTCCAATTAATAAGTGTCAAATGCTTTTGTATGTTAGATTCATCAAACATTAGAGCCATACAATTTATTTGTTTTTAATTTACAAATTTCAATCAATCAATTTTGTGATATCAAAAATTTAGCGAATTCCTTTAACAAAATAGTAAAATTAATTGAATTTACACTAGAAAAAATTTGACATTATTTCCTTGAAAGAAAGACAAAAAAATTGTTGGAAAAAATTACCCATAAAACTCGCATAGGGTCTCAACAAAATATGTACCATGGTTTGTTACAGTGTTTCTTTAATTGGCAAATTTTTGCCAAATTTTGACTTGAAAAATATGATTTTGACAAATACAAAGGATTTTTCATAGAAAAAAAAAAGGCCTGCATTCACCATATTTTGAAGGAAAAAAAAAAATTCAAATCACCAGACTTTTATGATAAAAGTTCTAGTAGGTAGCCAATAATATAGGAGGATTTTAGTTTTTTTTTCAACTTTCATATCTAATTATATAACCAAATTTGGCTAAACCATTTTCTTTGGACGATTGTCATTTTGAGTAGTAGTACATTACAAAATCCTTAAAAGAAACCTTGATTGGTTACATGGCTATAGACCTTTCATCTTGACCAGACCCCCAAGCCCATGCAAAAGCCCTCACCCCTCTCCCCCACCTCCTTTAACTTAATTAGCTCCTCTTTTGTGCAACAACTTCAAAGCTCTTGCTTGTATTGTTGATTTGTTGAATTTTTGGGGAAATTTGTTGAATTTCTTGTCTCCAAAATTTGTTGAATTTTGGGAGAAATTTCTTGAATTTCTTTTCTCCAAAATTTGTTGAATTTTTGGAGGAATTTCTTGAATTTCTTTTCTCCAAAATTTCTTGAATTTTTGAAAGAACCATTGGTTTTGGTACCAGTTATTTCAAGAACTGTAAAGGATATTTGATTTTTATATTAAAAAAAAACCGGTGAAAAAGAATTGACATTTTTTTTATGGCCAGTTTTTTAAAATTTTGTCCAAAGTTTGAGAGTTGTGATTTACTTATCAGAATCTTAGTTATTTGAATTTTTTAATTTAAGAATTGTGGTTACAAAGGGGTCTGTTCTTAAGTTTCTAATAACCGCCCAACACGGCTAAATACCCGTGGATACAACTTGTGTGGATGGATGGGTGGATGGATGGATGGATGGTTTTGAAGGACTAGAGTCTAGACCATTGTTGGGCAGGTCTCTCTCATTAGGTCAAGTTCATTGGCACCGGTTATATTCATGCCATGCGGGTCAATTTTAAGTGCTCATCTCACTCTACATTGTCCAGAATTTCATGTTTACGTGTTTCGGTGGCAAATAACTTGCACACTAATTTGGATGTGGTTGTTTGACATTTGTTGAGGCCCCCACATATCACATACCCTCCGGGTATGTGAGCAGATCTACTCTTTTTGAGCATCTTCACTCAAACCCCAATTGGGACCTCTATAAGTGTTAATTTTTTGGGGTGCTCAAACCTTACTTACAATGATTTTGTTGGAACAAAAGGTTCCATTATTTATTAAAAAATTAGAAACTTTGTTACACTAATATTCAAAATGGGGAGAAAAATGTTAATTAGGGAGTTGAGTAATAATGCAAATTTGATTCACAATTCATGTAATTTATCATGTACAAATGAGGCAAAAAATGTGCCACCCATCTCAACATATGGATTCATTCATTTTTGAATTATCTTGCGTGGACAAAAGGTTATGAATGGTGAATTGTTTGTGTTGTGTTTATTCATATGTGCAAGTTTCCATCCACATTAAAATGATGTCATGTCATGCCTAGTTTCTAATTCCTCATGAAGTTTATCAAGTATATATATATATCAAAGTATCAAGCTCATTGGTCCAATTGTTAGGTTATGGGTTTTAAGGTTATTGATCAAGACTTATTCCTTGAATTACAAACCCTAAATTACATATTGTGAACGATATAAAGTTGGGAGTGATTGAAAAACATCCTACATCATAATATGGCATCTTATTGGAAATGGGCTTTTAATATATGATTTGGAGCATTAAGCTTCTTGATTAGTCATCCATTTAGATAATTTTTCCATTTTGGATTTCAAAGCTCATGTAGGATCAAACCAAGTGCCTATGTATTTAGGTCGACCTACTTACTTACCTATGAAGGTAGTTCGTGCAATGATGTTTGGCAAATTTTTTACCAAATTTAAACCTGAAAAATATGCTTTCAAACTATTATACAAAGCAATTTTCATGGAAAAAGTGGCCCAAATTCACCTTATTTAGAAGGGGGGAATAAAACCCAAATCACTAGATTTTTACTATGAGTTCTAGTACGTAGCCAAGAATATAGAAGGATCCTTCTATTTTCTTTTACTTTCATATATGGTGTAGTCAAATTGGGTTCTTTTTTTTCTTTTTCTTTTTGTCCATTGGATAATTGCCACTTTGGCTATTCACAAAAAAAATTTAAAAATAGAAAAAAAAACACTAAGTAGGTGATGACCAATGGTTTGAAAAATATAAGATGCATAGGACTTTTTGTAAGCCTACTAAAGAGGGGAAGTCATTGGCATGTTTGAGAGCCTTTTTGTTTACCTTTTCTAGACCAAACTATCCAAATGTTTCATTTTTTCCCTTATTATTGTAGCACCTTTTTCAGGTTCAGCTATAATTAAATTATTTATTTACAAGGGATGATTTTTTTAAAAAAAAATTGATGAAAACCTAAGAGCTTTTTGCTTCATACCAGTCCCACCAATGGAGAGCAAGTATCCAATAATCAATTGACAACATTGACATTTCTCTATCTTATAATTTGGTGGAACGACATGTCTCCCCAATTTTGCACCAAAAAAAAAACAATAGAAATTGTTATAAAAGGTCCGAGTATGCTAAAGATTCAAAGTTTGAAAATCCTACCAAAGAAGCTCCCTATATTTATTGCTGAAATTTCATAAATCATTTTTTAATTGCTGAAAAGGATTTAAAAAAAAACTAATTATTCAACACCCAAGTGCCAAACCTGAAAAGGTTCTACAATAAAAAAATTATATATATATATATATATATATATATATATATATATATATATAAAAAAAAATATATTTTTTTTCAAATTTTATTCTTTTTTTTATTTTTTTTTTTTTTTTTAT
>Ga0116231_10014730_pt1 | contig 10392 bp, 6 predicted proteins | sample S1TSphgellanicum_2_FD_89695 | JGI IMG/M metagenome (GOLD analysis project Ga0116231, IMG submission 89695) | Host-associated microbial communities from peat moss isolated from Minnesota, USA - S1T2_Fd - Sphagnum magellanicum MG | ecosystem: Host-associated > Plants > Peat moss > Unclassified... | reverse complement strand
CCTAATACACACAAATTCATAACAATTTTTTCTTTATGTCCGCTTTCTTTTTTGTTGTTTTGGGGTACCCCCCCCCCCCCCCCCCCACCCTTCCATCCTAATGAGCTTCTAAGGAGCAACATGAATGAAATTTTTTGTTCTCATAAAAATACTTGTTCAAAGTTCAAATCTTGAGAGTTTTCATTTCCTATGCTTCTCTTTGTGAATAAAATTGAAAATTTTATTTTTTACACCTAAAATAATTTGTCGTTTGCAACGATTTTTTAAAATAACACAATTTTGACTTCATTTGAGGTGTGGGGATGGGTTGGTAACTTGATTTGTTGGGACATACCCATTGCACATGGTGGGACATTTGGAACAAAGTCCCTTCTTAATAATTACTTAAAAGGCCATTTCTTCAAAGGTGAGCTCATTTTGTGTGTGTGTGTGTGATGGTTCTATTCGGTTCTCAAATTCCAACACAAAACTCAGAGTTATTGAATGGCATGAGTTGTTCATGGGGTTATCAACACATTTGTAACATCAAAAGCAGCCCCCAAAGTTTACTCTTGTGACAAACCCTAAACCCAACCCTAAACCCAACTATCATCCTTCGGTGGTACCTATCAAAAGCTGCAACCCGCTCACTTCGAACAAGACTTTAGCCTTACACATACCATAGTAGGACATGGGCAACTTCGATATAAATTAAATTATTTAAAATTTTTGTTGAAGCTTTTTGAGAAAAATTTAGCCTTATTATCAAATTTTTCAAAAATTTATATTGTAAGAATTTGGAATCACCTTGGCTTTTGACAATATTCCTCTCAAGACCCCTAATTATGGAAAAATATTCTCAAAAGTGCAAGCAATCCTACCCCTAGCTATATAAATATTCTTATGCTCAAAGTCAAGAGAGCCAAGGTTTTTTTTAATATTCCCTTGGTTAGAAAAAAACATTCATAAAAAGCTTCAATTTTTAAACCCTTACCATTAAAATATTTCAATAATTAAGGTTTGATTACAAGAATATTTCACACCACAGCTTATGGCCAATGCTAATAGCCTTTTTGTTATTCCACATTTGTGTCCTAATATGTCCATAGTGCTCAGCCTATCATCCAAGGACTAGGGATGATAAACATCCTTATACAAGGTGCATTGCATAGGTCATAAAATTGTACAACTCTATCACAACTTCTTTCCTTTAGAGTTAGTAAGCAATGATACCTACTAGGCACCATGAGGGGAAAAAAATTGCATGCATATTTACAAAACCAAAATTGCTCACTCCTACAAGTTGTTTTCATTTTTCAATAACACCCACCTTTTGCAAACACAATAAGTTTCGTTCTATAACACACCCTTCACATATATATTCCAAAAAAAATTATGGGTTTTTTTGTGTGTTATTGAAAGGATAGGGAGGTTGAGAGGGGATAAGGGAAGTTTTGCTTCGCACAATCAATCCCCACAACCAATTCTAACCCTAAGTTAAGCTTTGTGTTGCTCCACGGTTTCAGTGACAATCAAATTGATATAAGATTGAAAACAAATATATATATATTCGTTTGTTCCTTGAATCTTACAAAATCAAAAAATAAAATCCATGATCATAAATTTTTTGCATGAAATCATTTTCATTAATTTAGATTTAAAATTTTAATTTTTGTAATTTATGGTTTGTGAGGTGGGTATTTGTAAGGTGGGTTCTAACCCTAACCTACAATTCTAAGTTCCTAAAGTTAGTTTGATACTCACAAAGTAATATGCGACACTTTGGATCTAATGTGGAATGGTCTCTTGAAATGAATTATCATTCAAAAGGATAAACTTATGAAATCTATAGTCACTCCCCCTATAACAACACTTTGATGTTCCATTGTCATTAGAATTTAGAACTTTGATGAACCATTGTCATTAGAATTAGAACTTCAAAGAACCATTGTCATTGGAATTAGAACTTTGATACACCATTGTCATTGGAATTAGAACTTTGATACACCATTGTCATTGGAATTAGAACTTCGATATACCATTGTCATTGGAATTAGAAAAGGGAAAAAGGAAAAGTGAAAGAAAGGAAAAAGGCTTTTCTGATTTTAAGCTTTTGAACATTGAACAACCAAACTTAAGAACACCCACTTTTCAAAAGTTCTCCTACTTTGGAGACCAGAAAAGGAAATGGAAGAAAGAAAGAAAATTTTGACTTACAACATCTTCATGTTTTCTTGTGTAGCATAAGTGGGTATGCTTAGCCTGGTATACACATCACCAACTTTCAGCTCTTTCTCCAAACACAATCAACAAAAGCTTGTACCCAAATCACTCAAGTAACAATACAATCAACCTCCATCCTTGGGTCAAAATGTTATTTGCTGTATCCCTCACCACATGAGCAACACAAGAGTACACACTTCCATTGGAGAACAATGGAAGGCTTGCTAGGATTGTAATGAATGTGGATTATACCATACTATACAGGTGACAATGAAGAAACTCAATAATTAATACTCTAGTGACACATTAAGCCTTGCACTGTCTGACAAATGCAATTAATCAAATTTTCTCACATAACTTTCCATGGGCAGTGAGAGACAATCTTTTTGGCTCCAACCCAACCCTTTGTGAATTCATTTCTGATCCCGAATCTTGCATTTCTCACAGACAGAAACAATTGATGGAAATTTAGAAATATAATCCATGAGAATTGCTCCACTGGAAACTTTCTTGCACAGTGACAAATTTTTTAAATTATTTTCCCACCAAAGGCCTTCAGACCGCAGAGAGTTCGAACACTTCAAATTTTCTCACAGCCTTAAAAATAATTAATCTTGTGAGCGTTTTAACATGTCACCATCATGTTGTATTGTTGAACATGTCTGTGGTATTTTATTGTTGAAGATTCATCTTGTCGTGCAGAGATGTGTTTGGCACCAAAATGGCACTCATTGAGAATTATGTGACATGTATTCGCAGTCCAGTCTTTGTTCCATCACGGATGATTCATTGCCAAGGCTTTCTTTTTCTCATCATGATGCTCTCGAGATGTTATTTTCACCACCCAACTAAAGCAAACATGTTTTGAATGGGCTTTGTGATTGGGCCTTTCCACACAACCCAGATTTACCTACCAATCAGCAATGTTGTGTACAAAGGAGTTGAGGTAACAGCAATTTAACCTACTAGGCAATGGGCTGGGTACTGCTGATTCTGGCTCCCAGCAAGGCATGGGGCAAGCCCATCACTGTAAGCTCTTGGGCACAATGGGTGCCAGAACCAGTATCCGCCCCATTAGATTATCTATTGATAAAAGCAGGGGATCTTCTCAGAGAACAGCAACACAGCCTACTGCAGTATAGCAGCAGGGGGCAAATTCTACCTCCAAATCATGCTACAGGAGTGGCTAAATCAGCTTCTCCTGCCTTAACATCCAATTAAGGAGATATCACTTCATCCCTCAGTTTAGATATGTGAGCACTTGTTGAACGAACATGATGAAGCAGATTGAATTCACAAACTAAAACAGATTCAATGAACAAGATGAAGTTGGGTTTTGGAGGACATTTGCTGACATATCAGCCCCTCAGAGATCATCACTTCATCCCTCAGTTTAGATATGTGAACACTTGTTGAACGAACATGATGAAGCAGATTGAATTCACAAACTAAAACAGATTCAATGAACAAGATGAAGTTGGGTTTTGGAGGCCATTTGCTGACATATCAGCCCCTCAGAGGTTTATCTGGAGCTATCTCCCATCCATATTTGTTGATTGCTTTCCCTTTGGTTTAGGTGTTTGATGCAAATGCCCTCCAAAAACCAGCTACATCCGATGACTATTATCTGGGAGCAGCTACCACCTTTGAATGATTGGCCAGTTTCCACCACACCTCTGCCCCAAGCCAGCACAAACAGGGCTCTTAGAAGGCTCTTTTACAACCTCAGAGACCTGTCAATCCAAGAAGCAGAACTTGGCATTAGCCACAGATCATTTGGTGGATATAAGGAGCTCAAATATGTGTGGAAAAATTCTCAGGAAAATTTAATGTGCAAGAATCAAATAAAAAATGATTCCATCCACAGATGAGAAAGCATCTGTCAGACAAAAGTTGCAGGGAACTCTATGCAGGCTGGAGTGGTAGTGGCAAATCAGAGCAAACTCCCATTCAGGGAGGAAGACAATGCCTTTGACTATCAATGAGATAATCACAATATTCTCACATGCAGATGGCAAAGCTCAGCCCATTATCACCAGCCAGTAATGGGCTTGATTTGCCGTTTGATGGCTGATAAGTTGAGGCTCAAATTTACTCATCTATCATACAGGAACTATCTGCAACAGGACTGCGAACCTGCAAAGCAAGAATGAGGACTGTACTTGACAATCACTGGGCCCAAATAAGCTTGAATATGTTTCGGCTGATTTTTTTACTTATTGTTTTGTTCTTATTGCGGATGGGGATACATGCAAGCAGTTTCTCTTGTGCAGTCAAGTCACCCTCCTGCAAACAAAGGAGCAAGTTGCAACATATCACATGATCCACTCTCATTGACAATATTTTTTGTGCTAGAAGTTTGACAGCATCAAAGGCATGGGAAAGAATCAGACGATTGCAATTCAATCCACCACTAGAATCTGTTTTAGACTTCAGACTGCCTGCATAATGGGCCAAAAACCCTAAACCCTAAGCCCTAAACCACAGACACCTAATGGTGTCCTACAGAAAACTGAAACTAGCCTGATGGAGATGGAAGCTAAAGGTTGAATATCATATCTTTACAGCATTGCAGAACTCTTCATGACACAGCCACTGTTAAAACTTACAAGATTTGAGTAAGCTGTGGCAAGGGAAAGCACTGTTTGATAATGCTCCACAATTGATAAAGCCATGTCTTCAGTAACATTTCATACCTGCCGATGCAAACGGTTACTGACACACTGTAACAGTGTCATTCCATCCTATGCCTCCACTCTCACCTTTCCCCAGGGCAACAACAATCATTGATCTACAGCATATCAGATGATGTAGCTTACTTGCATCAGTTGAAACCCCAAACACATCGCTGACCCATTCCATATCAAAATCCTTGCAGTGTTCCACAAACTCCCCAAAAGTTGGACAAACTGCATTTGGTGGTGTATTGGGCTTCCCAGACTCCAATAAATAACGATCCATGATTGCATGTGTCAGTTCTCCATACTTCTGAACTGTCTCATTCATATCCCGAGTCCTCTGTACATCAAAGCCTTCCAGAATCTCGGTTGTGAACATCCTGACATCACACCATTTTACCATCAAATTACAGGCAACATTGCAAACTTTGTTCTCATGTATCACATGAATGTTCAAAACTGCATATATGTGGATGTTCAAAAGCATATGCAGTTTTGAGATTCTCTGCAGAATCCATTAAGTTTGGATCTCCTTCCACCAGATATAGAAGCTTCCTCACTCCACATCTCTGCACACAAGTGCACACAGCGTCATTCAACAGTGTAGAAAATCAGATTGTAAGTGTACATGTCACAATCAAGTCAGTCTGAATAAGCAAGCTTACCATTATTTGAAGCTTTTGCTGTTTATAGCGAGTATCTTTAATGGAACTCCAAAGATCATCCACCCTCTTACACTCAACTATGAAGTCTACTACATATTATTGCTCCTGTCGTTTGTGCCTTGCAAGCCATAGACCATCACCTACTGGCAGCTGCTTTGTCTGCAACCTTGAATTAAGAGAATATAGTAGATGAGTCTGCCCATCTCCAGTACCTTGTAGGACGTGTAAGTAAATGAACAGCACCACATGGCACACTTCAACACAAATAGATCTACAATTTCTTTGCAGTATTACATCATCCTAAGCAAAGCTGAAATGATTCCACAAGTGTGTGAACCGGTAACTCCACAATCATAAGAGATCCTGTTTTTGCAAGGTACATCCTATCATGTCAAATCTTCTCAACAAACACTCAAATTCAACATTTTAGTCATGAATCCTTCATCTGCAACCATTACCTGATAAATGTCTCAGCCAAGTGACAGATGAAGAATGCATGCAATGGGCTTCTTTCATAGTAGTTTCATTTCTACCATCAAATTTCAACTCAAACATAGGTCCTATGTCCACATATAATACCTACAAAGGCACAAATCTCTACTTTTGCATCAAAAAAACTGAAATGACCACAAACTTTGAGCATCTGGTCATACTCAGCAAGCAGATCTTTTGGTTCAATGTCCCTTCAAGGGCCACAGGTTCTCCTACAACAATGATAGTGGCAGAGATCAGACCCTATTACAGATACCAGTAATATACCTCAACCTTGATCTGAAATTGAACACGCATCCATTCAGCAAATTTATGCAATGATGCTGATCTGCATACCAACATCAATTGATTAGTGTGACAGTAAAGCAAAGGTCAAGACCACAACAATGAACTGTACAACAAGACTAAGATCAGCAGTTTCTGTTGACAAGCTCTCTCTCTCCCTTGTGCCAAGTAACCACCCTAAATCATCATCAAAGATAACTTTGCCAAGAGTACATACATACTCAGTTTGTTGATGTGATTATCAGAAACCAGAGACAAACCAACTGACACTTAAACCAACATGACTTTGAAGGAGAAATTTGGGTAATACCCCTTAGCATTATGACAGAACTGTTCACGTGAATCCAAAATGAGGATCACGTCGTATGCATGCATGCTTGCCCAAAACTTTCACCAACTGCCAAAGGGGGGCACAGCAAGCTCATTGTCTGCTCCTGAGGAAAACAACAGTTAGCCCTTTTAGACTCAAGGAATTTTTTTATAATTTGAAGAGCTTCAGGTCACTAGTAGTGCAAGTTCTTTCCAAAACATTTGCTGAGATTGTGTCCATTTATTCATTCACTCACTCACTCACTTTACACCTTGTCAACATTCACTCATTATGCAACCCCACCATCACCCACAAGCACCATCACTTACAAGCACCATTGCTTATAGCCACACCCATCATCACCCACAAGCACCGATCACTTACAAGCACCATCGCTTATAGCCACACCCATCATCACCCACAAGCACCATCACTTACAACCACCATTGCTTATAGCCACACCCATCATCAGCTACAACTATACCACTCCCCATCTCAAACTCCCAAAATTTTATAATTTTTTACAAAAATATGACAAAAAACACGTGCTTGCAATAAGGTTTTTCTTTAAGTTTTTAAGAATTATTTTGTAAAAAAAAATGATGTAATTTTATTTTTTATAAAAATACAAATGAACACACTTGTAATAAGGTTATTTTATTTTATTTTATTTTAATAATTTTATAAATTTTTAACAATTCTTTTGTGAAGGTAAAAAATGATGTAATTTTTTTTTATGAAAATATGAATAAACACACTTTCAGTAAGGTTTATTTTGTATTTTTTAATAATTCTTCTGTGAAAAAAAAATGAAAAATAGAAGTAAAAGTTGATGGAAAAGATGAAAAGGAACTAAATAAAGAAAATAATAATAATAATAATAATAATAATAATAATAATAAAAGTATAAAATTGAAATAAGAATTGAAAAGGAGAAAAAAGTTATAAATTAGAATATTTATCTAAAATATCCATTTAGATATTTTAATAAAGCTCGTAATTTTAATGATGAAATGTGATCATTTATTTATTTTTAATGTTGATTGGAAGTTTCATAAAAATTTGAATGAACCCTAATTTATTTATTTGTGGTTTGCTAAAGAAGTGTTAACCTTACTTAAGGGAATCAAAAATTCAAATCCACCTTTAAAAATGTTCATGCTAAAAATTTTACAATTTTAATCTAATCATATTTGCTCCACATTTTTAATTTCATCACAAGAAATGTAAGGTGGGGGTTTTTTTTTTCTTCTTAATACCAAGAAAAAGGTAATGTTTATTAAATTTATATTTAGTTTCAAGTGTAAATTTTGAAATTTAAAACTATATCTGGATTTTTGAATTTTTTGGTTACATTTCTTGTGTTTAAGGTTTAAATTAGGTTTAAATTATATGTAGGCAATTTCATTTCACTCTTTTTCATCATGTGAGAAAAGAGGTAGGGTTTTTTTTTTTAAATATATTATCAATGCAATATACATAATGAATATTTTGTTATGTTTATAATAAAATTTTCCTTAAGGTTTTTGGTTAATAATTTTTTGGTTTATGGATTAAATTTTAAATCTTTGGGTTTAAAGGTTAAAATTTAGGGATTTTGGATAGGAGATTTTAACTTTAAAAATAAAGTTTAAATTATGAAATTTAAAGATTTAAAATTGTTATAGTTTTGAAGGTAATATTTATATGTAAATAGACATTGTAGTGTCCTGAATGTATCATTTTCATGTGATCAATCTTAGATGTAAATATAACACTTAAAAAATAACAAATCAATGGATCATCTCAAATAGCTAAAAAAGACATTAAACATGTTTAAATGGGTATCAAACAATGTTACAAGATTTGGTCATGTTTAAATTCATATATAGTAAAATGATTATTAATTACATATTTAAAAAAATCACAATCACACAGTAGCAAAAATAAACTAACATTGTATTCTATTCGTGAAAAAAAACCACACCATCAAAATGATCAAGCAATGAATATTTGCATTCTAAGTGATGCACATGTTTAGAGATGCAATAATAATATAAAAAAACTATAGTTCAATCAAAAATTGAAACCGAATGTGATTGTTTTCAAAAATGTGCATACAACAAATAAAAAAAGAAGAAATTCACCTTAATCACAATACTTATGACATTTCAGTGAATTCTTTTAATAATGCATCATAAAATGTGAGAAGCATCCTACAAGATGTTTTGTTTATGAAATGTTTTCCCAAAGAAATATTTTCAATAGGATAAAATAGATTCAAAATTTATAAAAAAACTAACATATCCAAGATGTTAAAATTAGCATGGAATATCCTATATTGAGGGTAAATGAAAAATAAGAATATTTCCAAAAAAAAAATGCAGGTTTCAATTATCGTAAATAAAAAATGATTCATGGGATATATGTGTTCATGCATCCTATTTAATTAATTCTTTCATGGTTTCTATGGTGTTATTTTCAATTAAACATAAGATTATGTGAGATGTTATTTTTTATGTAAGTTTTAAACAATCACAAATGATAAACTAATGTGATTTTCTTTCATTAATAGCATGAACAATTATACATATATTAACATTGCATTAAAACAATTGAGCAAAAACAATTTATCATCATTCACATGATGTGAATTCTAGATAATCATAAGTTGACAAGTGATCAAACTTGAGTAACAAATAGTTAGTAAATATTTAATAAAAAAACTAAGAATGAAAAAACACATTTTTCACATTTTTTGACACATTCGCATAAAACATTCTTTTGATTTTAGGGTTATATATGTTGAATCATCATTTCCATAGTGCCACCTAAAAATTTAATACATCCATCACTTCAGCTACCACTAAATTGCAACAATTGAAAAAAGTCGCACAAGCACACATGAGGGATGAAGATGAAGAGCTATTTGTGTTAATTGGGGAGCATGATGAAGGCACATCTTCCATGATTGGATCCCAAGACTATCCTTTGGACCATGAAATCGCAAAAAAAATATGATCCATGTCCACTCCACAAACCATGTCTCATCCCTTTTTGGATTCATGACTATTTGCACAACCGTGGGCTTCAACCCATGTCTTAATACTTTTTGGGTTCATCATGTGTAATTATGTTTAATTGCTTTCTAGATTAATGGCATGGCACAACCATGTCTCTCACCGTTCTCTGGATCCTTAGCGTGGTGCAACCATGTCTCATCAATTTCTGTAGCTTCAGAAAGAAAATTATGCTATCAATTGATGTTTGAACAACAATTGAGTTGCTTCTGCACAATGATCAAATCTTGAGTTGCATATGTGATGGTGGACATAACTAGTTTGAGTTCACATATGTGACAATGGTAGACCAAATTGGTTGAACTTGTGTTATGGACTTCATTATGTAAAATTGGTTAAGTTTGATGTGTCTCTTTTTTTGGTAAATGTCGGTAACAAAAATGTTGATGTGCAAAGTAGGAAGCAGGTACTCAAAGGAATTGGGAATTAACTTGGATGCAAGTGATGTGAAAGTGTAAAGATGGTTTTGGTTGTCAATGTCTTTTACTGGCATTTGACTTCTCATGTACTGAAGCAGATCTTCAAGGTACATACGTACACATGTTGATATTGCATGCTGCCCAGTTCTCATTGATTGTGATTGTGTATTTTGTGGTTGAAATTCTTTCTAGATTGAAGTTTTGCCTATGCTTTGGTTCCAATCTGTTACAGGAAAAAAGAAGTAGTTGGTATTGCATGCTGCCCAGTTCTCATTGATTGTG
>Ga0116231_10014729_pt1 | contig 10393 bp, 11 predicted proteins | sample S1TSphgellanicum_2_FD_89695 | JGI IMG/M metagenome (GOLD analysis project Ga0116231, IMG submission 89695) | Host-associated microbial communities from peat moss isolated from Minnesota, USA - S1T2_Fd - Sphagnum magellanicum MG | ecosystem: Host-associated > Plants > Peat moss > Unclassified... | reverse complement strand
GCCGGTGCATTCGGCCACCCGGCCGAGCCAATCGAGCATCATCGCATCGGCATAGCCGCGCCGCTCGGCCCGATGTTTCGAGATCGTACAGATCATATAAAGCCCGGCCGCTTTAGCGCGGCTCGGCGCGGTCATCGGATCTGGCCGGTGATATTCGGCAATATCGAGGCGGATGCCCTTCATCTTCTCATTGACGTCGAACATACTCGGCCAATCCCAAGCCGCGATCGCCACATTGATTGTCGCGTTTTGCGCCGCGACGGCCATCATTTCGCTGCCGCGCCAAGCGAGCGGGCGCACATAGCAATCGGTGAAATTATTCTTTTCGACCACGAGCTGCTTGAAGGCGTCGAGATCGGCGACAGAATAAGGAATTTCGAAATCAAGCAGGCTCGCCGAGGTCTTGAACCGCTCCGAATGCTCGGTGGATTTGAAAATACGGCCGCCATAGGCCCGTTCGCCTTCGAATACGCAGGAAGCGTAATGGAGGCCATGCGACAGCACATGCAGCTTCGCATCCTTCCAGTCGACAAGCTGACCATTCATCCAAATGAAACCGTCACGCTGGTCGAAAGGCAAGACTGACATTGGGGCCTACTCCTCCGGGACCAGTGCTGGCAGACCATGGCTTTTGAGGCGGGGTCTTCGTAAAAACGGGCGGTTTTAACGCCAGATTAGGCGCTTCACCTTAGTCTTGACGCCTAACAACCTTCCTGAAATATGTCAATAATACTGACTTATAAATGGACATCTAGAAATGGGCTTCGTTCCGCCCCTTTTGGCATGCAACAGCTTTAGACTGAAGCGCTTCGATCTATACGTCCGCAGGTGATTTTCGTGGATTCAATTATATCCAAGAAGAATGGTTCACAAGAAGCACCCCGCGCCAAGCCGCACACCGGGGATGCCGAATCCGCGCCTATGTTCGACCTGATCGAACTCCTCTTTTTCGCCTATCGCGATTTCGTCCGCGATGCCGACCTCGTTCTCGAAAATTATGGTTTTGGCCGCGCCCATCACCGGGTTTTGCATTTCGTGAGCCGGCGCCCGGGCCTCACGATTGCCGAATTGCTCGACATATTGAAGATCACCAAGCAGAGCCTCAACCGTGTGCTCAAGGAATTGCTCGGCCAAGGCTATGTCGAGGTCAGCATGGGCGTGATCGATCGCCGCCAACGGCTGCTCTATCCAACTGCGAAGGGCAACGATCTCGCGCAGGAAATCGCGCGCTTGCAGTCGCGCCGGTTCAGCCGGGTGCTGGCGCAATTGCCAGCTGGCGCACGCGCCTCGGCCTTTGATTTCCTTCTTGCCATGGTCGATGCCGGAGAACGCGATAAGGTCGCGGCCTTCATCGCGGCGGGCGCTCCCGCCCCGGCTTCAAAGACAAGGACCAAAACGTGAGCGGAAGCGAGACCGCGGCGCCTCCTGCCGATGCGCCCGCCGACGATGCCGCGCATTTGCTCGTGGTGGATGACGACCGCCGCATCCGCCAGCTGCTCTCGCGCTATTTGACAGAACAAGGCTATCGCGTCACGACCGCTGGCACCGCTGCCGATGCAACGGCCTGCCTGAAGAGCATCTCCTTCGATCTCATCGTGCTCGATGTGATGATGCCGGGCGAGAATGGATTTGATTTCGCCGCGCGCCTGCGCGCCGACACCACCGATCGCGGGCAAGTGCCCATTTTGATGCTGACAGCCCGCTCTGAGACAGACGACCGCGTGCGCGGCTTCGAAACCGGGGTCGATGACTTTCTGGCCAAGCCTTTCGAGCCGCGCGAGCTTTCCTTGCGCATCGCCTCGATCCTGAAACGCACCCGGCAGCACAGCATGCCGGATACGATGATCCAGGTCCGCTTCGGCGACTTTACCTTCGACCTGGGGCGCAGCGAATTGCGGCAAGGCAATGAAATTATCAGATTAACCGATCGAGAACGCGAAATGCTAAGCCTGCTTGCCGGAAACGCTGGCGAGACCGTATCGCGCGAGACTTTGGCCGGCCCGGCGGCTGCGGGCAATGAACGGACGATCGATGTGCAAGTCAACCGGCTGCGCCGCAAGATCGAACGCGATCAGGCCAATCCGCTGCATTTGCAAACCGTGCGCGGTGCCGGCTACCGCTTGCTCATCGACCGCTAGAACATACCTATTGAAAGAGGCCTGACTTTTCAGATGATATCGCGCGTTCAACAGAAGGAAAGATCATGATCAAGGTTCAAAATTCATTGATCATGCTCTAACCGGGGCAAGGATATGACCTACCTCGCTCTGCCTGCCATGATTCAAAAGCCGAGGGCGCTTTGGCGCAGCTTCGCCCGCAAACTCGCAAGCATTTGGCCGAAAGGACTTTATGCGCGGTCGCTGCTGATCGTCATTTTGCCCATGGTGATTTTGCAATGTGTGGTGACTTATGTGTTCATGGAGCGGCACTGGCAGCTCGTGACGACTCGTCTTTCTACCGCGCTCACCCAAGACATCGCAGCGCTTATCGATCTTTCCATAGCCTACCCAAGCGAAGCTGAACTCGATACGCTTTCGCGCATCGCCCAAGACCGTTTGAAAATGGACGTCGAATTTCTACCGAAAGGTCCATTGCCTCCCAGCCTGTCAAAACCATTTTTTTTAACTGTCGATAAAGCGCTGTCGAACGAAATCCGCAAACAGATCGGCCGGCCCTTTTGGCTCGACACAGTCGGGCGTTCGAATTTCATCGAGATTCGCGTTCTGCTCGATCATTCGATCCTGCGGGTCGTCGCTCCACGCAGCGCCGCCTATGATTCGAACTCCTATATTTTCATTTTGTGGATGACCGGCACATCGCTGGTGCTCATCGTCGTCGCCATCGCCTTTTTGCGCAATCAGATCCGCCCGATCCTGCGTCTCGTCCGCGCGGCGGAAGCCTTCGGAAAGGGCCGCAATGTCGAGTTCCGCCCGCGCGGCGCCCGCGAGGTCCGGCAGGCTGGCTATGCGTTCATTGAGATGAAACGCCGCATCGAGCGTGCCATTGAGCAGCGCACGACGATGCTGAATGGCGTCAGTCACGATCTGCGCACCATCCTCACCCGCTTCAAGCTTTCACTCGCCTTGATGGGCGGCGAAGAAACGGAAGAAGTGCAGAAAGACATTGAAGAAATGCAGCGCATGCTCGAGGCTTATCTGGCCTTCGCGCGCGGCGATGCTGGAGAGCCTTCCGTAAGCGTCGATATGCGGAGCTTCCTCGAAGAGCTATGCGCGGACGCCGAACGTCACGGCCACGATATCAAAATGTCCTTTGCCGGAGACCCGGTCGTCACCGTGCGCGCCGATGCCTTCAAACGCTGCCTCGCCAATCTCATCGGCAACGCCTGCAGGCATGCCAAAACGATCTCGATCGACGGCCAGCGCGATGCACGTTTCCTGACAATCCATGTCGATGACGATGGCCCCGGCATTCCCGCTGACAGGCGCGACGATGTTTTCCGGCCCTTCTTCCGTCTCGATGAAGCCCGTAATCAAGATGAAGGCATCAATGACGGCACTGGGCTCGGGCTCGCGATCGCACGCGACATCGCAAGCTCGCACGGCGGCGACATCACGCTCGGCGAAAGCCCCTCGGGCGGTTTACGCGCGACCGTGCGGGTGCCGGTGTAGCTGTTCGCACAAGGCTGTTCTTTCATGCGCGATATCCTCTTCATCATTGGGTTCCCCCTGCTCGCCATGCTGGCTGGAGCGAGTTTGGTCATTCAGATTGCCCTCAACGCGAGCCTGCGATCGGAGCTTGCCTCCTGGTCCTGGGCCGCGCTTGTCAGTTATTTTGGCGGCACGCTGATGATGCTGATTATCGTGGTGTTACAGCGCGGAGAGCGTCCGTCTGCGGGCACCGCCACTTCGAGCCCGTGGGCGCATTGGACGGGCGGCTTCTTCGGCGGGATCTACATCATCTTATCGATCGTCTTGCTTCCTCGCCTCGGCGCCGCCGCGGTGGTTGCCTTCGTCCTCTCAGGCCAGATGTTGACGGCGCTGGTCTTCGATCATTATGGCCTGATGGGCCTGCCGCTCCACGCGGTCACGCCGCTTCGCCTGGCAGGGGCGGTGCTCCTCATTTCAGGCGTGGTGCTCATACGCATTTAAAATCTGATATTGAGCCAATAGCTCAGCTTGAATGCGATCCGCTTAAAGAAATTGAAAGATTTTGTGACCGGACGGCGTATTGTGAGGTGCCAGAAGAACCTATCTTATTGCCAGATTGCTTCACCTTTACCGGCAGAAACCGACAATCATGCACATGCCGCATTTGACCCGCCGTTTTTTGATGACCGGTGCCGCCGCGTCGGCCGCTCTCGGCTTGGCTGGATGCGGCACCGATACACCCGGCGCAACTGTCCAGGGCGCTTCACCATCCGCACCGCCGAATGCGCAAGCATCCGCGCTGGAAGATGCGCCCGCGGGCCATTACGGGCCGGTCACGAGCGAGCCCTTCCCCGTCCCTGGCATCAAGCTCGCGCAAATCGAGCCCGCGTTTTTACGCCGGGAAGTTGCCTACGCGACCGCCGAACCGCCTGGGACCATCGTCGTCGATCCAGCGCATCACTATCTCTATCTTGTCGAGGCCAACGGGCAAGCCATGCGCTATGGCGTCGGCGTCGGGCGGGAAGGATTTGGCTGGTCGGGTGAAGCGACAATCAAGAGCAAGCAGGAATGGCCTGACTGGTATCCGCCCAAGGAAATGATCGAGCGCCAGCCGGAGCTCAAGGCCAAAATGGCGACCTTGCAAAGCGGCATTGGCATGCACGGCGGCACCGGCAATCCGCTTGGCGCGCGGGCCATGTATCTCTGGCAAGGCAATGTCGATACGTTGTTTCGCATCCATGGCACGACAGAACCCTGGACGATCGGCAAGAGCGTCTCATCCGGCTGCATCCGCATGATCAACCAAGATGTGATCGACCTTTATGGCCGCGTCCCCGCTGGCACGCGCGTGGTCGTGCTGGGTCACGCGAAACCGAAGGTGAGCTGATCACCGCTGGCAGGCGCCGCAGTAAAAACTCGCCCGGCCAGATTGAACGATGCGCTTGACCCTGCCGCCGCAGCCGTCTCGCCGGCACGCTTCGCCTTCGCGGTCGTAGACGCGGAACGTGTGCTGGAAATAGCCGAGCGTGCCATCGGTCAAACGGTGATCGCGCAGCGTCGAACCGCCCGCGGCCAGCGCCTCTTCCAACACCTCGCGGATGACGCGCGCCAGCACGTGCGCGCGGTCCGTGGCGCGGCCGTCTTTTCGCGCAAGCGTTCCAGCCGCGCGGCGCGGCGACAATCCGGCCCGGTGCAAAGCCTCGCAGACATAGATATTGCCGAGCCCCGCGACGAGCGTCTGATCGAGCAGCGCGGCTTTCAAGGGCGCGGTCTTACCAGCAAACAACCGCGCCAGAACCTCGCCGTCGAGCTCATTGCCAAGCGGCTCCAACCCGACGTTTTTAAAGAGCGCATGTTCAGCGATTTCGGCGCGCGCAATGATCTGCATGAAACCGAAGCGGCGCGGATCGTTATAAACGATGCGCGCACCGCTCGAGAGATCGAAGACCACATGGTCATGCGCGGGATCTTTGCTTGTATCGTAATAATAAGTCCCAAGCAGGGTCGCACCTTCGCGCGCCTCGATCCGGAACGAGCCAGACATGCCAAGATGCATGACAAGCACTTGGCCATCATCGAGATCGGCGAGGAGATATTTGGCACGCCGCCCTAGCGCCTCGATGCGGCGCCCGGTCAGGCGCGCCGCGAAATCCGCTGGAAACGGAAACCGCAGGTCAGGACGCCGCTGATCGATGGATTCAAACCGCGCACCGATCATGGCGGGCGCCAAGCCGCGGCGCACGGTTTCGACTTCGGGAAGTTCTGGCATCTTTCCTAAGTCTAGGAAAGCGCCGGGCCCGTCAAGCCATTACCAGCAGCGGCGATATCCGTGATGCCAATGACAGCGGTGCCGGTGATAATAACCGGGCCGGATGCCCAGCGCGCCGTTGACCGTTCCAACCCCGGCGCCGATCGCGCCGCCGACAACCGCGCCCACCGGACCTGCCGCGCGGTCTCCAGCATGAGCGCCTTCTTCCGCCCCGCCAACCAATCCCTGCGCCTCAGCGATAACAGGGAACGCCAACGCGGCGCAGAGACCGGCGGCGAGGACTAAACGCAATTTCATCAGATTCTCCTTGATAGACATGCCATAGCAGCATGCTACGGCAACGCCTGTCATCCAGTTTAGTTTCCGCGTTTTTGCGTTTACTTAGCCGCCAGCGCTCATGAGCTGGCAGCAGGAGCAGCCACGGATCTTTACGAAGCTTTTTCGACCTGGCCGCGAATTTCACCCGGCTTATTGGCCTGCGTATGAATATTGAAATAGACGTTACCGTCCAAAAGATCCTTGGCTTGCGCATCGGTCAAAGTGGCCGAACCCTCGATTGGATTTTGATCGACGCCGGTTACGGGAACCTCGACAGGGGCGCTCTTGCCTGGTCCGGCAGGACCATGAAAATGCGCCGCGGTGGCAGGACCCGTCAGCCCGGAATAAGTCACATTCCAGGTGAGCTTTTTCGTTTCCGTATCATAGGTTCCCTTGAGAGTACCCGTTCCCGCGGTCGTATTGGGCGGCGTTTCTTCCGACCCTTTCAAACTGGCCTTCAAATTAATTGTTTCGGCGAGGCAAGGTGCGCTTGCCGCGCACAGCGCCGCGAACGCCGTCGCGGCAAAAACAGCCTTTTTCGAAGAGTGAAGCATTTCTTTCTCCCAAGTTGATGAACGCGGCGGATGCGCTTTCAAACTATTCGCGCAAACAAATTGTCGGCCGGTGAGACAAAGGCGGGTTCTCAACACCGCCATCGCCGTCTCCAAACAAATAGCATTTCCGGTAAGGCTAACACATGACAAATTGTTGAAATGACATGTCGCTCAAGCAGAAAAGATCAAGTCCATTGCTACCTTCCATAGCCATAGGAAATATCCCGCGCTATGCTGGCCGCTGGAGAAGAAATATGTACGAACCGCATTCAAATAATTCAGCGGAAAAAACCCATTTTGGTTTCTCGACCGTGCCGCTTCAACAAAAGCAGCACCTCGTCGATGATGTCTTCCATCAGGTGGCCGCGCGTTACGACCTTATGAACGATCTCATGTCTGGCGGTCTGCATCGCCTATGGAAAGATCGTTTTGTCGGCAGGCTCAATTTGCCGCGATCACGCCGCGCCCGCCATCTCGATCTCGCAGGCGGTACCGGCGATATCGCTTTCCGCATTCTGAAACAGCCCGATTACGCAGGCTCTGTCACGATCCTCGACATCAATGGCAATATGCTATCCGTTGGCCGCGAACGCGCAGCGAGACAGCGCTTGCAAGGCAAGCTCGATTTTATCGAGGCCAATGCTGAGGATCTTCCCTTCGCGCCCAATAGTTTCGATAGCTGCACGATCGCTTTCGGCATTCGCAATGTGCCGCGTATCGAAAAGGCGCTTACCGAAATCCATCGCGTCCTGCGCTATGGCGGACAGTTTCTCTGTCTTGAGTTTTCAACCGTCACGCTTCCAGTCCTTAATCGCATCTACGAAGCCTATTCTTTTCATGCGATCCCCCGTATTGGCCGCATGGTGACGGGCGATGAAGATGCCTATCGCTATCTTGTCGAATCGATCAGACAGTTTCCAACGGCCGATTCTTTTGCTGCGATGATCGAAAAAGCGGGTTTTGCGCGTGTCTCCTTTTCGCGCATGAGCGGCGGCATTGTCGCCGTCCATTCTGGCTGGAAAGTTTAAAGGAGCCGCGTGATTTTCCATCTCGGATCTTATCTTCGCCTCGCAAGGGCTGGCTTCGTCCTGGCTCGGGCGGGAGTTTTCCGCGACGTCGATCCCACCCTTCTTCCGCCGGCCGCGCGATTACCGCTGGCGATCGCGAGCCTCATCGCGCGGCGCGACAAAGGGCCAAGTCTTGCACGCCTGCCAGATGCCGTCAGCGAACTCGGCCCGTCTTATGTGAAACTCGGGCAGTTTTTAGCGACCCGGCCCGATGTTGTCGGCGCCGCGGCCGCGCTCGAACTTGAACGTCTGCAAGACCGTGTGCCCGCTTTTCCGAAAGCTGTGGCGATCGCCACGATCGAAGCTGCTTTCAATCAGAAAATCGAACAGCTCTTCGTTCAATTTGGCGACCCTGTCGCCGCCGCGTCGATGGCGCAAGTGCATCGCGGAAGAGTCCGCGACAGCCGGGGTGAGCGCGATGTTGCGATCAAAGTGCTGCGGCCGGGCGTCGAGCGGCTTTTCAGGCGCGATCTAGGCGACATGTATGTTGCCGCGCGTTTCGCCGAATATTGGTTGCCAGAAGCGCGCCGGTTGAAGTTCGTCGAAGTCGTCGACACTTTGGCCCGCGCGGTCAAAATGGAAATCGATTTCAGGCTGGAGGCCGCCGCCGCTTCTGAGTTTGGCGAAAACGTCGCCAAGGACAGCGATTTCAGCGTCCCCCGCATCGATTGGGACCGGACTGCCAAAGACGTGCTGACGCTCGAATGGATCGACGGTGTGCCCTTGTCCGATACCGCCAGCCTCATCAAGGCGGGCTTTAATTTGCCGGACCTTGGCCGCGTCGTCATTCAATCCTTTTTACGGCATGCGATGCGCGACGGCTTCTTTCATGCCGACATGCACCAGGGTAATCTCTTCGTCGATCGCGAGGGCCGCATCGCCGCCGTCGATTTCGGAATCATGGGACGGCTTTCGTTTAACGAGCGGCGGTTCCTCGCCGAGATCCTCTATGGCTTTATCACGCGCGATTATTATCGCGTCGCGGAAGTCCATTTCGAAGCGGGCTATGTGCCGCGCATTCATAAGGTGGAAGATTTCGCGCAGGCGATCCGTGCCATCGGCGAGCCCATCCATTCACGCACGGCCGACCAGATTTCGATGGCGAAATTGCTGACGCTTTTGTTCGAGATCACCGGCCTCTTCGATATGAAGACGCGCCCCGAACTCGTGCTTTTGCAAAAGACAATGGTCGTCGTCGAAGGTGTCGGCCGCGGTCTCGACCCAAAGCTCGACATGTGGTCCACGGCCGAACCCGTCGTACGTGTATGGATCGAAGAAAATCTCGGCATCATCGGCAAGCTACAAGATGGTGCGCGAACCGCATCGCTCCTGTCGAAGGTCGCGGCCAATCTTCCGCGCGCTTTGCTGCGCGCCGAAAATATCGTCAAGCAATTGGAAATCATGGCTGAGGACGGGCTCGATCTGTCGGAGACCGCGCTCAAACAAATTGGCCAAGCTCAAGCCAAGGCACAGCGCTTCGGCCATTTGGCGCTCTGGGCCATTGCGATCATGGCCGCGATTTGGCTGCTAAAATAATTACTTGTTTTTATAAGAAGCAATAAACTTTGGAAGCCATGCTGGTTTTTCGACTTCGGACAGATCATCAAAATGAGAAACGACCTGATTTAATATTTTTTCGGTAACGATCAGGCTCCACAGTTTCCAATACTCTCTAAACTCTTCCGTATAGTCGCGCGCCAAAACTCGTTTGAGGAAATGTTCATTTAGGCGGGATTTTTGCTTGGCGTCCAAATCTGCATGCTTCAACGCTCTTGCTAGTTTCGTCCTCAAGAAACCGGAATAGGATCCGATGTATGCTAGTTCTATGTACCTTATTGCAATTTCGCAGCATGCGTCGTCGCCCGCGCGAATTCCGTCAGAGACGCGATATAACGTCTCCCTGTAACGCTGCCATTCATAACGCTGTGTCATCCAAGCTGGAGCTCCACCTCGGCAGATCTCGAAGTCGGAAATTGGATATGTGCCGCGCATAAGTGCGTGCGCGCCGAATATCTCATCGGCTTTCCAACCTTTGGGAACGCCATGATACACTTCAAGCGGAATATTGACGCCTCTATGCCGCCATATCATTTTGTCTTTTTCCTTATAGAGAACAATTTGCCCTCAAATCACTGCTTCAAATCTCTTAACCTTGCCCTTATTTAACAAATTTAATCCGTGAAATTTGGTCAATCTGGGTTATAAATCGTTTGGGCTCTCGCCCCCGCCCTTCGAGGCTCGCTTACGCTCGCACCTCAGGGTGAGGGCTTTAAGTCCCTCATGCTGAGGAGCGGCCATGCGGCCGCGTCTCGAAGCACGAGGGACTTCAACGTCTGACGCAAGAATGACCACACAAAAACGCATTCTTCTCATCATAGGCGGCGGCATCGCGGCCTATAAGGTGCTCGATCTCATTCGCCGTGCGCAAGAGCGCGGGATCACTGTCACACCGGTGATGACGGCGGCTGCGAAACATTTCGTGACGCCGCTCTCGGTTGCGAGCCTTGCGCGGACGAAAGTCCATGAAGACCTTTTCGCGCTAACCGAAGAAGCGGAGATGGGACATATCGAACTCTC
>Ga0116231_10014728_pt1 | contig 10393 bp, 7 predicted proteins | sample S1TSphgellanicum_2_FD_89695 | JGI IMG/M metagenome (GOLD analysis project Ga0116231, IMG submission 89695) | Host-associated microbial communities from peat moss isolated from Minnesota, USA - S1T2_Fd - Sphagnum magellanicum MG | ecosystem: Host-associated > Plants > Peat moss > Unclassified... | reverse complement strand
TTTTCCGGCGCGCGCGGCGGCTGATTCCGACAGTATCCAGATCAGCACGCCTTGCAGCAGCAGGCTCACCATTTCCGCCGCCGCATCCGCCAGGCCATAGGCTGCGGTTTGGATATCGGTCATGGGCGGCCGCCTGGGATCGGACCCCGCATTCCAGGCCATGCCCATGGCGCTTCTGACCATGTTGAAGACATTCGAGATGCCTGCAAAAACTTCGCGCAGAAGAAAGCCGATGCCCATGCCGTCGAGAATCAGGAAGCCCGCATCCAAGCCGAGTTCGCCGCCCGCGACCGCCGCCGGCACGGCACCGGCACCCGCTGTCAGAACACCCGCCAGAACACTGGCGACGGTCGCGCCCGCTAGCGTGGTGATGGCCAGAACGCCAAGCGACATGACCAGGCCGGGAATGAAGGCCTTCTTCAGTTCTTCCACATCCATGCGGATTTTGTCGCGGATGGCATCGTCGGCAAAGTCGCTCGCCATATAAATGGCTTCGGCCACATGCGCAACGCGGATGGAGGTGTCTTCGGCGTCGTGGACAAGGCCGACGGCCGAATGATAGGCGGATTCGGCGAAATGTTCGGTGCCGTGGACGGCACCCCAGAACCAGGAGCCTTCGTCCGGATCGCGGCGCGCGTAGGGCTGTGAGCTGCCGGGCCCGTTGCCGCCTGCGGGAGAAGCGGGGTTGGCCACCGCGCCGGTCCAGCCGGCGGGCGTGGGACGGTTCCCCGTTGGATTTTGCGCGTAACCTCCCATCCCCGATGAGCCCTTAGCTGTTGATCAGGACCATGGGGGCGGAAATGGAGATGGAAGCAGGCGTCAGTTGAATGGAACTTGCGCCGCATGAGATAGTGACTCCCGACACGCCGCTGGTAATGGAGATGCTGCCCACATCGGCTTGTATAGTGATGTTGCCCAGCGCCGCCTGAGTGGTAATGTTGCCCATGTCGGCTTTGGTGCTGATGTTGCCCATCGAGGCCTCGGTGGAGATGTTGCCCATGTCGGCTTTCACGGAGATGTTCCCCGTCTGGGCTTCTTCGGAGATGTTGCCCTTGTTGGACGTCGTGGAGATGTCCTGCTGAACGGTGATCGTCCGTTTGCCTTTCTCGACCGCGATGCTGTCGTTGCCGGTCTCGACGGTGCGGCTCTCGTTCACATGAATGGTGCTGCTGCGGTTGTTCTTGATCAGGGAGTTCCAGTCCTTCTCGGCCTGGATGTAGATTTCCTCGCTGCCCATTTTGTCCTCAAAGCGCAGCATGTTGTAGTTGGATGAGTCGCCGCCGGTGCTGCTGTGAGTCAGCACGCCGCTCTGCGTTTTGTTGCCCGGCAAAGAGAAGATGGGCATGTTGGTGGCATTGTAGACGCTGCCGATGACGACGGGGCAATCGGGATCGCCTTCCATGAAGCTGATGGCCACTTCGTCGCCCACGCGCGGAATCCACTGCTGGCCCCATAACTTTCCCGCCCAGGGCTGGACGACGCGCACCCAGCACGCGTATTTCGCGTCGCGGTCCCAGCAGAAGCGCACTTTCACGCGGCCGAATTGATCGGGCCAGATTTCTTCGGTGTCGCCGGACGGGCTGTCGTCAATGACGAAGGCAGGCTGCAAACCGTGAACCAGAGCGCGTCCGGTAACGCGCTGGGGAACGTAAGGAACGGCGGCGGGAATGGCGGTGAATGAGTTTTCGTACGGTGGGCGCGTGAAATCGCGGTCGCGATAGGCGGGCTGCTGCGTCAGCCGCTGCGAGATATTGGTGAGCAGAAAAAATCCCGGAGAGGAAACGCCTTGCACGTCCACCTTGTAGCCGCTCGTGAAGGCGCGGCATTTCGAAGTGCCGTTGACGATGGTTTGTGATGCCTCCTCCTTCTCCATGCGGGTCCGGACGGTTTTCTCGGCTTCGAGGGGAAGATTTGAAACGGACCCCTCTCTGTTGAAAAGTTTGGCGTCCTCGCCCGGAAAATCGTACGCCTCAAACTTCATTCCCTCGGCGGCTACGCTGGTGGAGGGTTCGCTCCGTTCCCAGAAGTGGCCGGGCGCTTCGTGATGATAATCGCGCGTGGTCCATTTGCCCGGGCTCATGGATTCTTCCACCTGCCAGGACAAAATGGAATCGGCCGTGACGTCCTGTCCCGCGCCCGGCGAATACTTAAATGACGATTGAACCGGAGCTTCTTTATAACAGGACGGCGCGTCGCCCAGCACCATTACGTGATTGCCATTATCGTGTTCAAAGTAGTAGTAGATTCCTTCGTCTTCCAGCAGGCGGCTGATAAAGGCCAAATCGGTTTCGCGGTATTGGACACAGTAAGCGCGTTTCGTGTAGGTCTTTGTCAGTTCCATCCGGAACATGGCGCTGTAACCGTGGGCGCTGACAACCTGGCTGATGATGTCGGTAACGTCCATGTCCTGGAATATACGGCAGTTGGTGGCATAATTCAGGAACGAAAACCAGGGAACGATAGTGGCGGAAAAGAAGGCGAACTGATCATTCTGGCCGGATTGCACGAAACGTTCGCATAAGCCCGTCAGGTAACGGTCGCCGATGGTTTCGCCAAGGCTGACGTTCGTCAGCGATACCGCGACGGTCATGGAGGTGCCGACAAGCTGGTGGGGAACCACTTTAGAGGGATTGTCGGCTTCAATCTCCGACATCATGTTCAGCACGTAGCGGAAAGGACGCGAAACACCCTCCACGCCCGAAACGCTGTCCAGCAACAGCACATCTTTTCCAGCGTTGGTTGTGACTGAAATCAGCCGGTTATCCTGTGTGATGGGATCGCCCATGGTCCTCTTCCCTGCCCCGGTCTTATAAAAGCTCTAGTATTTCAAATTGGGCGTGCAAGCTAACCAGAATACGTCACCAAGCGCCGATAAATGGCTTAGACGGTTGGTTGTGTGAGTTGGCTTACCGACCTACTCCCATGAAATAGCAGGGAATACTAGCTTTTTTGTCCAGAAAACAGTGTAATTACAGAGTAATCTGACCCGTCCCGGACGCTCGTTGCAGTTGTCATTATGAAAATTAAATCCGTTAGCCTGGCATTGGCAAGCTCCGTTATTTTCAGTTCCGGCGTAATTTTGGCCGATACCATCAGTTCTGTGTCCTGCTCCACGCCAGCGGCGGCGCTGGTGACGGGTACCAGTTCTTGTTCGGCATCTTATTACGGCTATGCGAATGCGTCGTCCATTTCTTCGGTGACGCTGCCGGCCGGGGCGGGACAGCCGCTCCAAATCGACAGCGATTCCAGCGGCACGGCGATGCTGAGCGGCGTGCGCGGTATCGGCGGATATTCGACGGCGGAAGCTTCTACCGATCTGACAATTAATCTGGATACGGCGGGTCCGGTCCGGGCCGGTTATCTGGAACTGAATTTTCTGCAGAATTCATGGACCACGCCGGCATTCGGATCTATTAGTGAGCTGCTGACCATTGGCACATATAGCGTGAGCCCTGACGGTCAGGATCTGTCAATTTTTATTCCGGTGCAACTGGGGACGGACTTCGGCCTTAGTTTTCTGGACAGTCTGACTGTTAACGGCGATGCGGCCACGGGCGCAGCCTCGGGAGCGATTGGCGCGGATATTTCGCTCCTGGCTTTTGAAACGGACCAGACAACGGCCGTGCAGTTGTTTGATCCTCCCGGTTCGGTAACGGCCACGCCGGAACCGGCATCATTCGGAATAATGGCACTCGGGGTTTTGGCGGTGGCTGGTCTCATCCGCAAGCGCTAAAATTGGCGAAGTGCGTGCAATCCTTCTGATCTTTTTGCTGTTTTTCGCCAGGCAGGAGAATCCTTTTTCCGAACCCGCCCGGATACGGGTCCTGGTTTTCGCCCGAACCGACTGTCCCATCACCAACCGCTATGCGCCGGAATTGGCCCGAATTGCCCATGAATTTTCCGCGCAGGGCGTGAAATTCTGGATTGTTTACCCGGATTCCACTGAAACGCCGGACAAGATCGCCAAACACATGGCCGATTATCATTTGCCGGGCGAAGGTATTCCCGATCCTCATTTTGAATTGCAAAAGCGCGCGGAAGCAAAGATTTCTCCGCAGGCGGCTGTTTTTGACGGCAATGGCAAGCTGGTTTATTCGGGGCGGATTGATGATCGGTATGTGGCTTTCGGCAAGTCGCGGGCCGAGCCGCAGGTGCATGATCTGGAGAATGCGATTCAGGCCACGCTGGCGGGCAAGCCTGTGGCCCAGGCCCGCACGAAGGCGATTGGGTGCTATCTGGACGATTTGCAGTAACCGCGTTCTTGCTGGCCAATGGAGTTTGCTTCGGGCAGACCTTTGCGGGGAACGTAGCGCCAATCATCTATACGCAGTGCGCGCCCTGCCATCATTTGGGCGGCCCGGGGCCGTTTGCGCTGACTTCTTACGAGGACGTCCGCAGACATGCGCGCCAGATTGCCGATGTGACGCGCAGCCGTTATATGCCCCCCTGGCTGCCGGATCAAGGCCACGGCGATTTTGCCCATGAACTGCGGCTCAGCGATGCGCAAATCCAGACCATCGCCAAATGGGTCGCCGCCAACGACCCGCCGGGCGATTTAGCGAGTATCGCCGCGCCGTCTTTTGACAGCGGCTGGACGCTGGGTAAACCAGATGTGGTGGTGACGGCTTCGCACCCGTTCACGGTTCCGGCCAACGGAACCGACGTCTACTGGAATTTCATTTTTGCGCCGCATGTCGCCCAAAGCCATTACATCCGGGCGATCGAGATCCGGCCACGCAACGCCAAGCTAATCCATCACGCGAACATTATTGTGGATCGCTTTGGAACCATCACACAACCGTTTCCGGGCATGGACGTTTCGGTGCCTCGAAATCCCCTGGATCTGGACGGGCATTTTCTGTTTTTCAAGCCGGGCGCCATTAGCGAACCGGAGCCGGACGGCTTTTCCTGGCGGCTGGACCCCAGCACAACACTCATTCTAAACACCCACATGCAGCCTTCGGGAAAGGTGGAGATCGAGCAGCCGACCGTGGCGCTGTACTTTACCGACCAGCATCCGAAATTCGCCCCTTACCTGCTGCAACTGGAGAACGACGATGCGCTGAACATTCCGGCCGGTGTGAGCGATTTCGTCGTCAGCGACGATTTCAAACTGCCGATAGACACCAAGGTGCTGGCCGTCTATCCGCACGCGCATTATTTAGGAAAGCTGCTGGAAGCCTACGCGACGTTGCCGGATGGCACGCGCAAATGGCTGATCCGGATTCCCGACTGGGACCCGAACTGGCAGTCCGTTTACCGCTACCAGACGCCGGTGCTGCTGCCCGCCGGCAGCGTGATCGCGATGCATTATCACTATGACAATTCAGCCGCGAATCCCCGGAACCCAAACCATCCGCCCAAACGCGTGGAGGCCGGCAACCGCGCAACGGATGAAATGGCACATTTGTGGCTGCAAATTATGCCCGCCTCGCCGCAGGAGAGCCGCCGCGTCTACGCCGAAGCCTGGGCAAAGCAGGAAGTAGCAAAAAATCCCCGAAACTACGCCGCCGACGTCACCATGGGAGCCCTGGCGCTCGCCCGCTTCAACGCCCTGGACGCCGTGAAACCCTTGCACGACGCCGTAACACTGAATCCAGGCGACGCCATCGCCCATAACTTATACGGAACAGCCCTGGAAGCAACCGGCCGAAATTCAGAAGCCCGGCACGAGTTTGAAGCCGCCCTGCAAATCCAGCCCGACTTCGCAAACGCCCGCTTCAATTTCGCGCACTCGTTAGCCAAGGCCGGAAAGAAAGCGGAAGCAATCGAGAATCTCCAAATGATCTTGAAAAAGTATCCTGACGATGCAGCAGCCAAGGGATTTTTGGGGGAGCTTTCGGACCATTAAGAGCTTTCTGCTCGCCACTCAATCCATCCTCCGGCTGACGCCCGAAGCGGCTCCGCTTGCGCTGGTGCCTCGACGGACAGGGGTGAGATCGTGAATGGTTTAGGAGAACCTACTCGTACAGGTAGTGGCTTGCCCTCCAACTCGACATAGCCTCTTATACAGAGACTCTCCCAAAGGAATGATTATGAAAATCGCGAAAATTTCGACTATTTGCGGCGTCATTGTAACGATTGCAATCGGCATGGCCGCGCCGGCCACTGCGGGGCCCGTCAACCTCGTGATCAATGGAAGTTTCGAGGGCGCCACGGGGGTTACTCCGGCTGGCTGGACCGTTGGAGGCTCCGCCTTCGATCATTATCCGCCGGTGGCAATCGCCTATAATCAAATCGGTTTGTACCCCTTCGGAGCGCAAGGCGAATCCGTACCCACGGACAACGCAAATTCTCTCAGCCCCAACGCTGCCGGATCGAATGGCGTCTATTTTGTGAGCGACGAAGCGAAAAACCTTTCGCTATACCAGTACGTGTATCTGACACCGGGAAGTTACGATATCGGCTTCGACAGCTACGATACGTACAACGGAAGCGTCCAGCCGAATGACGCAACACTGACAGCAGAAATAGCTGGTGTTCAGCTTGCTAACTTCAGCGCGTCCAGCGTCTCGCCCGGCTCATGGTCTTCGCACGCGGGCGAAGCGCAAATCCAGACTGCCGGCGAATACCTGGTGAGCTTTGTCTTCAATACTCCAGATACACCTGCCAACCCGGACCCGAGCAACCCTAACGGCGAGTACAATGCCAAAGATATCGTTATCGACCGGGCTTACGTATTCTCAGCTTCGAATGGTGGAGGGACGCCTATCCCGAGTGCAGTTCCCGAACCCGCCAGCGTGGCGCTGCTTGGTGCCGGACTCGCGGGAGTGGCGGCATTACGCCGCTGGCGAAAAGCGGTGCGGGGTGGAAACGACTGACCTGGGTCCGCTGCCATTCAGAGTCAACACTTACACCGCGTTTTCAAGAGAGCGGTAGAGAGTTACTCGGAACGCAGGGCCACCATCGGATCCACAAGCGCTGCCCGGCGGGCGGGAAGATACCCGGCGATTGCGGAAACAATCAGCAGGGCACTGGCTATTCCGGAAAATGTAGCAGCGTCATTTGCGCCGATGCCATAAAGCAGCGCCGACAGCGCGCGAGCGGAAAATGCCGCCGCGGGAATGCCGAATACCAGACCAGTGAGCACGATGGCGAAAGTCTCCCATAAGACGCCCCGTTTCAAACGCTGAGGCGGCGCTCCGACGGCCATGCGAATGCCAATCTCGCGCGTTCGCCGTGTCACATCATAGGAAAGCAATCCGTACAGGCCGATGCAGGCCAGCGTCAGGGCCAGAAATCCGAAGGCTGCCGAGATGCGTGCCAGAAGCCGCTCAATGAACAGAGTGTCATCAATCTGCTCAGTTTGCTTCAGCATGTTGAATACCGGCACATCGGGCGCAAAGTCGTGCAAGATCTTCGAAACCTCTGGCGCAATGGCGGACGCCTCGCGTTCTGAACGAATCTCAAAATGCGCTGCCGCGGCCTGGAACGGGAAGTAGGCCGTCGGCTCAATCTCGGCGCGCAGACTGCTGTATTTGGCATCGCTCACCACGCCCACAATTTCATATTGCGGTGCCTTTGCCGCCTCGCCATCGCTGAAGTGCAATCCCAGCAGGCTCCGGCCCGAACCATATTTGCGCGCAAACGTTTTGTTGACAATAGCGACCCGCCGGTTCGCTGCGAATTCAGCGGGCGTGAAGCCGCGGCCCGCCAGCATGGGAATGTCCATGGTTTCAAAGAAGTCTGGCCCAATGTCCAGCAGGTTCACATGAATACGGTGGCGGCCTTCCAGTTGGTAGCCGCTGGAACTGGAACTGTCGCTCAACAGCGCGTCCGAAGAGTATGTGACGGCGATAACGCCCGGAAGCGCGGCAAGCCTCTGGCGCAGATTTCGGTAAAGAGTCCGGATCTGGGCTTCCTGATAATGCTGGGAAACCGGATCAAGCCCAAACAGCAGCAGATTTTGAGCGTTGAATCCGACGCTGACGTCTTTCAGGTTGATCAGCGTACGCACCAGCAGACCTGAACCGGCCAGCATGACTGTCGCCACCGCAACCTGAGCGACAATCAGCCACCGGCTGAACCATTGCCGCCGTGTACTCGGTGACATGGCGTGATAAAGACCCGACGTTGCGCAAAATGCGGGGACAATCCCGAAGCATAGCCCCGCACCCAATGATATAGTCGCCGTGAAGAGCAAAATCTGCCAATCAGGCTCGACATCCAGGTGCGCCCACCAGAAAATGGCCGTCAGTGAGCGTGTTCCTAATTGGGAGAAAACGAACCCTGCCGCGCCGCCCGATAACGCCAGCAACGTGCTTTCCGTCAGCAGTTGGCGCACGATGCGCGCTCGGCCGGCGCCGACAGTGAGCCTGATGGCAATTTCCCGCTGACGCGCGGCAGACCGCGCCGTCATCAGTCCGGCCACGTTGGCGCAAGTAATGAATAAGATCAATCCGACAGCGGCCATCAGAATGTACAGCGGACGGGCCAGCATGTCTCGGATTCCGGTCAGCGCGTGGCTGGCAGGCGCAACATCGACGGTCAGATCGCTTTCGCGCGAAAGCACTTTTGACCGATCCACCATTTCATCGCGGGCCAGCGCGGTCAAAATAGCCTTGGCCCGCGCGGAAGTCTCACCAGGCTGAAGACGCCCGATGATTTTCAGCCAGAAGGTATGGTCGTCGCCGGGGCGTGTGGAGACCCAACTGATGCCCAGCTTGTCGACGGCGTGCATGGGAAGCCAAAGCGCGCAGTCTCGGCCAGGCGAGAGTCCTTTGAAAGACCGCTCCGCCACGCCAATCACTGTAAAAGGGATGGTATTCAAACGTATGGTGGTGCCGATCACATTCGGATCTGAGCCGAAATCTTTCCGCCACAGCGCATAGGAAAGCACAACCGTCGCGGCCGCATTGGCGCTGTCGTCCTGCCGGCTGAACGTTCTGCCCAGAACTGCCTTCGTTCCAAGCGTCTGAAAGAAGCTTCCCGAAACCACTAAAGAATCGACGATGCTGGCACCCCCGCCGCCCGCCATGCTGAGTTGCATGGGCCCGGCGAACGCGGTGACGTCCGAAAAGATTTCGCTGTTCGATTCCAGCATTTTGAAGAAGGGATAAGAGAATGAGCATTTCTCCTCCGGTCCCGCCCCCGTGTTCGCGAAACATGATTCGAAATCGCTGTAGTCGAACGGATGCGGAGTGGCTTTCGCGTGCCAGGCCGGAACAATTAACTGTTGCGGGGCGCGTACGGGCAAAGTTCGAAGCACCACCGCGTCCAGCAAACTGAAGATGGCGGTGTTGGCTCCGATGCCTAGCGCGAGGATCAGAACCGTCATGAGCGTAAACGCAGGAGCACGCCTCATCTGCCTGATCGCATACCGCAGGTCTTGCATGGCCGAGTCCCAGAAGGCAACGCCACGCGCATCCCGGCAGCTCTCCTTTGCTTGTTCCGGCCCCTGCCCTGCAAAGCTTGACATGCGCGCCAGACGGCTCGCTTTCTCCGCGCTGAATCCCCGGCGCGCATACTTCGCCGTCTCCTGTTCAAGATGGAAAGCGAATTCGTCGTCCAGTTCTTGCTCCACCGCGCCCCGGCGGATGATGGCGCGCAGCCGGTAAATGAAATCGCTGAACATATTGGTTAGGACTCAGGCCATATCGAGAACACTCGCCACGGCGGCGGCGAGTCTTCGCCAGGATTTTGCCTCCGCAGTCAACTGCTTTCGTCCGGCGGCGGTGAGTTCGTAATACTTTGCGCGGCGATTATTCGCCGTGGTGGCCCACTTGGGACGCAGCCAGCCACGACGCTCCAGCCGGTGCAGAGCGGGGTACAGCGATCCCTGCTGCACTTGCACCGCGTCACCTGAAACCTGCTGAATTCGCTCCGATATGGCCCAGCCATGCATCGGTTCCAGCGCCAGCGCCTTCAAGATAAGCAGGTCCAGCGTGCCCTGCGGGAGATCGATTCTTTCATCAGGCATTTCTTTTTCCCCTGTTGCTTCTACAGTCCAAACTCTATCATGAGTGCTGTCGAAGCAAAAGGGAAAGCTGTAATTTGGTTTTTTGCTTGGGTTGATGCAGTCTAGAGCCCGGCGATATCAATAAAGAGGTTTTGTGAGCGGGTTGACGTCAACCGTCAGAATGCTTGGGGAGAGGGTTACTGTAATTGAGGGGGATTTTGCTTTTTGGGGGACTGCGGAGAAGATTTCCTGGGTGCTTCCGTCGGGCGCTTTAACGGTCTTCATGGTAAGTTTCATTACGTTCTTCAGCGGGGGTGCCTTAAGAGCGGAATTGACGGTTTTGAAGAGCTGGTTAGACAGATTCGCTGACGGAAAAAATGAACATTGAAATCCCATTGTCGATATGCGGCAGTCGCCGACATCGAAGGGTGGATTTGTTTTCCAGGTCTCGACGTTGCCCTGAAAATCGAGAGCGCCCTTGACGGCGGAGAATGG
>Ga0116231_10014727_pt1 | contig 10394 bp, 7 predicted proteins | sample S1TSphgellanicum_2_FD_89695 | JGI IMG/M metagenome (GOLD analysis project Ga0116231, IMG submission 89695) | Host-associated microbial communities from peat moss isolated from Minnesota, USA - S1T2_Fd - Sphagnum magellanicum MG | ecosystem: Host-associated > Plants > Peat moss > Unclassified... | reverse complement strand
TTCTTTCAAATTATTTATGTAGTTGATATTTTCCAAGCATGTTATAATTTGTGAAACCTTTAATAAAATTTCAAGGCCCAAATTATGTTACATTTTTTGAAACCTTTAACTAATTTTGAAGGTCGATTTAAATTATTCAAACCAATATAACCATTGATTAATTTTACAAGCTTTGTCATTTTTATTGGAATTTTGACTTAATCACTAATCACTAGAAGGAATAAATATCTTTTGCAACAAAAAAAACAATGATTAGAAATCCTCGATGATTCTATGAATGATTATTATAATCATACAATATATAATTTTTAATCCTACGTGGAAAAATAAATAATCACAAATGAATTTTTGTTGTCACTAATGGATTATATTATTACATATGGTCACTATTACAATTCATGGTTTTTCAAAAGTTCAAGTTGACTAACAAATCCTTTTTGATTAGTGGACATGTACATTTGACTACATGTTCAAGGCTTGAATAACATGTGTATTTTAAACTAGTAAACTTGATTAAAGTGACTTCTTTGATTATATGTCAAATTGAACATCTAATCAAGTTGGACAAAAAGATGACTGCCTTGTTCAAAACGACCAATGGGTTTTAGTCAATTTGAACATGTAGTCAAGTTGGACGAAACAAAATGACATCCTTAATCAATATGGTCAATGGTGTTACAGTCAAATGAGACATCTTATGTTACTTAATTGGTCAAAATAGTTACTAACTAAGCTAGGAAATAACTTGGGCCTACCTACATACCCACCCACCTACCATCTTACAAACCTACCTACCATCCTAAATACCTACCTACCTCATACTTCCCACCTACCATCCCACATCTTAATTACCCCCCAACCTATTTACCTACATACCTACCTATTTCCTACTTTCCACCTACCATCCTATATATTAATTATCCACTAAGCTACTCACCTACATACCTACTTACCTCTTACTTCCCACCTACCATCCAACATCTTTGCCTACCTACCTACCTCATACTTCGCACCTACCATCATACAACCTCCTACTTGCTATTTCCCACCTACCATCCTACATCCTTACATACCCACCTATCTCCTATTTCCCACCTACCATCTGAAAATTCTACCTACCTACCCACTTACCTACCTAATTACCTATCGTCTATGGACTATAAGCTACTTACTTACCTATCCCTCTACCTACCAAGCATCATGCAACCTACCTACTAACTATTTAACATTTTTACTTACCTACACAATTAATGATGTGAAATAAAAAAGTGAAATAAAAAAACTTGACAAGTTTTGTCAATTTTGGAAGGTGTAGTCCATTGGTAAGGACTTGGGTTATCATTGGGGAAGTGAGGGGTTCAATGTCTAATACTTGTAACTTATATACATGTTTAAATGGTTAAAGTAAGGTAGGTTAAGTTAGGAATGTTAGATACACTCAGTTAACTTAAGTAGGCTAGGCTAGGCTACCACCTACCTAGTTGTTTTTTTTCGACCTATTTAAACTTATATACAAGGTCTACCTACCAACCTATAGAAAAAATAAATGATAATAATCCAAGAAAAAAATTTGGGTAAAAATTTGACTAGTGAAATGGTCCACTATCCGATAATCAAAATGAACAATCAAATAGTTCAATAGTCCGCAAGTAAAAAAGACCCACTACTAAAAATATTATTGTTTGCAATTATTGTTTATGACTATTTTTTAGTTGTAAGCAACATTTGCAACTAAAATTCTTGTAGTAGCAAACAACAAGTCACATGTGGCAAATGTAGTTTTGTTCGTCACATATGTATTTAGTCATCGTATACATCTATACATAAACAACTTTACAATTGCAATTGCGACTATTTTGGTACCAAATGGTGTCTTGCCACATGGGTCCATAAATAACTACCGTTTGCACACACATGATAATGCCACATGGAAAATTATTGGCCAACAATAGTGAGTTCAACAAATAGACCAAACAAGTTGTTGCGATTACGATTAAGCAATTGCATACACCACATAATCCATGGCCCATCGATCGCCAGTTGTCCACTTGTAAATATTTGATTTTGGCTTAAGGTTGATGAGAAATATTCACCATCGTGCATCGTGCAGCCTCAAATGTGCCATGTGTCATCTAGGAAAATAATCATGGGCATTGATTTAGGGTTAGGTCATGGAACCAATGTAGTAGGAAATGGAACTATTGGTTTATAGTCGATTTTGACAAATCATCAATGGCTAATGCGACACCATGTGTACAACCATTTTGATGTTAATTAAGGCTAGGGGTTGGTGAGCCCTATTGTTTCATTCCACATGTCAACAATGTGTGTTTAGTTGATCTATTTTTAAGGTTTGGGTTTGGCGCACCTTACTCACAACTACAACTAGGGGTATGTAATTGCAAATGATGGCATATCGACCGACCCACAAGACGCCATCTGTAAGTTCATTTTCAAATTAATTAGGGTTAGGGTTTGGCAACAACCATGTTGTTAGCTACCACGTGTCAAGTAGGGGTGACTTCATATCCAATGGTTTAATGTTTGCCATGTGTATGGTAGGATTTAATTGCTTATGTGATAATTAAGGTTAAGGTTGTGTGATTAAGGTTACACCGAATCAGTCATTTTTGCAACTAGGTGCGGGGAAGTTGCAACAATTATTAATTGATTTACCTACCACATGTAGGGCTTGTAAGATTTTCGGAACTTAGGTTTTTTGAACATGAATGGGGTTAGGTCAACCAAATAAGTTGCAATCTTATGCTATTAGCCTTGAATGCACCATGAGTTTTAATTATATGTATTAGGGTTTTTTCTACATGTCTTATAGGTGCCATTAGTCAATTGCTATTATAGCAAGCCCAAAGGATTTCAGGTTAGGGTATTTGTTGTGGTTACATTTGCAACTAATTTGAAGTTACCTTAGTTGTTCATATTTTAAGGTTATTTTTTTTCAATCCTAGTTTGTTGGAGCTATAATTGGTTTGTTTATTTGTTATAAAGGTATAAAATACCTGCATCCATCATGCAAAATTTACATTACTTTGCATATGACCCAACCCAACTAGGTTGCACATTACAAATGTTCAAATTTACAACATTCATGTCATCAAATGTTATTAATTGGTATAACAAATTCCATGTTTTGTAGTCCCTTAATTATGCAATGAATGTCTATCACAAATGAAAGTTCAAGAATGTCAACAAAATTACACACATTGGGCTGTTACCCTACCCCAAAAATTTGCCATTGTCCTGAGCAAATACCACCAAAGAAAGCCAATAACCCACTTGGTTACATGTTATCCCTTGCAACTTGGCATTATAATTCAGCACTTAGTGGCACTTCTACATGAATTGGCCTTCCCAAACAAGATTACTACCCATCACATCTTTGACTTATAATTGTGGGGGGTCATCGTTCAGATCAAGCACTTGTAAAGGAGTGTCACGCTTTCCTTCCAGTATCTTTCCAAGCTGGCTTCAAAACCATGATTTCCCATGGTGGACACATCCATCTCCTCCTATGCCTAAAATGAAACCTTTCCCAACCATTTTTATTTCGTGGTCAAGGTTGCATAGGAGAATGAATCCCCTATTTTCAATTGCATAGTGCAACAAAAACATCCATGAAAGTTTATTAACCTCCAAAGTCAAGAATTAAGGAAGTGACCTAGATGTAAACACAAACATGTCCTATTCAGGCAAGGGTTTAAGGTTTCACTTGTTGCCATTTTATGCCTCCTATTGCAAGCACCTCCTTTGGAGCAACATACAATTGCCTAGTGATTACACTTGACAAAGTTGTGGTTGTTGTCCTCTTCTTACCTTTCTGCCAACCACCACTCCCCAACATCCCCGCCCCCATCCTAGAACATGCCTAAAACCCCTTCAATCATAGGTTGTAATGTTTTAACTAGGTTTCAACTAATTAGATGATAAGTTTTTTGTTGCCTTGATGCATGGAGTCATGGTGTGGTGCGGCCAAAAACACTTGCAACTGTAACATGCTCATTCATGCTATGAAGTAGTCATAGAGTGCATACCTTGGAATGGGGGGCCTAATCAGCATGATTGTTTGTTGTGGCAACTGTTGAACGACTCCTTACAACTTGCTTATCCACTCCTAAGATACCTCCCACATGTCCCGCCTTTGCCACTAACACATAGTCGACAAAAGAACCTTGAGGTCTATCATCAACATGTCCTACCAGCATTTTTTTGTCACACAGCCCATGGGCTTGACCATCTAGTTGGGGATTCAATGTGGTCTATCCAAACTATTGCAAGATGGCCTTAAGGGTGCCATTGCCCACTAATAGACCATCAATTGGACATGGATTGCCATTAGCAATTGATCCACCCAATTTTTCTTGAATGGGTGCAACAATTGGCAATTTTATTATTGTTGGCCCTTATTCAGTCTATCCTAGCAACTTCTTCATGAAGCTATGCATGGTCTCATTTAGCTTATCAATGCCTCGTGCATTTTCATTACAACCTTTTAGCACCTTTGCAACCTCCCCATTCACCTCTAGGAGCTTCCTTTATATGGCAGTGATATGAAAGGATAGACCACCAAATTGTGACCCTTGCCACATGACCAACTAATCCACAACATAGACTTTTGATATTTCACAACATTTCTCAATCCCTAGAAGCCAATTGTAGAACATTGACCCATGGTTAGGAATGATAGGCGCACTCATAAGTTTGCCACCATAGTTTGTTCCTACTGCAACCATTTTAGATAATGATGGGCTTTGTTGGTGTGCACTTCTTTTTCACATGTCAATTTCATGTCAATTAGGTTCCGAATTTTCATGGACAATGTTGTAGCCAACATAAAATTTTGGACACATTTCACTGGGCCATGCATTAGACATTGAAAAACACATCATTGACCAACATCTTTTTTGCCCCTACCTTCCCACCGTGTCCATAGGTGCTAATGGTCATGACTTTGCCTCTTGCATCTACCATGACTTTAGACTTTTTTTGTGCCTCCCATCCCTACTAGTACCAAACAAGTTTATCCATTTCGTTTGCTTTACTCCCATAGGACAATCTCGTTGCCCTCCTTTTGAGTACCTTTTTTTAAAACAACAACGTTCCCCTTTCATGAAACACCTCACACAGTCCTTGAACCCTCGTGCTTTCAACTTATGGTTGGCATATTCAAACATTTCATCCATCTTTCTTTGAAGTTTTGCCATGTCCAGTGGGTTAGTAGGGTGTTAAGTTTAGTAAACACGGTGTTAGCCCTTGTATTGCATTGTCCCATGCATTTTTCCTGTCACAAGCACCATCTATTTTACTGTTTTTTGTCACCTCCACCTTATATGGTCGCAACCCCTTGTCTTGGCATTCTCTAGCCCCATTTTCTTGAGTCCTTTTAGAACCGGATTGTTGTACTTTAAGGTTTGATTTTATCTTCCATTGAGATTCCACATTAACCTCTTTGAAGGTAGGGTTTGATGTAGGTGGGGAGCCATCTACATCTTGTGCTGGATGGGCTTCATGTTCATCTATGCCATGCCCACTAGCACATTGGTGTTGTATCTAGGGGCTACTCTAATTTCCTAGTGCACAATAGTTGTAAAGGCCTTCGTTCCTACAACTTGGCCCTTCACCCCAATTGTGGGAACCTCCTTGCCATGCAATGCAATGAGTTGATGGCCCACAATGCCTAGAAGATAGTGGACCCATATTAGCATGTCTCTATTAAGGATTGCATGATGGACCCCCATAACCTTGCATATTATGCCCACCTTGACAACCACCTCCCATGTTCGGAGTTAATCCTACATCAACACCATTTATAACATTTTTCCTTGTTTGGTGTGGGCTACCCATCCAAGCACCCCTTGATGATTTTTTCGTTCAAATTGTTTTTGAAGTTATTTCACACTAAGGGTTTTTTGACGTTGTGGCTTGCTTTCAAGAATCCCATCACAACCTAGGACCCAGAAACACCAAAATACACCAAGATTGTTAATGTTTATGTGGTTGCATGCATATGATTGTTGCCTTGGGGAAGATGCAAGCTATGGTGGCTCATTTTTGTGATGAAATGGTGTTTTCCCCCTGGGTACCCTTTAATCAAATGCATGTAGTGATTAATATATCTTTAGATATAATGATTGGGACTTGGATCCAAACGACCAATTTCATTATGAAGAGAACTATGTGGTTATTTATTGATAAAAATTTCACTTGTTAGTAGTAATGGACTTTTGAAGTCAAAAAAATGGACTTGTCATTTGACTAGAACATCACAAAATGGAAAAACAATATTGATTCACATTCCAAATTTGTTATTAGGACTCAAAATATAATGTAATACAAGATGATAAACTCATACGAGAAATATTTTATTTGAAAAGTTTAATCATTTGATAGTTAAGGACTTTTGAATGGTTAAAATGTGACCATATTTTCATAAGTCCATATGAATTGCAATTTTTATTTGTTTAAAAATTTCTTTGTCCCTTGTAACAATCCAATTGAACTTTATGGTAGAATCACATGGTTTGCACAAGGTTGTTTTGCCCAAGAAAGACACTAAATGTAGTTTGATTGGGTGTTTAATGTCTTGCCATTTTTATTGTTGATTACTGTAGATAACCAATTTTATAACATTTATTTTTAAAAAAATTCTACAAGAAGTCATTATTTATTGTTAAATCCCTTTTTGATGTTCACATTTGATGCTACCTCATAAAATTGAAATTAAAAACATTTTTATCCAATAAAAAAATTATTTTCAAATTTGAATTTCGAAATTAAAACACTCCAATAATATTTTGCCAAGAAAAAAACATTGTACTTGTGTTCAACGTTTTTTTTTGTTTGTTTGGTGCAAAATTATTTTACACAATCGCAAGAAGGTCATAGTTAATGATTTTTTTTGGTGGAATTCCGCCAAGTGGTGACAAAAAAAATGGGCATGTGATTTCAACAAAGGATTTATTGGAAACTTTTCAAAAAATTCACCAAATTCAAATAGTGCATTACTAGAAGTTTTCTATAACCTAACATGATTCTAAAAATAACCTAATGTCCATCAAAGACAATTGCCATCTAGTGTGAATTAATCCTTGGGATCCTAGCTAGTATAATGACCAAAGGATTTTGGAAAAAAAACCTTGGTTGCCACCTCCTCAACTTATGGATTTTTTCTAGGAATGTTTTGAAAAAAATTGTTAGAAAAATAGGGAAATAAAAGCTAACTTTGCCATATGTAGACTCTTTAGTCCTACAAGTGGAAAAAAAGTGCCAAGTTTATGAAAGAAAATAAACTTTGGACTTCTTAAATGTTTTGCTACCAAATAATAAATTTATTTTAAATATTTCCTTTTGAAATTAAAATATTCCAAAAATATTTTTTAAAATTATATATATATATATATCATAGAACTAAATCTTAAAAAGTATGCACTTTTTAAAAATAATATAATTTATGCTTGCAAAAATAGTATGCTATAACTAGCACAATAGGGAAAATGTAAAAATTCAAGGACGCATTTCAAATATGTTGAGTTTCCTTTGGAAATTGGAAATTGGAAATTGATTTAATGCTACAGTGAATAATTAATATAGGTTTGAAAAATTGTTGACATGTTGGCAAATTGTGGTTGTAGGTGAAAGAAATTATTGGCAGACTATGAACAATTGGAGATGGGAACTAGCAAGCACAACAAACCAAATAGACAACAAATAACATATAGATTCCCTGAAGACAATGTTATTAGTGAATAAGGAAAAAAATGTAAGATTTTCTTATTATAATATTATTATTAATCAAAATTGGGGCTTTTTTGAAGAGTAGAAAATGTGATAATGCCCACACATTAAAGATGTAGTTAAGTATAATGACATTAAAAAAAATGTAAACTAATAACCATTGAAGTTATTAATTTCCTATTTATAATGTTTTGTACCTAACAGTGGAAAGATATTTTATTTATTAAGAAATCAAATGCCTATGTTTTACATATACGGTTGTATTTCGTAATGATAAAACATCTTTTCAATACAACAAAGGAGTAGTTAAATATAATAACATTATAAAAATGTAAAGTAATAGCTATTTAGGTATTAATTTCATATTTATAATGTATTGTATTGTATTTAACAGTGGAAAAATAATTTATATTTATAAAATGATTGAATGCCTATGCTTATTAGCATATGGGGTTGTATTTCTTAATAATAAAACATTTTCCCAATACATCAAAAATATATATTATTATTAAATTTACTTTAATTCAATTCAAATTTTGAATATTTGTTAAGTTCATGTACATGATTAATAGAATAATTTTTGTGTGTTAATAGATGGTTTGTCTATTGTGCATGTAAGGCCACATGTGCTTATGTTCACATGTTTATTATGTTCAATAAGTTGTAATGGTCATGTGCAACTAGTTGATCATAATCAATTTCAAGGAAATGCATCAAAAAATCCTCCATTCCAATCTTGAAGCTGGCTCGAGAGTTGGATTTGAGAACAAACTTAATGGTTGAAAGTCAGAATTCAAATGCTCCACAAAGATACTTTACTGCAGGTAGTGAAACCAAGTCTCTGTCCATGCCTTACTAAAACCCTAAACCATGATTGGGTAATTGGGAATGTTGTATTGGATCCAAGCTTCTAGTTTCCTCTCTTTGCTTTTCCTGTGTATGGAATAAAAAAGAGTAATAAGAGAATTCAATGTAGGACTAGGCATATGTGGCCAACCTGTAGGCTAAGATCCAAATATATATATATATAACTTTAAGCAAAGATGCCAAAAATAATTTTGAACCTAAACCAAAAAGTCTAAAAAGAATTCTAATTCAAGGTCAAATTTGGAGTACATATTAAAGTTATCCATAAAATTCCGTGGTTAGAAGGCAAGTTCAATTAGTTTGGGCCCTATGGGAGATGAAATAAAAAACAAGGGGTTGAAAGTTTTACAAACCAAAATAATTGGGAGTGAAATTGGGTTTTGCACTCATTTTGGTGCAAAACCCAGTTTCGTCCCTAATCTTTGCATTTTTTTGAGTGCCTCCACTATTACTACATTTTCATTATTACTACATGTATTATCGTCATAATTACTTTCATTTAACCATGACATTTATGGTTATAATTACCCACATTTAAGGAATTTTTGTTACTTTATGGATAGCATTGCTTAGGGGTTGAAATAGGGGTGAGGGGACGAAAGAAAGGCCAAAAGCGAGATCAAATACGGATAATTCTATTCTAACTCATATAACAATGCCATTTTTTTGGGTAATACCACTTGGACTAATAGCACTTAGGAATTTTGGCTCAAGGCTTAGGACGTTTGACTTGAGATGCCAAAGTAATTTTTTTCTTCTGTTTTTTTTCCTATCTCAACCATGGCATTATCATCGTTCCTTAGATCTCATGTTTCATGTCTTTCACATTCATGTCTTAATGTTTTATATCCCTTGGTCTTGTGACATGTATTTAGATGTCTCCAAGCCTTCATGGTTTAAGACATGAAATCCTTGGACCCTCTGTCTTACAACATGTCTTCATGTCACGAGGCCTGAACCTTCAGTCCTAGACCCTTAGGACAAAGACAATTTTACAAAGTTTTGGAAAGATGTCCCCTAGCCCACAAGTCCTTTAAGCCCCTCAATCCTTCATATCCTAGGCCCTAGTGTCTTTGTATTGTACAAGAAACAAATCCTAGGCCTTAAAATCCTCTTCTTCTTGGTTCTCAAACCTTGTTTGTCACATCCTTGTTTGTGGATTGTATTTGGAGTTTAATTCATGTATATGGGAAATACGATTGTAGAAGTGGCCGGAGCCACAATATCCAACTTGGGCTCATGGACCGGGCTATATTATATCAGAGGATATTGCTCAATTTGTTGTCAAAGGCCACTGAGAGAAGAATCTTAAGAAGCAATGGAAGGTAAGTACCAACATAAAAGAATTTCCCCTAATTTCTTCCACCCTTTTTGTTTATGCTTGTCAATTCATTACTAGTTCCTTGCAATCATACATACATATACATACTACATATGTTGAAGGTAGGGAGGCTAGGGCATGTTCTCTAGGTACCTAATTTCTACACCAATGAAACTAAAAGATTGGAATTTTCAGAATTTTTTATAATATATAAAGTGTGAATTGCTAAGATTCTGGAAAATTTTGCCAAACTTTCGAACCAAAAAACTGAAAATAATAATAGTAATTATAATTATTTTATTTTATTTTATTTTAATTATTAAAAAATTCAACCCTGGTTGGGATGCCATTTGGGGGGGGGGGGGGGGGGGGGGGGTGGCTGTTTGGGACCCTTTCTAGATGGTGGGAGCGGCGATTGGGGCGCGGAAAGAGGTCCTACACCCGTGAACCGACACGC
>Ga0116231_10014726_pt1 | contig 10394 bp, 7 predicted proteins | sample S1TSphgellanicum_2_FD_89695 | JGI IMG/M metagenome (GOLD analysis project Ga0116231, IMG submission 89695) | Host-associated microbial communities from peat moss isolated from Minnesota, USA - S1T2_Fd - Sphagnum magellanicum MG | ecosystem: Host-associated > Plants > Peat moss > Unclassified... | reverse complement strand
TTGATAACACTGGTCCGAAGAGCACTTTCGTAAATAGACATAAGGGCATGATAGTTGGGAGCGGGGGCAAAATGGGCATCATAGTATTGCCGCGTGGAGAAGCGCATGCCGCGCAGCTTTTCCTCGCCGGCCAGCAGTCCTTCCAGCAGCGCGGCAAGATCAGGCACGCTGCCGGCCGGGAACAAGTATCCATTGCTCTCCGGCACAATCAGCTCCGTCAGGCTGCCGTGGTTGGCCGCGACGACGGGAGTTCCGCACGCCATCGCTTCCATCACCGACAGCGGCGACGCTTCATACCATTCCGAAGGGAACACCAGAAACGCGGCGTTGCGCATTAATTCATACACACGCGGCCGCGCGCAGTAGCCGAGATACTCCACATGCTTCATGCTCCGCGCCAGCGATTCCACGTCGGCGCGCAGCGGCCCGTCACCAGCGATTTTCAGAGTAATGGGGTCTGAAAGCATCGCCCAGGCTTTCAGCAAAGTGTGCAGGCCCTTTTCGCGTGCCAGGCGGCCGGCAAAAAGCGCGTACCGTTTCCCGTCGCCCGCGCCTTCGCCGCTGCCAATGCCCGGATCGTCCAGAACGAAATTAGGTTTTACCGTGATGCGCCGCGAAGGCAGACCGCCTTCGACAAATTTCCGCCGTGAAAAATTGCTGAGCGCGATATAAGCATTTACCCTCGACGTCCAGGTTCCCGCCGCGCGATGGGTGGCCAGCATCAGTGCCGTCATGCCGTTGGCGCCGCGGCTGTCCCGGTAGCAATGGTGCAGCAGCGCGGGCCACGCGATGGATTTGCCCAGGCAGTCCTCGCAAAGTGCTCCGTTGCGAAAGAAAGTGGCGGCGGGACACAGCAGGCGATAGTTGTGCAGCGTTTGAACCACCGGCACTTTGGCCGCTTGGGCCGCGTAATAAACAGCCGGTGAAATCAGCGGGAACGTGTTGTGCGCATGCACCAGATCAATGCCGTGCTTTTCAATTTTCTGGCGGACAGAACGGTGCGCGTCGCCATTCCAAATGGTTTTGGCCGCCACGCTAATCTGCGTCATGGCCGGAATGGCGTCGTTATGCATCACGAATTGAAAGACTTCGTGGCCGTGCCGCGTCAGCAGTTTGTCTTCATTCGCCAGCACAACATCTTCGCCGCCGGACTGCTGGTAGAAATTATGAACCTGGAGAATGCGCATCAGCGTGCGGCGAATGCTCCCAGCGGATAACGGGTTTCCATGGCTGCACGCGCTTGCGGCGCTTGCCGGACGCGATACGCAATGGCGGCGATGCCAATAATCATCAGCAGGCCGATATTTTCCGCATGACCGGCGCCGGCGATGATGTTCTCGCCGCTGACGCCAATGCAAAAGGCGGGCACGTAGAGAAACAGCGGCTTGGCGAAGCCATATCTGTCGCGCTTTACACCGTTCCAGGCGTAGGTCATCAAAGATCCGATGAACAGCAGCCAGAGAATGATGCCGACAAATCCCCATTCGTACAGAATCCGCAGCCATTCATTGTGGACGGCGCGATTGGGGTCGCCAATGCCTTTGTTCATTTCGCCGCGCACCAGGCGGCCGTTGGATGTGCCGTGGCCAAAACAGAGATCCAGCACCGAACCGGCGCGAATCATGTCCCACGCCTTCGCGTCCAGGTGCCGCCGCAGAATGAACGTTCCCAGGCCCGTGTCCTTCTGGTTGCCTTCGTAAGCGGCGGTGATGATGGCGGCAATACGGTATTGATGCGCCCCCTGCAATGCGTCAATAATGTAGTCGCTGGCAGCCACCATGCCGATAAGCGCCAGCATCACCGCGCCTAAGCCTACGATCTTCCTCCAGGCCGGCACGCCGGAAATCAGCAGCGCCAGTATGGTTGAAGCCAGAAGCGCAATCAGCCATAAGCGGCTGCCGTTGAAAAGCAGCGTGGTGATGAGTCCAGCGCAAAGCGGAGCGCGAATTCGCAAGCTGATCGTGGGTGAACTGATGCCAATGGCGTAAAGCGCCGTCAGCAGCGCGGCGAAAGCCTGCGCCGTGGTGAAGGCCGTGAAGCGGTCTGGCGTGTCGCCCGACATTCCGCCCGAAGCTTTGGAAAACACATCGCCGAACAGGTGAATGTAGGTCATTCGCAGGGCGGCGATAAAGATGATTCCGGCGCTGAGAGGCAGGACGATTTTTGGCGTCAGGAATCCGCCCTTGCCGGCGCGCAGGAACACCATGCAGATCAGAAACGATCCAGCCATTTCGCCCACCAGTTTGAAAGCCGAAAGCGGAAACAGCGACCAAAGCGATGCAATGGCGGCATAAGTAATCAGCATCAGCCAGGCGATGGGCGCCGTCACCATGCGCGTGTGGCCGCCAAAGTCGCGCAATCGCCACAGCAGCACCAGCGGGCACAGCAGACCGCGCGTGGCGTTGAATATGCCGATGCCAGAGTTGCCGGTGTTGAAATCGACTACGGAAAGCATAAGATACGCCACCAGCGCAATGCGCATGGGCGCGAAGAAGGTGAGCGAAAGCAGAACGCCGAAAAGAATCAGAGGCAGCAGCATGGTTAGAGCGCTCCCACCTTTGTAAGCGCTGCCAGGCAGACGGCGGCGGTTTTTTCCGGTGTGATTTCCGTTGCCCGTTGGCGCGCGCGGATGCGCATGGCCGCGAGTTCCGAATCAGACGCGTCAAGAGCCCGGCTAAGAGCCGAATCCATCTGGCTGGCCTCGTCAGGCGAAAACGTCCAGCCGTTTTCGCCGTCGCTGACCATTTCTTCCACAGCCTGACTGCTGGTGCTCCCCAATACGGGCAGACCGCTGGCCAGAGCTTCATTCACAACCACGGCCCAGGTATCGGCGAGCGTGGGTAAGACGAAAATTCCAGACTCCGCATAGACGTCCGGCAGTTGATGATATTGCACAGTGCCGATAAACAACAGCTTAACGTTACCGGGCAGCGGCAGCGCTGTGAGCGTGTTTCGCAGCGGGCCGTCGCCCGCCAGCCAGAACTCAACGCTGCGTTCCGCATGTGCCCGCCCCCAGCTTGCCAGCGCCCGCACAAAAGGCGCAAGGCCCTTGCGTTCCACCAGTTGGCCGCTGTACAGCAGGCGGTGCGCGGCGGCTGGAGAACGCTCCAGCGGAATCGCGAGGAACGGTTCCAGATTGGTGCTGTAGGCGATCTTAAAGATTTTTTCGCGCCCCACGCCCAGGCTTTCAATGTAGCGAACGCCGCCGCTCCCAAGTGCCAGATAGCCGTCGGCTCGACGAGCGATGAAGCGCCGCAGAAGTTGTCTTAAGCGGCCTCTGCCTTGTTCGGTAACGCCGGTGACTTCGCTCCAGACCAGCAGCCGGCAGCGCGGGTGCAGTTTCGAGTAGAGGCAGGCGAGCAAAGTTCGAAGACCCATTTCAGCGGAGATGATGGCATCCGGCTGGAAGCGCGCAAGCTGCTGATAAGTGTCGACGGGAAGCTGTACGGCCAGCGCTTCACCGAACCGCGGATGCTTCCAATGGCGGCGCAGCGTGAAGCCTTTTTGCACCACGACATCAAGTCCGCTCCATTCGGGCAGCCACGGGCGGTTGGCTTCCATCGGCGTCGAGATAAACAGCCGGAAGTCCTTGAGCCGCTCTGCCAGCAGCAGGTACAAAGGCTTGTGATACGGCGGAATCATGTTGGTGAGCAGCGCCACCCTGGAGCATTTTCGCATCTACTGTAGACCGCTCCAACAGATGCCGCTAATCGAGCCGCGGCCGTGAGGGAGCGGTTGCCCCGGACGACACCGCAACCGCTCCCTCACGGTCGCGGCTCGGTTAGCGGGCGTCTTTGATTGATGGGGCGGTTTACCCGGCATTCGATAAGTTCTCCGGATAGCGAATGCACAGCCAGCGCGAGCGCAGTTTGTTCCCGAATATGCGCAGCCAGTTCACCAGCTTTTTAAAGGTAGCCTTCAAAATCCCCATCACGGGACGGGCCTCGAAATTGCACCCAATATCGCGCGCTGCATAGAAGCGCGCTGCCGAACGAAACCATTCGCCGCGCTCCACCACATGCCGGTAATGAATCACGGCTTTCGAAACGCAATAGAAACCGGAAGGCCAGCGCTGGCTTCTCTGGCTGCCGCGGAGTTCGAAATCCCAGGGCGATTCTTCATCCACCAGCAATTCCAGCAGCCGCCTTCGGTTCCAAATGGCGGCCTGAAGCGAAACGCGAAACGCGGCGCGCGCGTGCAGGACGTCAGCGTAATCGGCTGGCGGATTGGGGAAAAGCCGGATGCAAATGCCGTTACGGGTACGCAGCAGCTTGATCTGTTCCGCCACATCGCCATTAGAAACGGCCTGGTCCAGAAAGAAATCTTCCAGCAGCACCAGGACATAATCGGTGCTCAAATTTTCCAGGTAATAGCGCAAACGCCGGCTCCACGCTTCGTCATCGCCGGCGTTAAGCGTGGTCACGGCGGCATGATCGAAGCGCGCGCAATTCGTGCCCAGATAGACGGGCATGCCGCAATCGGGCCAATAGCGCTCAAAAAGCGCGAAGAACGGAGTCCAAAGGTCGCGGTACTTGTCGCAGGAAACAACCAGAATGCAGCAGGATAAATCAGACGCGCCGGTCTTGTGCGTCGGCATAATACCTGCGGTAATCGTTGTAGTAGTAATTGCCGTTGGTGTTGGAGCGGTTTACCTCATTCAGAACAAGACCAACCACATTGGCGCGCAGGCGCTTCAGCGTAGCCAGAACCGTGGCAACGGCTCGCTTGCTGGTCTGTCCGGCGCGCGCCATCACCACCACGCCGTCCACGGCTTTAGCCACCTGCATGGCTTCGGCAAAGCCCAGCAGCGGAGGAGCATCCACCAGAATCAGATCGTATTCGCGCGAGGCTTCATGCAGGATATCCAGCATCATGGAGCCGACCAGATCGGACGCGCGCCGCGAAATCATGCCGGCCGGAAGCACTTCCAGATTCGGCCACTGCTCCATTTTGATGCGCACTTCGCGCCATTGAAACTCGCTCAATAAAACGTTCGACAACCCCAGTGTGCCGTTGATGCCCAGCTTTTTGTGAATGCTGGGGCGGCGCAGGTCGGCGTCAATAATCAGCGTGCGCTTGCCCTGCTCGGCATGCGCGATGGCCAGATGGATGATGGCGGTGGACTTGCCTTCGCCTGGCGTCGCGCTGGTGATGAGAATGGATTTGATGTTGCGGTCCAGATCAGGCAAAAGGATGGAATGACGCAGCGTGCGAATAGCCTCTTCATAAGAAGAGATGGCCGGGTCCGACGCGCCGGTAATCCGCATCAGCCCTTTCCGCTTGCCGTTTTTCTTGGCGGCTTCGGTGGCGTTGTAGCGGATCAGCTTGTTCGATTCATAAATGGGCAGTCCGTAATTGTTAAGGCCCTCCACCTGTTCGGGTGCGGATGAACCGGCCGTCAGCCGGCGCATTTCCTTCACCGTCGGCAAAGCTCCCAGAACGCTGGTGTCCAGTGACCGCGCGGCCTGTTCCGGATCTCGAATGGTGTGGTCCATCACATCGGCGATGATGGCGCCGCAGATGCCGATGATGGCCGAAGCCAGAAACGCCAGCAGCAGATTCAGTTTCTTGTTAGGAAAAACAGGTTCATCCGGCGGACGGGCCAGATCCGCAATGCGAATGCCGCTGTTGCGGAAGCCGGAGTTGATGGCCGCTTCCCGAATCTTGCGCTCCAGTTCGCTGTAAAGGTTCTTGTCGTTATCGGCATCCTGCTTCAACTGGGTGTATTCGAACGTGTGTGAGTTGATCTCGTTATATTCGGCCTGCGTGGCCTGCACCGCTCTCCGCAGGTTGTCTTCGCGGCTCAGCGCCTCTTTATATTCGGCGTCCACGCGCTGGTTCACGTTCGTGTGCGACTCTTCAAACTGCCGCTGCACTTCGTCCAGTTCGTTCTTGGCTTTGCGGTATTCCGCATGGTTGGGTCCATAAACGGCCGAAACGTCCGCCAAGTGCTGCCGTGCGGTGTTCAGACGGTCTTGCAGGCGCGTCAGATCTTGCCCCTGATCGGTCACCATCGCTTCGGCCACCGTGCCGCCTTTGGCCGATTTCAGCGCCGCTTCCTTGCTCATGCGGTCCGACTGCGCCTTGGCGTAATCGGTATTCAACTGGAGCAGGCGCGCCGCCAGCGTATTGGTTTTGTCTTCCGGGTTGATGCCGTTCAACTGCTCTTCAAATTTGGTCAGCGCCATGCTGGACCGCTCCATGCGCGCCCGCAGGTCTTCCAGTTGGGTTTGCATGAACGCGGAAACGGCGCCGCTGGATTTGATGCGAATGTCAAACGTATGGTCCAGGTAGGAATGCGCAATCGCGTTCGCCACATCGGCCGCCAGTTGCGGATCGTTCGACCGATAGCTGATGTTCAGCAGGTAAGTGGTGGGCGGACGGTCCACTTTCAGCCGCTTCAGATTCACCGGAGCGTCGCTTTTGCGGCGCGTCTTTTCCGAACTCAGGCCGTCTATCTGGTCTTCTTTTTCAAGCAGGTGGTAGCGCTCCGCCACCGGACGCAGAACGGCATCCGACTTCACAATTTCAGCCTGCGTGGCCATGAACGAATCGGAATCGTCGCCCGTCGCGTTGGCTTGGTTCGCCTGCGGCCCCACCACATCATTGGGAGCCGCGCGGTCGACATCTATCTTGGCGGTTGCTTCGTAGATGGGTGTCAGCCGCGCTGAGACCAGATACGTGGCCAGCATCGCCGCCGCCATGAAACACAGTATCTTCCACTTCTGCCGCCAGACAACAACCAGATAGTGCGAAGGCGGAATGGACGGCTGCGCGGCTTCATACTCCGCATAAGTGGGGACACTCGGAGCCTGCATCGGGGTTCGATATTCAGCCAGTTCATTTGGCAAACCGGAAGCAGGTCTTTCCAGTTCTTTCATCTATTTGAAGACCAGCAGTCCCGAGCCCGTGCTGGAGGCAAAGCCGGCCAGTCTCTCCAGCGTTTCAGCGGCGACGCGCTTGCCGTGGTTGTCGGGGACATAAAGGATATCGTTGGCTTCCAGTTGAATATCGGGGCTTTTGTGGCGCATGATGTCGTCAATCGGCACGGGAATTTCCGTTCGCTCTTTCTTGCCCGGTTCCAGCCGGTATATGAAGGCCTGATGATTATAGAACGGCTGAAGGCCTTCGGAAACCGCGATTGCTTTCATTACGGTGGTGTCGCGGTCGTCCGTGATGGGGAACGATCCGGATTTTTTCACGTTGCCCACCACGTACACTTTGCCGGCGGGCGGGACGCGGATTTCCTCGCCGCCGTAAAGACGCACGTTGAGCGCCGGATCGGCATCCTCAATCAGGCCTTTGACCGAAATGCGCTGAACCAGGTTCGAGCCATTGGGAGCAGTGAGCGACGGGCGCGAAATCAGGATTTCCTGTCCGGCGCCTTCTGAAAGACCTTCCGCTTTGGTGAGCGCGTCCAGCAAAGTGACGTAGCCGACAGCTTGAAAGGTGACCGGTTTCTTCACCGCGCCCATCACACTGACCGGCACTGATCGGTATTCCACAACCGCAACCGAAACAACCGGGCGGACCAAAATCTGATCGCGCACCAGAGCTTCCGAAATCTCGGTTTCAAGCTCATCCGGTTCTTTGCCGGCGGCGCGAATCTTCTCCTGCAACAGAGGCAGCGTCAGCAAGCCATCCGACGATACGCGAAAGTTGCGAGTCAAATCCGTCGAATCGGCAACGGCTATGGATAACAGATCGCCTGGGCCGATTTTTTGAGAAGGCAGAATGGCCTCCACTTCCGCCGTTTGACGCCGCACCGGAGGCTGCGCGGAGGCGGGTGTTTGGGTGGATGTCTGCGCCTGCAAAACGCCGGGCAAGACTGCCCAGCAAAAAAGAACCAGTATGTACGCGGCTTTCTGCATGAATTGGCTCTGTTCCCTATTTACTATAGATGTAACTGAAGATATACCCAAATTGCCACTCCTTCTAGGGTACTAAGACCGATGCGGGCTTGGCAGGTGAGAAACTGTGTTCATGAACGGCGAAGCGCTGGTACAGCTTAACCCGGATGTTCCTGTCAGGCAGCGATTGCCGGAATGGCTGCGCAAGGGGCAGACGCATTTTGAGTCGGTGCAGGTGCTGAAAACGGAATTGCGGCGCAAGCGGCTGCATACGGTGTGCGAATCGGCGCGCTGCCCCAATATTCACGAATGCTTCCATCGCGGCGCCGCTACCTTCATGATTTTGGGTAATTTATGCACGCGCGGCTGCGGCTTTTGTTCGGTGCCCAAGGGGTCGGCCGCCAAGCGTGAGTTCTTTCTGGACGCCGATGAGCCGGCGCACGTGGCTGAAATGGCAGCTGAGATGGATCTGCGCTATGTGGTGATCACTTCCGTCAACCGCGACGATCTGGACGATGGCGGATCGGTGCATTTCGCCGAGACCGTAAGACAGGTTCGCACGCGGCTGCCCAGAGCGCGTGTGGAAGTGCTGACGCCCGATTTCGAAGGCAATCTGGATGCCGTGGCGCGCGTGCTGGACGCCGGTCCGCACGTTTATAACCACAATATGGAAACCGTGCGGCGGCTTTACAAGCGCGTCCGGCCGCAGGCGAAGTATCGGCAATCGCTGGATGTTCTCGCGTTCGCCAAACGCTACCGGCCCGATGTTCTGACAAAATCCGGGCTCATGGTGGGTCTGGGTGAGACCGCGGAAGAAGTGCATGAACTTTTGCGCGACGTTCAGGCTTCGTCCACTGATGTCGCCACCATCGGGCAATATCTCCAGCCGACATTGCGAAATCTGAAAGTGGCCGAGTACGTCACGCCCGCGAAGTTCGACGCGTACCGCGAGTACGGGCTAAGCGTGGGCTTCAAAATGGTCTTCAGCGGTCCCTTTGTGCGCAGTTCTTATATGGCAGACCAGCTGAGTGAAGCCGCTTCCGTGCATGCTTAAGGCGGTTTTGCTCGCGCTAGGCACCGCGGTCTTGCTGCTGCTGGTGTTCCCGAAATTTGACCTGCATTTTCTCGCGCCCGTCGCCTTGACGCCATTGCTGGTGGCGGTGGCAGGCCTCGCCAATGGCTGGCGGCGCTTCCTGGTGGGCTGGCTGGCCGGCACTGTCTTCTGGTTCTTTCTCTGCACCTGGATTCAGTTTGTGCTGGAAGACCACGCCAGCATGGGCAAGTTCGGAAGCTGGGGTTCGTTTGTCCTGTTCGCCGTTCTGAAAGGCCTGCATATGGCAGTGTTCGCCTGGCTGGCCGGACCGCTGATGCACCGGGTTTACTCCGTTCCCGCCGTCGCCGCCTTGTGGACCGGGCTGGAACGGACGCACGCCACCTTCGGGTTCACCTGGATGCAATTGGGCAACGCGGCCATTAATATGTCCGTCCCGCTGCGCCTTGCGCCTTTTGTCGGTGTCTATGGCATGTCGTTTGTGTTTGCCATGTTATCCGCCGCAGCCGCTTGCGTGGTGCTGCGCCAGCCGCGCGTGAAACTGACGCCGCTGCTGGCTCTCCCGCTTCTGTATTTGCTTCCAGCCATACCGCAGGGAATGCCCGCCACCGAAAGCGCCCTGGTGGTGCAGCCGAATATTGACACCGAACAAAACTGGACTTATGCCGCCGAAGAACAAACCGAAGACCAGTTGGCGCGCCTGTCGAACGTGCTGCCCGCTTCGCTGGTGATCTGGCCGGAAATGCCCGCTCCGTTTTATTACTACACCGATCCCGATTTCCATCATCTGGCCGACGACGTGGCCGCGCACCACAAATACTTTTTGTTTGAAACGGTGGGTTATCTTTCGCATGATGAGCCGCTGAATTCAGCCGTTTTGATCAGCCGCGAAGGCACGGAACTGGGCCGCTACGACAAAATTGACCTGGTGCCGTTCGGTGAATACGTGCCGAAGGCGTTTTCCTGGGTGAACCGCGTGACGCAGGAAACCGGCGATTTCGTTCCCGGCACTGAAGTGAAAGTTCTGAATGCCGGCCCCGCGCGCATGGGCGTTTTCATCTGCTATGAAGCGGCCTTCCCGGAACTGGTGCGGCAATTCACGGCGCAGGGCGCGAACGTGCTGGTGAACCTTTCCAATGATGGCTACTTCGGCCATTCCGAAGCGCGCGCTCAGCATCTGGCCATCGCGCGGATGCGCGCGGTGGAGAACCGGCGCTTCCTGATCCGCGCCACGAACGACGGCTTTAGCGCGGTGATTGATCCCGCCGGGCGAGTGATTCAGGCGCTGGAACCGTACAAGCAGTTCGCCGCCACGGTTCGCTATGGACTGGTGAAGGAACCCACTTTCTATGCCCGCTCTGGGGATTGGTTTGTGTGGGGCTGCCTGGCCGTGGGGCTGGTTTTGGGCGGGTTCGGATTGTGGCGTCCCGCTTTATGATGAACAATGTGAATTCACAATGCCCTTCCGAGCCGCGACCGTGAGGGAGCGGTTG
>Ga0116231_10014725_pt1 | contig 10394 bp, 7 predicted proteins | sample S1TSphgellanicum_2_FD_89695 | JGI IMG/M metagenome (GOLD analysis project Ga0116231, IMG submission 89695) | Host-associated microbial communities from peat moss isolated from Minnesota, USA - S1T2_Fd - Sphagnum magellanicum MG | ecosystem: Host-associated > Plants > Peat moss > Unclassified... | reverse complement strand
CCCATGCTTCACCGGGTTCTCCCTTCCCCCACCCCCCAAAACATTCCACAAGGAACGGGAGCCAATGGGATTACACCAGAAAGGTAATGAAAGTGAAATGACGTCAGAGAAAAAGAAATAAATAAAATATAAATAAAAGATAACAACAGTGGTCCATCAGCTGTCAGTTGGGTAATAATTGTCACAGAGATCGAAATTCCCAAATCAAGAAATTTTTCAACTTACCCGGGCCCCCCCCTTTTCTACAAAGCACACCACAGGGGACGAACAGTGATTGGAAAAAATTTCCAGGCACTGCCCGGACAGACAGACAGACAAACACCACTGTTGTTTTAATATATAAGATGGTGAACAAATGTGAATATTTAATTTTTTTCCCAGTTTTTATATTATTTTATATTAAATTTTATTCACTTGATTTATACATGGATGATCATCACATCATTGGTTATCATGTCACTTAAAAATATATATTCTTTTTAATTTCAAAAGTTAATTTACTTGTAATGTAAAACTATTCCATTTATTACATTCATGTCATATGTGAATTACAGTAAATCATAAGTTTTTTTTTTTCTCTCAAGTTGCAATTATATACATTTCAATATGTACTTACAATAAAATAGTTTTTTCATTGTTATTTGTAAAGTACATTTATTTCTTATTTATTTTTATTTAATTAAATATCTTTAATGTGACTGAAAATTATGAACTTGAAGCATTTTTTTTTGTTTCAAAGAAGATGTAAGTTTTAGGTTTGTAGAATTTGTAATTTGATGGATTTACGACAATATTGTCAAAGCACAAGAACTTGCACCTTTCATGACATAAAGTTAAAATGAAACCAAACTTTGAATTTTGTTTATTTTGCAATAATGGATTTTTTTTTCTTTTAATACATTGATAAGTTTTATAGATTCAACTTTTATGACAAATCTTCACTTCCAATTTGCAAATAGTTATTTTTCTTTCCCAAACTAATTTACCTTGAGTTCATTTTAATTTCAAATTTTCTTTCAATCATAATTTCAGTATTTTTACAAAATTAAAAAAAAAAATCATGTGTAATAAACATTTAATACCAATATTTGACGCCCAAATTTAATAAAAATTGCTTTTTTTATGGGTAATAACATTTACAACTCCAATTGGATTTGGGAATGAAATTAATGTTTTAAAAAAATGACATTTTCATTTTATGAATAATTTCATTATTTTGTTTCTCTTTGCAATTTGAATCTTTTTTTCAAAATAATGGAAAAGAAGTAATGATGATTTTTAAATAAAATATTTTTGAAATAAAATAAAGAATAAAGCTGAAATTAATTTGAATTTTTATTAAAATTTTTAATCCATATATCATATTATTATCTTCATTAGTAGTAAAATTTTATTTTTATTTTTTCCAATAATCAATGAATTTATGTTACACAATTTCTTCAAAGGATCAATTGATGTTTTACAATTTTGATGTTATCATACACAAATATGACTATCCTAGAAATTTTTACATGAAAATTAATTTATCAAAATTATGTTTTAAAAATATTAATGATAAATAGATGTATCGAAGTTTGGTACATAGGATAAATCTTAAAATGAAAACAATGAATTCCAAGACAAGAATGGAAATGCACAAAAATGATAAGAAAGAAACGAGATACAAAAGTTTAATGTCCATAAGTTTAATATCCATATGGAACAAGCACAATGCAAAACTTTAAATGAAAGGATATATCTTGAGTGGAATTTATTGATAAAAGTGCATATAATAAAACATTATGCAATTTCCATTGCACATTCATTAGAAAAATTTAATTCCTTATTTCTTCGCCAACTTTTTCATCATTATAAGCACCATAACTCATCAAAACATTTGGAAATTCCAATTAAAAAATATACCTATCAAAAATTTCTCCATGTCAATTACATTTAAGTTTTAATTGTAATGATGAAAAACTCAAAGGAACATCCTTCATATGTTAGTCCTTGGCCTTGACAATTCTAAATGAAATGTTGAGAACCATATGAAGGATTATGCAAAAGTGTGTCTTTGGATCTTTATCTTTTCACAATTGATATTTTCAATACTGTTTTCACAAATGATGAAAATGATAAGCAAATTTTCAATACTTTAACTATAGTAATTTGCATCTTGCTTTTTTGCAATTGAATCTAAACTAAATTCAATATTTTCATTTGAATGAAACTTAACTTTCACAAAATCAACTTCATAATTTCATTGTCACTAATAGTGCACAATAGTGCAAAGTCCAAGTTAATTAAATTGTTGCATTGCATTGATAAAACATATTCATGTCATATGTAACAAATTGTTTTTGGATTGCAATTCTATTTAACTTAACATCATTGATTGACTTCCCACATGATTGTTACAAACATAATTGATATTGTAAAATAGATTCCATAATCTTTAATACCAAAATTAATAATATTGTCCATATTCATTTTCATGTTTATTGAATTGAATGTGATAATATGTAAGTAAGAATGTTATTTCAATCAAAATGAGCTTCTATCGAGCCAATTTCTTCACAAATACACTTATCAAAATTAGTAAATGTGCAATATACCCATCAATTTTTTTCCTCTATTTTAACAACATTTGAGCTTTGTGTTGCTATGCACTACTAGCGACAATCGACTATTTTATTTTTCTCTTATGTTTTCATACGATTTCAATAGTTTATTGCTATTTAATTATGTCAATGTCAAGTTTAATTTTAATTAATATATATTTCATGGACATGAGAAGACACATGTTAATTTGTTTTTTCATATCCATGTTTGGTGAATAGGGAAAAAGAGTGAGGTAGTTATAAACTGAAGGGAACTATTAGGAAAGGTGAGACATAATTAGTTTTAAAGTTAATAAAAAGGAGATAATTATTAAGAAAGAAGTAAAGTAGTTGGCTTGAAAATGAGGTGGTTATTTCTGAAATTGTCTTTGGAATGGTCCATGGATGACCATATGAAGGATTCCACAAAGTCCCCCATATACCAGTTCCAATTACTCATCACTAGAATTAATTATTAATCAATTAAATTGTTGTGTCCCATTTATAAAACACAAATTTATTTTGTCCACTAAAATTATACTTAACATGATTGATTAACCTCCCACATCTTAATCCAAACATGATTGATATTGTAAAATATGTTTCACAATCTTTAATACAAAATTTAATCAACATTGTCCAGGTTCACATGATTCTTGGTTGAGCATCATAATATGTATTGTTAAAAATGTTATCTTAATTAAAATAAATCTTGTTTATTGCCAACATGTTATTAATATCATTATTTTACAGAAAAGTCTTTTGTCAATTCACAATGATAAGAGAAGCCTCTTTTTTGTTATGTCACATATTCGTTTTTTCACTTGGGTTTCTTAAAACAAAAGAGAACACTAACCAAATATGGTTTAGACCACTTGAATAGTATTAAGAAAATGACATAAGAATAAGGAGTTTCAAAAAGTTAAAACGCTTTGATCTTAAGCTCCCATGCTTGTTTAACAACTCCAAATTTAGCTATATTTTGGAGTCTTCCGGCTCAACATAATTTTTTACAAATCATGTTGAAATCTGCATACTCATGTTGAGAATGCTTCGTTAATTTGCAAGAAGGGTTGTAGGAGTCATGAGGCTCATTGAAGAGACTTACACATCCCAGCTTACTCTTGCCTTCTAAACCCTAAAAGGGCAAGGAGAAGGCCCAAGAAATCTCTTCCAAGCAAAGCTCTAATGACTTTTAGTTTGTGTGTTGTATAAGGAGGATACCTTGCATACACCTCAACAGTGAAACCCCTGTAAAGAATGGACTTCTGGTGGCTGAATGCATCGAATGAAGCCTTGCCATGGTATGCACCTATGCCACTCTCTCCAACTCCTCCAAATGGCAGATGTGGGCAAAGAAACTGCAGAAATATGCAGCACCCCGAATCATGAAAGAGAAACACAAAACATGTACTCTGCAAGTGTTCCTCTGAAATCTCTCTGTATCAACTTATGTGTACCTCAGAATCAATGAATTGGTCCAAAAAATTTGCCCCTTAGGTGAGTGTAAAGCATGAGGTAGAAGCCTTTAAGCTTACATGCACAAGCGCATCATTTATCACCATGCCACCAGAAGAAGTTTCAGACACCATTTTCTCCTGCACCGTCTTGTTATTGGTAAAAACATATAGGGCCAATGGCTTTGGCTCTTTGCTGATTATATCAATTGCTTCATCTGGTCCTTTCACCTACTCTCCCACCACCAGCAAAAAGTAAAAGAGCCAATCAATCAGGTGAAACCTTAGAATGTTCCTTCTCAACCAGACAAATTTACAAATTGATGAAGACAACAAATCCACCCATGACATCATAAGATGCTTGTGGAATCCAAAATGGCCACAAGGAAGCTTTCACAAAATTTCCAAATCTTAATAGTATAGAGATGGAAACAATCTGTTAGACATGAAACCTACTGTGATGATTGGAAGTAGAGGCCCAAAGATCTCTTCATTCATAATTGGAGCATCAAGAGGAACATCAAGCAGTAAGGTTGGTGCAATGTACCTGTAAAGAACAGCAACAAGAAAGCCAAAAGTGAGCCCATATGAAGAGTCATGTGCAAAAACATAGCTTGGCCCACAAGCTTAACTGAAAAGTGCATGCTTCCCAGTTTGTTTGATAAGATTGTTGCAGGATTGGCAATTACCAAAGACACACTCAGAGGGACCCTAACAAATTTAGCATGTGTCTCTTAAGTTGAAATTTGGGAAAAAAAAAAAACAGTTTCAAAAGTGACCTTCAGATGACAGCTCTACAGTTTGAAAACTGAGTTTTTTCACATGAGTTTGATGGCCACTGCATCCCAGACACATTACCTTTGAGTGTGTCATTCAAAACATCAATGTGATTACAGAGGGGGACTCCACAAAAACATGTTAAGGTAAGCAAAAAAGAGTAGAAATGTTGAAAAGATAACCACTTTCCCTGTACCAAGAGGCCCAAAATAGTGTAACCATTGAACTAACACAAAAACCTTCTAGGTGCACCTCCTTATGGGCAATGAGTTAGAAGAATGGAAACTCACAATGACTTCTCATCTCGTTCCCCACCATGTATGATTTTTTCAGCTGTTGCAGGGTCATCTAGGAGTGCTGTGAGTCGCTTAAAGTGGTTCTTGTTTACAATGCGAGCAAGATCTTTTGAGGTGCGAGGATCCTCGCCATAAAACTCCACCATGGTTGTTTTCAAAGTTGAAATCTAGGAGGAGCCCAAGTGCAAATATGGTCAGTCAGTACTGTGCATCAATTATGTCAAAGGTTTCAAAGAGCTCAAGCTCCTTGGTCATTATTGTACTGGTTTGAAGCAAAAAGCTTGCTTCTTCGAGGAGAGAATTACTACCAGTTTGGGCACAAAGCACTCTTCAACCAGTAAGTGATTTGGTGATAAACAAGCTTGTCCATCACTGCATGTCCACTTCCCAACGATAATCCGTTTTGCTGCCACCTTAGATATTTCCACATAAAAAGGCACATCAGCTCCATATCTACCCTGAATCATGGAGATACTACCAAACACAACAATACATTTGTCTTCTGTACCACTGAAAAAAAAGGGCCATAAGTAGCATCATCCTTGATGGTTAAAGCTGATTATGAGACATAGTTATACCAGTTTTGCATAATAGAGTACAGCCTGCCATACCTTCACATCCACTGTGGAGTCAATGTAAACAGGACACTTCCCACCAAGTTCCAGTGTCACTGGTGTGAGGTGCTTGGCAGCAGCAGCCATCATTATTCTTCCGACCTTGGCATTCCCTGTAGTCAAGCATAAGCATGAAACTGCAGAGAAATTTCCAAAGCAACAATTTGTAGGAAAATGACAATGAGTGCAGTAATAACCATGTGAGAGTCACTCACAAAGTCAGCAAAACATCACCTTCATCATGAATAGCAATGATGACCTACCATGACTATCGCAATGACTTCATCAGCTCCTAATGGTGGGTGCTGATGATAAATATATAATGATTTCACTGAAATATGTGGCAAACCCATTATACAAAATCTGTGTCCTGAGTTTCTATTGCATTTGCAGTAGCAACAGGAAGACTCAGTCATGATGGTTGAGTGAGAATGTAGAGCTGAATATATCCATGAATGGTGGTAACTAGCAAATGAGGCAAACATGGTTATATTTACACTTTGATTATCTGCTGGACACAAGCTTCAACTAGGCACATCTACTGGCAGAAAGTGCACACACCAGAAAGTAGTACTACCTGTGAAGAAGATCTTGTCCCACTTCTGATCTAGCAGAGCAGTGATTTGTTGAACACCTCCTTCTACAACACGGATGGCCTCCTTGTCCATGTACATGGGGATAAACTTAGCAAGAAAAGCTGAAGTTGCAGGTGCAATCTCTGATGGTTTGATTACAACAGCACACCCTGCAGCTACAGCCCCTACAAGAGGATCGAGTGCCAATACTGCAAAATGCATCCAAAGCTTTAAAACAAATGGTCAGGGCACAACAATCAGTCTGAATTGCTAAGATCTCTCCACACATAACCCTAAAATCTTGATAGTCATCAATATAGCAGCAAGTACACTATTTGAGTATGATTCTGAATATGATTTCAATTCATTTTACAGTTCCCAAAATTGTAAAGAAATCAAAGTATTTAGAGAGAAATGACCAAAATGCCACACAACTTACAGATAGGGAAATTCCAAGCAGAGACCACCAGTGCGATCCCAAGTGGCTCTGGATGCACTACAGCAGTGCTTGGAATGGTGGCTACTGCAATTGACCTCTGCAGCAGCATCACAAAAACTGTTCTTAACACTGGTGTCATTGTCTACCACCCTCCAAATCATGCCAAGCATTAGAGCTGAATTTAGTTCTTTTGTAGTTCTTAATACATTTATTGCAACAACAACAAAGCTCAAAACAAACTTTCAAATCCCATAACCAACCAGGCAGAAACAAACAACAGAAACCCTACTTGCAAAGGAAACACACACCTTTTCTGGTGACATCCATTTCTTGAGGCACTTGATTGCTAGCTTACATGAATCCAACAACATGGCCAACTGCACGCACGCATGCATCATCATCATCAACATCACATTCTAGATCAATTGCTTCAATCTCTTCAAGAATTTCCTGGAACTCTTACTTGCCAAAACCCCTCTCATAATGCTTGTTTGCAATGTATCCATTCCCATGAACTTTTTGGAGCTTCTTAGTTCTCCCCTCTGCAAATGAAATATTGGAGCAAACTCACTCACCTCCACAATTGCCGTCAGGATTCATCTCCAACTTTTAAATTGCAGGCTGGAAAAAGAAAGAAAGAAAAGAAAACTCCACAAACACACATACACGGCTCTTCCCTCTGTCTCTGTGTCCCTCCCTCCCTCCCTCCCTGGCCGCAAAAGAATTATTACCTCGCAAGCGTAGGTCTCGTATTCAGACTTGCCAAGATCTAGAGTTAGAGCTTTGCAAATCTCCTTCTCTTGCTCCGTCACCATCTTCAGAAGCGCACGCAACTGTTGCGACCTCCATTTCTCGCTCTTGGTGCGGCCGCTGGAAAATGTGCGACGAAGCTCGCCCAGCAGCTGGGCTGCATCCACTAACGGCACGTCTGTTGCCATAGACTGCTGTACAACAAGAAGGGGAGTAGAGAGGAGAAACTCTAAATATTGAGGAACTCACACTTCTATTGTACTAAGCTGAAGAAACTCCCACAAACACAAAAACACACATACACACACACACACACACACACACTCTCTCTCTCTCTCTCTCTCTCTCTCTCTTTCTCTCTCTCTCTCTCCCTCACAAACACACACAAATTGACAAACAAGGAGAGTAGTGGGCAAGTCTTCGGAAGTGGAGCTTGTAAAAGAGAGGAGTAAACTAACGTACATCAGATTTTTGCAACTGGCATTTTGTCTAACGCACACAACAAAATCATGTCCAAAGGAAGAAATGCAGATGATGCTTCAGGAGTTTTGCTTCGTTGGTTTTTATGGTTCTTTGGGTTCCCAGTTTTCCTGGATTTGTGTAGTAGCCAGGTCGGAAGCCAAGTTCCCAAACCCAAGCCAACCCAAGCTGAGCTGCAAAAGCACCAGCTGCCATAACTCCTCGTCCTTGACCTCCTGCTGCTGCTGCTGCTGCTGATGTGCATTATGCAGACAAGCTCCTGGCTGCCAAAAACAAAAAGAGGAATTTATTTATTAATAATAAGCTGTTGAAAATGGAAGTCCTTGATCCAGATGGTTGGTTTTTTGTCACAGAAAAAATTCCGCTGTGAAATATTTGTTGAGAAATGAAGGAAGGAAGGAAGGAAAGAAAGAAGGAAGGAAGGATTTCATCCGTTTGTCACAAAGCAAACAAAAAGACGTCTGTGTTTTCTGATGTGGCCACAACCACCCCCCCCAATCATGACGGGCCGGATGGACAGAGCTTGTTAGGTGGTGTTTCTGTCACGACAGAGCTCATTAAGAGTACTTCTGTCACAGACAGAGCTCGTTAGGGGGTATTTCTGTCACGGGTAGAGCTTGTTAAGAGTACTTCTGTCACGGACAGAGCTCATTAGGGGCTATTTATGTCACGGGCAGAGCTCGTTAAGCGGTATTTCTGTCCATGGGCAGAGCACGTTAGGGGGTAAAATTCTGTCACCAACAAAGCTAGGTTCATTTACAACTGAGTAATAGCAGGCATGCGGTGGATGGTGCACTGGTGGGGTGCTTGTTCACGGTCGCCGCATTTCAGTCATAAGAGCTCCGCGCTGCAGGTTTGCTCGGTGCAAGGTGTCTCGCTTAAACCTGGACGGAGCTTGTGACGCGTCTTGTTACGAGGATGTAAAGGTGAACTGAAAGGTTCCAAAGGCATCAATATGCTACCTTCAGATTCCGTCCTTCCTTACTTACCTAGACTAGTTTAAGACCTGCCCAAATGCTTTAAGAACTGTCTAAGGCGCAGGTTCAGAACTTTTACACCAGGGAGCCGGGACCCAGTGCTGCTGGCTCTCTAGTACACTAACCGCATCTATGTTAATTGACTATTATAGTTATCTAGTTCTTCAGCAGAAGTCCACTTCAGTACAAATTGTTAGCAAACTGACAAATGTTCAGCAGAGATCCGCACAGATCAGAAATCTACAGATCAGAAATCTATCTTTCGCAACAAGAAATGGACTAATAGAGGGACCACTGGCTTTTTAGTGTTGTGGCAGAGCACATTATAAAGTAAATAGTTCCTCCCACTTTGTAGAGTTCATTTAAAAACAAGTTCTGATTGCCAGGAAACCTGTTTGTATACCATATTACCTTGACAGATTCAACACATATTTGTTGAATAATTAATTAATTTTGAAATTCTTGTTTTGACAAATAAAATGTTCTTGAAGATTTGATTCAATGTTTTCCTTCATAGAATCTTGTTATTTTGATTTTTTTCAGGGTGAAAATCTCAACATTTCTAAAAATAATATAGTTAGCCTAGCCTTTAAGTTGCCAAGGTAATAGGGTATAAGAAAAAAGTAGCAGAGCCTTACTCACGGTAATCCCGTTGAGGGAGGCTGGTACCAGAAATGGAGGCCTACACATGAGGCCCCCATGTTTTGGTAACAGCCTTACCGACCTTTTACATGTTCAGACCCACCTGTACATGAGCTGCCATATATTGACCATAACCACAACAGAAAGCAAAAGATAATAACCGTTTTAAAGGAGTATAGATAGCAGTGCTGCCCTGATCAACATGATGACTTAAGACCCATGATGGCAAATTAGTAGTTTGAATGTGTAAAACAGAAGGAAAAGACCTGCAAGGCTTAATAGAGATGATCTATGATATGATGACTTCAGACCTGTGATGCAGAACTAATACTTTGCATCCACAGAGATGAGGAGAAAAAGAAAATACAAACTGAAAATTTTAAAAACAGAGCTGTAAAGATGACCATCATCCATGAATTCAGACCTGTGATGCAAATTTAACTTTGCATGCGAAGAAGAGGAGAGGAGAGAATTAATGATATGGAAGTCCTACAACCCCAGAAGCAGGAAATTATACAGCAGATGGGTGGAGCTGCTATGATTAGAATGACAATTCAAACCTGCAATGCAAACAAGAGTTTAGTTTGCCATGTCCAGAGATATGGAGAAAGTATGATCCTTTTGGAGATGATCAAAAGCCTCACATGCTGGAGATGCATTTGTTGGGAGACTGAAAAGTTCTTCCCATAGGCTCCAATCCAGTGGACCCAAAGGATACAACATATCTTGATGCAGTTTTCTACACCCATGGATGTAAGAGTACCACTACTACAATATGAGGGTCTTAAAACAATTTTCTCATAGAATT
>Ga0116231_10014724_pt1 | contig 10394 bp, 13 predicted proteins | sample S1TSphgellanicum_2_FD_89695 | JGI IMG/M metagenome (GOLD analysis project Ga0116231, IMG submission 89695) | Host-associated microbial communities from peat moss isolated from Minnesota, USA - S1T2_Fd - Sphagnum magellanicum MG | ecosystem: Host-associated > Plants > Peat moss > Unclassified... | reverse complement strand
TCTCGGGCTTCTTTTTGCCTTAGCTCCCGGGCTTCCTTTTGGCTTAACTCCCGGGCTTCCCTTTGGCCCGCACCCTTGCAATTCCCTTTGCCTTGGTCGCGAGCCCAAAGCTAGGGTTGCGACTGTGGGAATGGTTCACAAAAGAAGGTGAATTGAAAAAAAACTACATGGAAGTGAACCAATGTGGAACAACAATGAAAATTTCAAAAGAAAACTCGCCAAAACTTTAAAAATATTTTGAACTACATGATGAGATAGTTTGTGTCCTACAAAGATGAGGGAAGTTGGTCAACCATTATCAACAAGGATTGTGCAACCCATTCTCAAAGGAATCATACAATCTTTTGCTTCTCAATTCATTAGACATGGATGTGGGGGGTTTAGTGTCACAAGAGAGTGGTCAAGACAATTCATGAAACAATACATGTGTTGGACTTATAAAATGGCAACCACTACTACAAGCAAACTCCCACCAAATTGGGTTACTCAAGGCTTGACCATGGTTTATAAGGTTGCTTACTTAGCAAAAGCATATTCCATTCCACCTGTACTTGTCGTGAATAATGATCAATTGGAATCCATTTAGTTCCAAATGGCGGCAAAAGAACTTGGGAACCAAAAGGAACCAAACATGTGCAAATGCAAGGTTTGGAAGATAAGAGGCAAGGGACAATGGTTGTCTCATCTAGCCCTACCAAGGACCTACCTCCACCTCAAATAATTTTCATTTGTTTTACCCTTACGACATTACCACCAAACAGTATAGGGAAAACAAATTGCATTAATGATGGTTGGGATTTTATTTTTAATGAGAATCACTAGTCATCTTTGGAAACAACCAAACAATTTGTGCAAAAAATCCTCCTTCCTTACATGCAATCCTAAATCCAACTATTAGGGTTAGAGAAAGAACAAAAGATCGTGTGGATTATTGATTGTTGGAGTGTTCATATTAATGAAGAGTTCCGCAATTGGATAAAAAATGAGTATACAAACATCTTGTTCATTTTTGTTTTACTAATTGTACAAATGAACTACAACCAACAAATGTGATCTTGCATAAACCATTAAAAAATGCATTGAAGGTTCATTTTAATTCATGGACTTCTTAGACAATTAAAGATCAAATAGATGATGGTAGGAACCAAAGGTAGACTTCAAGATGAACAACCTAAAACCTAGGATTTGTAGTTGGTTACATTCAACATGGACAAAGGTCAAAGCCATGATAGAAATAATCATTAAGGGATGGGACAAGATAGGTATCACTAAAACTTTTTTACTTACATTTCAACTTGTAACAATGGAAATTAACACTGCAACACCTCTCTTCAAGGAACCAACAAATGAAAAGGTTGTTGAAAAGGCTAATATTGACATTGATCTAACAAATGCCATGTTAACAATTGTTGAAAACTGCCTCTATCCTACACCACCAACCACATGTGTAAGGCCATCAAGACTAAAACAAAAGATGTGTGCACAAGCTAGGAAGAAAAAAATTCCTACTCCTAAAGGGATGAAGAGCATTAGTATGTCTCCACCAACTTGTGTAACTACTGATGTCAATTTTAAAAAAGCTTGTGCAATTATTATGGTTGATCCAAAATGAGTTTGTGCAATTGTTGTTGTTGGTCCAAAAGAAGCTTGTACAACTAATGTTATTGGTCTAGAAGAAGCTTGTGTAACTATTGTTGTTTGTCCAAAAGAAGTTTGTGTAACTATTGTTATTGGTCCAGAAGAAGCTTTTGCTACATAGTCATTGCCAAAGTTATTGCCAACTTTTACAACTACTATTACATGGAAGAATAGCACTTCCACGTGCTACCAACTTCTACAACTTTTGCTTCTATTCCAAAAGAAATTTTTGCTACACCATCACCAACTTCTACAATTATTATAGTTATAGGAACCTTGGATGAAAATAAGGTCATTATAGATGTGAGTTGATGCTGCCCTTTGACTACTTTCAAACTATGATTCTTGCATAGATAGTTTTAGGATGAACAACACATTTTTTTTATAGTTGAAATTTGAACTTGTTTTCAATCCTTTGGGGCTGCAACCATAATACATTGCAGTCATCTTGGTTATGTAAAAAAGACAAAGTTTGGACAACTTTTGGGATCACCTTTCCACATGTTATACACATGAGAACCCACCTATGACCATGAAAATTAACCACAATCAATAATTTTCTGTAAAATGTTGCATAGGAAGAGAAAACAAAAAACTTTAAGACCAAGTGAAAGAAGGGACAAACTAGTGGAATTCACAAACATGGATCCTTGAGGGTGAAAGCAATTGCAGGCCCGTCTAAAGAATCACATTTTACATTGCAAAATCACCTATCACACAAGCAACAGAAGATTGTTAGGAACGTTAAACAATCAAACTCTATTCATTCTCACCTTGAGTTGACAACATTATGTCACCTATAATGCTAGTTGCATATCGGCAACAATGGATGAGTTGTGCCATGTGGGATCAATGTCTGAAGATAGTAGTGGAATGGGGATTCGGGGTAGAAAGAATCCACATGTTTTTCGTAGAACAGTTGCGCATATAATATTGTTGCAAGTCAATATTATCATCATCAACTATGTGAACAATGCACAAACTCCTGCAACCCGGCTCACTGCAAACTACAACAAGCTTGATCGCAACAAAAGTAATATTTTATAGAAAAAAATTCCAGACAAAATGTGAATCCATAAATTGGTAACATAAGGCAATAACACTAATCCTACAATAAAAACAAAAATTACCGGCATCTTATTATCCCACAATGAAGTACTCAATGCATTCATATCGTAATCCCAAATTCAGCATGAAACTAAAAGTTCAAGTAGTCTATAAAATGGTAGTAAAATGAAGAATTATATTTCACTCATCACCTTGGACATCTTCACAAGCTCTTGTTCCCCTTTGCTAGATCTGGAAAACAATTCCACACCCACAAGCAAAATAATAATAATAATAATACTGAGGGGAAGATATACTCGTTGAGATTGTTGCAAGTTGAATGTTGAAATCTAAGAGCTTTTAGTTTCTATATGCACCTCTAACAAATAAGATCCACTAATTATAAGGATACAACACAAATTAGTTGTAGAAATGAACAATGGGTTCTCTTGAAAGGGGCAATGAAATATGGTGGCGTTTTATGGTTGGAGAATCGATAAGAAGCTATAGAGCTATTATTGATGTTTATGTACTAGGATAAGAAGATGGAGTTGAACTGTAGGTGTTGTGAGCCACAAGTATCATAAAGGTAGTTGGAAGTTGAGTGGCAGTGATCTAAAATTCGTTGCTTATGGGACCTTGTAATGACGAGCTTGTAAACGAAAATATGTAAATACCAGTTGCACTCTTTAATTAGTTATATTGATTATGGGGTTCACATCATGGGTGTTACCATCCTCTTCCTCAAGGTCTGTAACAATTGCAACAAAAGTTATGTTGTCTTTTATCTCATATCCATCGATTGCACTTTGCTCATCGGGTTTCAATGCCCTTGCAACTTTTGTAGCCAACCATGTGTATGCAGAATGAATCTCCCCATCCAATATCCACTCTACGAGGAAAATAACAAACATTAGATTATAGGCATTTCTATCTACAATGGTTTTAATAGGATCCAAAATATTACGATCAGAAAGTGCGACCAACTTGTTACAATTAGTCAAACAAAGTCTTGAAAAACAAGAATACTATGAACTTGGAAAACTCTGCAAGTATCCATCCAAGTCGTCAAGTTTTCTAAGCAATTGGTCATGCACAATTTCCTTGTTAGAAATAAGGTTTGCATTAGGAAGTTGAATCAGTAAACATGAGCACTGACATTAGCTCTCTAGCCATTTTCTACTTTCAATGTCTTGGAAAAATTCGATACCGACAAAAAATATACATGCATAAAAATGCAACCTAAGACTTCCCCTTTTTAGATGAGAACAAATTACCGTGTGAAATCTTTTTCTATTGCTCAAAGTAAAATTACTTGGGTATTTTGTCTATATCCAAACTAGCACCTACAATCAATTGCAAGTTATTTGAAAAGTTTTTGAGAGAGTTGTAAAAACAAATCGCAACAACGAGATCACATATGTGAAAAAAATGGAAAATTAGCTTTTACCTATTGTTGACACTTTTTTACAGTTTATGTGATGAGTGTTTAGTCATTCCTAGTACTATAATATTGTTTCTTGCAAGGCTTCAAAGTAGCTAGCTTCCTGTTCTCAAATTGTCAATGTAGAAGAATCTTCATTCTGACACAAAACACAATTAGAGGAGAGAAACAAGGGGGCAACGGCAGTAGCATAAGTCCAAGCTTTAGGATTTCAGCTGTGGTGGGTGGGCGAAGAAGGAGATGGAAAATGCAAGGAACAAGGAGTTTGACAACTTCAGCCTTCTAGGAGCTACGACCATGTTCAATCTAGCTTCGATCGTTGCCACAGGAAGGGACTTTATTCAATCATTGCCATGCAATGGGACTTTATTGACAATATTATGAATGGACCGTTTCCTAGGTCAAGGTTGGACCCAAACTTCAAGTCTCATAAATTTTGGCAATTTGGAATTTGATTTTCTAAACTTTCAGCACAACAACCACTTAAGTTTGAGAAAATTTGACTTTTATTGATTTAAAAAAAATTGTGGATGAAATGGTAAAGGTCCTATAGTATTTACAAATAGGGTTCTTGCACATTACTTGTGCACTTTGTTTAATAACAATTCATATTGAAGTGCTCAATAGGTTAAAAGGATTGTCCTTCAACTTTGGACTTGGATAGATTTATGAGTTTCATGGAATCTAAGCTGGGGAAATGACATAATTTTCTAGGCAATGAGTTAATTTGATGAGGGTGCCATTTGGTACATTGGTGGGAAAAAGTTGGGTAAGCAAATCCAAATGTATATCTTCTATGAAAAATATAATGATGTACCATAAAATTTTGAAAGACTTACTTTTGTGAAAGTTTATGGTAAGAAGGGGAATGGAAATAGCATGGAACATAATAAAATTACCTTGCATAAGTTTAAATCAAAATCAAACTTCTCCTTTGGGACTAGGGGCAACATGGGACATGAGCAAGGTGAGGTTAGGGTGGCATGCATGCGTTTTGAATTGTGTCCCAATGAATTGGTTGGTTAGTAGTGATGAATAATCAGCCCATTCATGTATTATAATATGTCTATTGTGGATTGAGGTCTCATAAGACTCTAGTTTTGTTTTTAAAATCTTTGATAGGTATAACTTTTGTTGAGCCTAGTTGTTGTGACCAGGGCTTTTTTTATGGTGGATTTTTGCCACTTGGTAACCAAAAAAAAGGGGCTATATAACTATCCAAAGGAATTGTATTTGGAAAAAAGTCCCAAAGTCACTATATTTGGAGGGAAAAAAAGTTGATTTCTCATATTTAGACCATATGTTTTTTATGTCACTAGTATATAGTGAGGCTTTGAAAAAGTTTCTACTTTTCCTCTTGCAGATGATTGCCTGTCCGACCTCATAAAATTGAAGGAAAAAAAAAACTGGGTTGTGACTTGTGATTAGGGCTGAAATGAAAGAGAATGAATCAGGTCAAATATCTTGGGCTAGGTGTAAACTTGTGTAACACCAAAGCAGGTTGGCGTTTTTGTTATTAGCTTAGGTTTGGAGCTACTACTTTTTATCCTTTCGTCTAGCTTTTATTTTCTATTGCAATTTTGGGACCTTAGGAATGTGCTAAATTTCAGGATTGGCATCCTGCAATTACTTTGCCATGGAAGTTTGCTACACAAGCTTTTAGAGAATGGTGTGGTGAAAATTAATGACATGTGAATATGCAACTGGTGATGGGTTTAGGTCCTAGGTTTCATGTTTTCTCCTCTTAGGGCTCTCCATTATGTGTTCTACATTTTCGGGTGTCCTCTTTTGTTTGGAGACGGACTTCGATCCTTTCTTTTTTTGTTCTCTGGCCGGGTGCTTTTCTTTTATTTATTTATTTATATATAGATGAGTGCTTGTGAGAGTTTTTGACAATTGGTAGTTGTCTTTGGAGATAGGCCAAAGTATCTTTAGTGTTGGAAGTTGAATGTAGTTGATTTGTTGTTGAACTTATGGTACATCCACACATGGAGTTAAGTCATTCGTAAGTCAGTGTTATATTTGGTAGATTTATTGTTAAATTCACATATGCAATGTTAGTTAGCACTAAATTTATATGTCATCCTACGTGGCCGTGAGTGTTAAATCAATGTTAAGAAAATATTAAGTTATCATCAAATCTTCCAAAATCATAGATATTATTTTAAAAATCCAGTGTTAGGTAGCAAGCCCCCAAAGGAGCAAATAACTCAATGCTACCTATCTCCCAAGGTTTTAGCCTGTTCCCTTCTTTGTTCCCTCCACGTTCCCCGCTACTCAAACACCCTTACGCTGCTTCCCTATTTTCTTCTCTCTCATTTGCTGCTAAGGACTTCTGCTTCTGCTACTGTTGGAGAACCTCAGCTATTCAAGGCCCTGTTGCTACTACTTAAGAAACTGCTAGTACTGCTGAAGAACACCTGCTTTTGCTCAAGAAGTTATGCTACAGAAGGACTCTTGTTGCGCTCAAGGCCCTACAGGTGCTGCTTAAGAAATTTGGATTCTAAAGACTTGTGTTGCTGAAGAACTTGCTGCTCAAGAACAGGGTCATCCAGAAAAGAAGTCATGGACATCTGCGAGACCGACATCTCCATTTGGGAACAATGAAAGGGAGCAAAAAGGGAGTACATAGGAGGCGTATGAGTTGCCTTAACATCATGCTGGTGTGAATCATGATCACTAAAGGTATGCTACTAACCTTTTGTACTGTTAAAATAGATGTTATGTGTGAATACATGATCCTACAGCTAGCTGACTCTAGTGTTAGTGTTGGAGGGCACATCACTATCTAGGTGTACAGTAGGTGCTAAATATTTTAACATTAAACCCTGTGACACTAGTTGTGCTTGTAGCGTACATGTTTCGACAATTTTCATGTCCTTGGTATCTTGTAATTTTTCAGTTTTACTACCGTATCATTTTGTTATCTATAGTAAGAGAATTATTTGAGTTTTATGATTTGGGTTTGGTTGTTTTTGGACTTGAATGCAAATGACTTTGCCCATTGCAAGTTAAAGTTGTGAAATCACTCTTGTTCAACATTCTTTCACAAAGTTGAAAAATTAACAAGGGCTTGGTTTTTGATGTGGCAAAATCTTAACAATTATGTCACCACATATCATATGATATTTTCCAACCTTTTTTTGGGGGCTTAATCCGACATTTAGCCCACAAATTCCAAACAGGTACTCATCTTTGATGCTATTGGCCAAATCCCATGAGTGTTTCAAGACAGTCTGGTGCACTGATTGGCCCCAGACCCATGAATGAACAATGTATACAGATATCAACTTGCACTTGAAAAGTTCTGGCACATATTGGCAGAATATAACACTGGAGTTTCTGTTAAATTAACAGAACTGTCATGACATTCTGGGAAAAAATGACTCGCCAGGTGCTGCTGAGACTAAACCTGACATCACCAATAATCTTTACAGGAACACAGACCATTCTCAAAGTGATGAAATCGGTTGGCATCCCTTATTATGATTGCTCTCCCAACTAGCTTTGCAATAAACTTGGCGGATTCACCACATACATGCAGATTCTTGAAAATGCGAATTGGAGTACCAGGAGGTGTGCTGATAAGCCCATATGCAATGGCCAGCTTCTCACTGTGATGACATAAATGAAACAACTTTTCTTCTTCCTCTACATCATGTAGCATAGATGTGATGTCTGGGACATACCCAGCATCCTTCATCTGTACAGATAATCTCTCTAGTTCAGTATGGATTTCATTTATTTGAGGATGTTCTTGGTCATCTAGTACAAATGTATGCACCTCATTATTCACCTCAATCCAGGTGCGGCCTTGCTGTCTCCTGATACCTCTTTCCAACCTCAGTTTTTGAACAGTTGCACTGAGATCCCAGTTGCCAGCAGCAGCATAGATATTTGATAGCAGCACATAGCCTGCAGAATTTCCTGGGTCCAATTCAAGTACTCTTCTTGCAATGCATTCTCCCATCTCCAAATTACCATGAATGCTGCAAGCACCAAGTAAGGCCATCCACACAGTAGCATTTGGTTCACAGGGCATTGTCTTGATCAAAACCTCTGCATCATGCAGATGGCCAGCACGACCAAGAAGATCAACCACACAGGCATAGTGCTCATTTGTTGGAGAGATACCATAAACTGAATTCATGGATTCAAAGTAGCACAGGCCTTCATCCACTAGGCCTGCATGCGGACAAGCTGATAAAAGAGAAATAAAAGTAATGTCATCTATCTCTACACCTTGTTCACACATTCGTTTGAAATGTGCAAGAGCCTCATTTGCATGCCCATGCATGGCATAGGCTCCAAGCATGGCAGTCCAAGCAACCATGTTGTGTCTGGGCATCCTGTTGAACACTCTCTGAGCATCCTCTACACTACCACATTTGGCATACATATTAATAAGGCTGCTACCCACACAGACATCAGATTCATAACCACTTTGAATAATTGCTTCATGAATGTGCCTTCCCTCTTCAAGTGCTGCTACACTAGCACATGCATTGAGCATCCCCACAAAGGTGACAGGTACTGGGTGCACCCCTTCATGTTGCATTTGGCGGGAGAGTTGCAGTGCCTTCTGCCCTTGTCCACACTTTACATAGCCCAGAATCATGGCATTCCAAGCAACCACATCACGTTTGGGCATGTTGCTAAAAACTCTCCAAGCCTCTTTCTATGCTCCCACATTTAGCATACATGTCAACAAGGCTACTACCCACAGATACATTAGACTCCCAACCACTTTGAATGATCTGTTCATGAACATCCTTGCCTTCTTTAAGTGCCTCTATACTGGCACATGCATTCAGAATTCCCACAAAAGTGACAGGGTTTGGCTCCACCCCTTTCTTGTTGCATTTGGCTAGACAATTCCAACGCCTTATGCCCTTGACCACATTTTACATGTCCCAAAATGATGGCACTCCAAGCAACCACATTGCGTGTGGACATCCTGTTAAAAAACTCTCAACGCGTCTTCTATGCTCCCACATTTGGCATACATATCAACCTATTACCCACAAACATAATGGACTCAAAGCCTCTTTGAATGATCTGTTCATGAACTCGCTTGCCATCTTCAAGTGCAGCTATACTGGCACATGCATTGACCACCCCCACAAATGTAACAGGGTCTGGCTCCATCCCTTCCTGTTGCATCTGTTGAAACAATGCCAATGCCTTCAACCCAACCCACATCTTTCATGTCCCAAAATGAGGGAATTCCACATAACCACATCATGTGAGGGCATCGTGTTGAAAACACTACAAGCATCCTCAAGACTCCCACATTTGGCATACATGTCAATAAGGCTGTTACACACATAGATATCCGAGTCACAGCCACTCTGTATGATCTGCATGTGGATGGATCTGCCCTCTTCAAGTGCTGGTAAATTAGCACATGCATTGAGCACTCGAACAGAAGTGAACTTGTCAGGGCTCATCCCTTCTTGTTTCATTTGTTGAAAAAGCCTCATTGTGTTCTCATACTGTCCAGCCTTCACATATCTTGCAAGCCTACTATTCCATGAAAAAATGCTCAATTGCACAGTCCCTGGTGCCATTGCAGCTAGCTCTGCTTCAACCCATGGAGGGTTCAAATGTCACTGAGCCACAGTCCCTCCCATGTCTTCTTATGTTTGAAATCGGGATACCTTGCATTCCCCTACAACCAGAGAACAAACTCCAGCTCATCAGCTGTGCATTCTCAGAGCCCAGGCTACTCAGACCCAAACAAAAAAAGGAGTACCAGCCTCCTGCATCAATGAGAGATTCTGAACATGAATAGGAACATTTGCCTTTTCTGCCCTGTGATCCCACCATTGTGATGGATCTGAGAATAACTTGCGCCACCATTTCTCTACAATCCTCTTCTGATCTGTCAGGAGCCACTTGACCTGGTTAGAAATCTACAATCTCCAAGGTCACTTCTTTTCCTAATGTCATGGCACAGCTCTGCACACAGGCCATACAAAATTGCTATATCCATTGCAAGGGGTGAGAGAAATGTTTTTTAAAAAAAATCTGCCATGCAGGGGAACAACCTGCTTCACGAGAAGATCGACAACTATTGCCAAGCAACAATTATACACAAAAACCGATCCTCGGTCAATCACACAGACGAAACCCTAGGGGGCATGCGGGGATGGCACAAGTAATGCATCGGCAAACAAAAAAATTGTCGCGTAACACGGCAGTACAAGAGATAAAGAAGACGAACATAACTCACCACCGCCGTGGCCTTTCATCACTGTCTGTG
>Ga0116231_10014722_pt1 | contig 10397 bp, 8 predicted proteins | sample S1TSphgellanicum_2_FD_89695 | JGI IMG/M metagenome (GOLD analysis project Ga0116231, IMG submission 89695) | Host-associated microbial communities from peat moss isolated from Minnesota, USA - S1T2_Fd - Sphagnum magellanicum MG | ecosystem: Host-associated > Plants > Peat moss > Unclassified... | reverse complement strand
TGAAACACAAAGGTGAAGTGTTTCAACATTTTTTGAATTTCAAAACAATGGTGGAGAAGGAGAAGGGTGTGAACATCAAGTGCCTAAGGTCCGATGGAGGGGGAAAGTATTTTTCAAATGAATTCATTGAATACTTGAAGGAGCATGGAATTCAAAGGACGTATTCATCTAGTTATTCCAGACAACAAAATGGAGTTGTTGAAAGGAAAAATAGGCACATTGTAAAAATAACACGTGCCATGTTGAATAAGAAAAATTTGCCAAATTATTTTTGGGCTGAAGCAGTAGCAACTATAGTCTATATCATGAATCGAACACCCACAGCGAGATTTCATGGCATGACACCTGAAGAAAAATTCACAGGCAAGCTAAAAACCTGATGTTTCACACCTTAGAATGTTCGGTTGCATTGCATATGTGCATGTTTTTTATGAGAATAGATCAAAACTAGACCTAAAAGCTGAGAGGTGTATTTTCATTGGGTATTCCTCAAAATAAAAAGGATATAGATGCTTCAAATTTCCACTCGGAAGTTGCAAGTGAATAGATCTCTTATTTGTTAACAAGATGTTCTAGTAGATGCCTTGACATGTCATCAAAAAGTCGTTAACTATCCTCATCTTAGTTTGATTTCTCTTTTGGAGCTTCAAGGTGAATTTCAGGTTTCGATTTGCTAGGAGGTTGTTAACCATTGTCATCTTGATGGGATTTGTCCCTGGCTTGAACAAAAAAACCATTGGGATCCACAAAAAGGTGATGCATATTTCATGGTTTTCTTTAGTATATTCCCGAATGAAAATTGGAAAGTGGGCTCCCAAGCATGCCATTCTTATCAACTACCTTTGTCAAATGAACTCAATACCTTTGTTAATGAAGTTTTTCTATTCCCATTAAGGTTAATTCACCTTTCAATTTTTTTCAGCAACTGGTTCTTAAGGCAGCAACAGGTACATACAACACACAAAATAGAACTTAAGTTACTACAAATCGTAAACTAACATGTACACAAATTGCTCAAACTTGAAGGAAATAGGCTAAAAGAAAAATGTTCCATATTTCCATAATTCAAAAGTGGAAACACATAATCATGAATGAAATCCCAAAGTCCCTCAACAAATTTGTCCTCCTAGTCCTATACTAGCTAATTCAAAATACAACAATCATAACAGATCATTATAAATAGTCATTAGCCAATACTTAAACTAACATTCCAAAATTTCAAAAATACACCCTCCTTAACTATTTGTCCAACTACCAATTTTGTCAAGTACCAATTCTATAGAATACTTATTCATTAACATGTCAACCTATTTTCTTAACCCAATCTTTACTTACCAGGATTAGTAACTAATTAGGTTAATATCACATGTTAATTTTAATAACAGGTTATGACACTTGTCAGGTCTAATAACCTGTTTATACTATCAACCTATTAAGTCACGTGTTACCAAATATGGTAACATTATCCCCTTTTGAAATTTACATTTCCTCCTCAAAATGTTAACTCAAAGGTCCAATTGAGATTTAGCCTTCTGTAATTGGTTCATTGATGACTTCTTTGACAAGTTCAACACCTATTGCTTCCACAAGTTCAACTTGACTCAAGATTTGAAGATTGATTGGCATTGTAGTCCTTTGTTGATCATGTGTGTCTTCAAAGGTCATGGTGGGTGTTGTGTATACCTCCGAGGTATGCGGGGTATTTGATATCAAAACAACCTCCTGACCTATACATATCTAGTGTGGGGCTAGAGGTACATTAGTAAATAAAAGTTCCAAAGACTCTAATTTACTATCTAGTATAATATATGAAGAATATACAAGTTCATCTTGTTTCTTGTCAAATTTCTCATTACATTCCATTGGTTGATTGACAACATTGGTTATTAGAACATGTATAATAAAAATTTAAACAGGTAAGGGTATGATTTCTAAGCCTATTCCACCTTTTAATGGACTAACTAGTTTAATAACAAGTTGTACCACAAATGGCATTGTCGAAATTCTACTACCGGTTCTAATTTCCACAAACATGAAACTTGGGGTTTTGTATTTGAAATTAGGGAAAGTAGTTTGGTAAGCTTATAGTTCGAGTTGATAACTCTGTTCATCAAAGCAAACCAACTCCATATTGTCATGAATCTACTATTCTATGAACTCCTGAACAATTTGCCACCACTCCTTCCACTTGGGATTTCTATTCCTAAGGCTTGGTTTTGCACTTTGAGTAAGGTATTGTCTAACACTAACTCCTTCAACCTATTGGTCATTCTAATAAGTAGAATGGGGCTAGGTTTGTTCAATTGTACCTTGGCTATCTCATATTGACCCTTTCAATTTTGGATTTGAACAATAAGACTTTGCTTTTCCTTGTCAAATTCAATGTGGACAGCCTACATGTTGTTCCTTTAGATTTTGACAAGTACATTCCAAACCGATTATGATACCCTGTTGTTCCAAATTAAACTCCTCCATTTGGCATAATCTTTCATCATCCATTCCGAATCAGCTTAGAGACGGATCAAATCATTATGGGTCTTCCAATTGAATTAGTTGAGCTCAACATACTCTTGCTACAAGTTTTCAGTTTTCCTGACAGCTCGTTCTGCCTCATTCAATTTATTGGACATATTTTGGTTTTCATGTGGGACCCTATTCAATTGTCCCTTGACTGTGACCAATTCTTTGTCACAATTCTTCAAAGTTCTTTACACTATTTTTAGCTTGATGCTACAAGTTTGTAGGTGATTATGGGTCTCAAATAGGATTTCCTTGACTTGTTCAAACTCAACTTTAAGGTTTGACCATTCTTGTAATATTCCCACCCAAGTTATGGCATTTTGAGCAACTTGCTCTAAAAACATGTTAATCTATCTCAAAGTTTATGTGGAATGACTAAAAATGGGGACATGTTGAAATCTAAAAAACTCTGGATTTTCTATTTGTACAAGTTTAATTATAAGTTGAACAAGTTGGAATGATTATGTAGCTGCAACTGCAAGTTCTATAATTGAAACTACAAGTTTAGCAGATATAATAAGTTCAATTTGAATGTTGTCAATTACCTAGTCTAGGTTGGGTTCAAGTTCTTCCTCAATGCTGCCTTGCATGGTTGTTACATCAAGCTCTTTTCTTCCCCTCCCTCCAATCTCATATGAACAAGTTTGCTCCTCACCCTCTTCTAAATCATTAAGTGGTGATATAAAAGTGGTCTTGGACTTCTTTCTTAGTGGTGATGTAAGATGTTCAGGGCTTAACTTGTCCCTTGGTGTAGGTGGTTTTGTACTCATTTTTAATCGATGGGACTGACGTGTGGATAAAGGTGATGTTGAAGTTGAGCATGTTGGTCTTCTCCTTTCAAGAACTATTATCTAGTAATAGGTTCAAGTGAAACTTGTCGTTGTTGTGCAACCTTGCACTCTTGGCTGGTTAGTGATACATGTTCTTTTGGAGTTGTTCTTGGTGAAGAAATTTCAAATAAAAGGAACCACTTTTTAAATAGAATGTCTAAGATAGGCCCAAAATAGCAATTATTTATTTTAGTTTTGCTAAAAATTGGGTTTGTTGCTACCTTTTTATGACGTTAAGTCTGATGAAATAATTCAACTAGTTATCAAGTTAAAACTATAGAACACTAATTAATAGGTTGCTCTCTATTGGCTAGGCCAAAAGTAATGGCAATTTGGTTGCTAAAATAAGCTAACTTTTCCTTCTAATATAAAATTTACAGAATAGTTGCAAATCTTGCATGAAATTATTTTTTCATGCACACTACACTCCACTACTCATTCTCAACAAAAGCATGTGGTCCTGCAATTCTTTTTAAGGTAGTTTTGGCTTTTTCAAAAGTTGCATTAGTAGCATCTACTACTCCTTCCTTGGAAATTCCAAGTTGTTCATCAATAAATATTTGATCAATGAAAATTTCTTAACCATATATTCACCCTAGAACTCTTCCATCTTTTGTTACTTCCCAGGTTCGTCAGAAGTCTCACAACAGGTGTTCTCTTAACATTATCCACTGCAAGTTGAATAGGCTTTCCAAAACGACTCGTCTAGCCCTTTTAAATTCGTTGGAATCTTCATCCATTGTAGCATCTTCTAGCTCTCCTTTACCTTGGACACTAGTTTTTTCTTAATAGGTTTCTCAACCTGTTCTTCTACATGCACTTTGCCTTTTCACTTCATCATAGTTCTTATTTTTGATTTTGGGCACTGAAAAATAATGTTGGAAATAGGTCCTTCTTCAAAAAGTTCTTGGATAAATACTTCTCCACTGGTCTTGATTTAGGAACTGGTTGTTCATGGACAACAGGTTGAAGTCCAACCTCCACTTCTTCCTTTGAATCTAAAATAACAATAACTTGTGGTACTAGTTTTGCTGTAGTAGTGGTTTTCTTTAGAAAGTTCAATGTTACTAATTCTAATTCCTTTTCCAACTCCTTATTTCTTTGTTCTTGCTCAAAAATTCTAATTTCTTTTGCTGTAGCAAATGGTTCTACATAAATCGCTTTAGTTAATCAAACCTATTTTGTTCTCTTTTTTTCAATTTGTTCCCTCCTAAAAGCTTCAACTTTTCTTTCAACCTCCTCTTTTGCTTCTTGTTTTAGCCTCTCTAAAGCACTCTCATTCATGGCCCTTGCTAATATGAAAAAGAAAATGCCAACAAAAAGATAGAATGAAAAATGCAATGGTTTTTTATATTGCTTCATGCAAAAATGACTCTATGGCTATGAATGGACATAACCTTTAAGATTAGAACCTCTTAAAAGGTAGACATCAATAAGTGCCTTTCCAAATACATTATTTACATCATTACTCACCATTACATTATTGTCTCGAATAGGCAAATTATGATAATGATGAACAAGCAAATTTATTGTTTTAATGTTGCAAAGTGTCAAATGGTTACTAACCAGTTCAAATCCTACAGGTTGAAAATCTTCAGGTTCAACCAATAGTGGTACAAGTTCTTTGGTTTGAATAGGTTCATTAGTGACCAGGTCATCAAATTTAACCAATACATGTTGCAAGGTTTTGTCTTTGATGAATTTATATGGCTTCAACTTGCTGACGTTGACAAGCACTGGGTTAGGATCAAACTTATCAATGGTGTCAAGTCAAAGAATATTATTAAGTGAACAATATTGTATCCAATAGGGTCCAAACCATCATCTCTGAAATTTAGGAAAACATTTGGAAACAACCCTTGGAAACCATAATTCATAATCTCGAAATTGAAACTTGGTTTCAATGAATCGATTTTGTGACCACAATGATCTATTCCACTGGTTAGAAACAACTAAATCCTATGCAATCAACTTGTTTTCTTATAGTTTCTCTAATTGAAATAGTCGACTAGTTAAGACTCTAATAGGTTGTTGATCTTTGTTGTCACTAGGTCTAGATGGTAACATATATTTTGTAGGTAATAATGGATGTAGCCCATGTACCAGCTGAAAAAAGGGTATGACCGGTTCGTACTTTGTAAGCAGTTTGATATGAAAATTAGACTGTGGAAAGGTGTTCATCCCAATCATTTCTATTTTCATTAACCAATTTGGTTAATAAGGTTCCAAAAACCTTATTTGTAGACTCAGCCTATCCATTTCCTTGTGGATAATAAATAATATAACTAGTATGTGTAAGAATGAAATGGTGAAAAAGGTATCTGATTACATCAATGATAAAATGGGTACCTTGATATGTCACAATGGTTAATGGAAATCCAAATTTTGTGAAAATGTGTTGGTATAAAAACTTAATGGTTATTGCAACAATGTTGGTGTGGAGTGTTTGGGCTTCCACCCACTTTGTTGCATAATCAATGGCTATTAGAATGTATAGATTACTTGACAATATGCTTGCAGGTTTAACAAGTCCAATAAAATCCAATCCCCATTTTTGAAATGGTTCTTTAAGTACTGTAGTAACCAATTTGGCCAAATTTTGGGTCAATAGGTAACATATTCTTTGACATTGGTCATAGGTTTGACAATATTCATAAATGTTTCAATTCATCATTGGTCACCAATAACCAACATCCAGGATTTTTCACATAGTGATATCAGAAAAGAAATGCCTTCTTGTAACTCCTCCATGTAATTCCTGCAAAATTGTGGATGCCTATTTTAGTTGCAAAACTTGACAAAACCTAATATCTTGTTCGAATTTGTACAGTACTCCTTTTTGAAACACATATGGTTTAGCCCTTTGGGCTAAATGTTGACTTTGGGATGTTGTAAGTTTTTTTGGCATCACTCCCTCTATGTCACAACCCTAGCTTTGGGCTCATGACCAAGGCAAAGGGGTGACAAGGTTGCGGGCCAAAAGGAAGCCCGGGAGTCAAGGCAAGAGGAAGCCGAGGAGTCACATCACATACTCCCGAGAGTGCAAGAAAGTGTGAGGGAGTATGAGGGAGTGAACCCTCACACTCCCAAGGCAATTCCCACTTTGGGAGATGGAGTCCCGATGGAGTCCCGAAACTTCAGAGAGCAATTTCAGGGGTCAAAACTTAATAGCTTATAGCGCTATTTATATCATTGAAAAGCTCTTGGAACGTAGATGTCTAAATTGGGCTTGAATTGCTCATTTGGACATTTGAAACATAAGTTATGGCCAAAAGAAGGGTCGAAAGTCAAACTGCCAGTTTGACTCCTAACCAGAAAAAGTCAGGAATCAACCCGATTTACTTGGCTGCAGGGGGCATGCAACATACCCTTCGAAAGATCTCGACAAGAACTACAACTTTGCTTCAGACTGCATCTCGATCTGAGGTTTGCTCGCAAAGTTATGGGGCTTCAAAGTTGCAGGAGTCTCATTTGGTGCGATTTCAAGACTCCCATTTGAGAGTCCCGAGAGAGAAAAACCATTTGGATGTAGGCTCCATGGCCAGCCACAAAGTATACTATAAGGGGAAAGGTGGTGGCTTCCCCCAAGTCCGGGCCGTGGTGAGCTTAGTGTGTCCGTGTTGCCCGTGGCTCGTCCTAACACCAAAGGTGTTCCAACTATGCACTAACCACTTTGTGTGGGTTGTGTGTGTAGGCTCGTGTGAGTGAGTGTAGCTTGTCAACTCTTCCTAGTCCCATCCTGGAGCTCCAACACACCCCTCTACCCCTCTAAATGTTGTGAGCTAAGGAGCGTGCCCCGACTCCTCCCTCTTCCGCTGTCTTTTACTTGGACTCACATTTGAGTCCTTCAAGGAGTTGGGGGTGCATCACTCTAATAGGTATTCATACATAGTCTGTAACCACTCAAGTTGTAAAGTAAACAGGTGAACATCACAAGTTTGATCAAGTACTCCAACAAGTTCAATGTGGTTAGGTAATCTACTCAATGCATCTGCCATTAAATGGGATCTACCAGGTTTATAAACAATTTTGAGGTCATACTCTAGAAATAATAAGAGCCATATAGCTAACTTGCCATAAACCTATGGCTTGTTAACTAAATAAACTAAAGCCATGTGATCCACAAAGAATGTAAACTTGTTGCCTAACAGGTTATGCTTAAATTTGTGTAAGGCATAAACCATAGTTTAAACCTTTCTTTCTGTAATAATATAATTTCTCTTATCATAATTAAGTAATTTTCATGAATACATATTAGGTTGATCTATTTTACATGTTGGGTTTTGGGCCAATATTGCCCCTACTACTAATTGAAATGCATTAGTGTGAACATGAAATTCCAGTTCTCAGTTAGGACTGATAAGTATAGGAGCTTGGATGTACCAATTCTTGATATCCTCCCAAATAGTTTAACATTTAGATTTCCACGTAAACACTTCAGCTATTTTGAATAACTTGGTGATTAGTGCCATTATGAAGGTAAAATTCTTAATGATACATCTGTAAAACTAGGCCATTCCATTGAAGACTCGAATCTCCTAAGGTGTTTTGGGAAGTGGCATTTTGACTAAAGCCTTTATTTTCTTAGGATTAGGTGTCTTCCCCTCCTTGGAGTCTATGAATCCTAAAATAGTTCTAGAGCATACCATAAATGCACATTTTTCTATATTCAAACTAATGCCATACTTTCTACATTTTAGAAAACATTTTTTGAGTTTTTCCAAATGAGTGGATACGTCACTAAAACCAATAAAATCATCTAAGAAGATCTTCATGAACACATCAATGTATTCACGAAAAGCTTTGGTGAATGCCCTTTGATAAATAGGTGGTCCATTTTTGACCCCAAAAGGCCTTACAACCTATACAAAAGCCCCCTAATCAGTAACAAAGGCGATTTTGTATTGGTCTTCTGGTGCTATGGAAATCTGATGGTATTTAGAAAAACCATCTAAAAATGTATAAACGTCATGTTTAGCTACAATGTTAATAACCTCGTAAGTAAAAAGTAATGGGAATGGGTCCTTCTTAATAGCTACTTAAGCTTTTTATAATCCACACAAATTCTAAGTTTTCCATTTTTCTCAAGCATTGTAATTATAGATGATAGCTAAGTAGCATCTTTAACAAGTTTAATAAAACTTGCAACAAGTAATTTGTCAATATCCTATTTGACAATGGCTGCATAATTAGGATTTAACTGGTACCTTGTTTGATGAGCATGTGGTATTGATGCGTCTAATTCAATCCGATGTTGAACTATGTCAGGTGGTATCCCCTTCAAGCTTTGTAAGTTTATAGGCAAAGATGTCCTTGAACTCCTTTAACAATTTAATTAGTTGATAACTAATAATAGGTTCCAAATCTACATTGATTTGAACTTGTTACAGGTTTTCTTCATTTTAAAAATAGGAAATAGTTTTTTAAATCCAAAAAAATTGTCATGGCCCTGGTTTTGGGCTTAGGACCAAGGTAGGGCAAAACAAAAATAAAATTGGCTAGGAATAAAGTTAGGCCAAAAAGAAGCCAAAAACATTGGGGGAATGAAAAAAAAACATTATTGGGACTTTTGGGATGGACTCCCATTTTGGGAGTTTAGAATCCCAAAGTGTCTTGAATCTTTGGGACAAAATTGCAAAGGTTAAACCTTGTGAAAATCAAAAGTTTTTTACATCATTGGAAATCTTTTGGAAATTATGAATCCTAAAATCAATCCTGAAAATACCATAAAGGCACATTTCTCTGGGTTAAGACTAAACCTAGATTCCCTGCATTTTTGAAAGCAAAGTTTGAGCTTCATTAAATGACTTTCTATATCACTATACACTGTGAAGTCATCTAGAAATATCTTCATAAACTGGTTTAAGTAATCTCTAAAAGCTATGCTGACTTCTCTTTGAAAAGTTGGTGGCCCATTTTTAACACCAAATGGTATCACCATCCAAACAAAAGCTCCCTAATCTATTACAAAAGTTATTTTGTATCTATCATCATGGGTTATAAAAATCTGATGGTATCCTAAATATCCATCTAAAAATGAATATGTTTCATACCTTGTTACAATATTCAGCACTTCATTAAAAAATGGCAAAGGATAAGGATTTTTTTTGGTTACCTTATTGAGCTTTTTGAAATCCACACAAATTTTCAATTTTCCATTCTTATTGAGCACTACCACTATAGGTGATAACCATGTAGCCTCCTCTATTAATTGAATAAATCATGTTACTAATAGTTTTTCAATATCCTATTTGACAACTACAACATAATTAGGGTTCAATATGTACCTAGCTTAATGTACTAGTGGAATTGAAGTATCTAACTCAATTATGTCGCAACCCCACTTTGGCCAAGTGTGGGGGTGAAGCCCAACACTTGGAAAAGTTGGAGGTTTGGAGTCCTCTGGGACTCTCGAATGTTCAGAGCTTCACAACAAGGCCCAAAACACCTCGCATTGGGGTGTTCTTAGTGTCATTGGAAAGGTCTTGAAACGTAGATATCGAAAATGGCCTCGCATTGGCAATTCGGATATCTACAGCCCAAGTTATGGGCAAAAGAAGGGCCGGGAGTCAAATTGGCAGTTTGACTCCCGACCACTAAAAGTCGAGAATCGACCTCTTCCCGACGTCGCCTTGAAGAGTGCGACACGGCGTTGAAAAGCTCTCGACGAGAGCTACAACATTGATTTAGGACTCGTCCCGATCCGAGTTTGGGGCGGAGCTATCGCCGTTCAAAGTTCCAAGAGTCCAGCCGGGACAGTTTCGGGACTCCATTTCGGGAGTCCCAACAAAATGTGCCATTCGGATGTAGCCTCCGCGACTAGCCGCAGAGAATACTATAAGGGGAAAGGTGGTGGCTTCCCTCGAGTCCGGGCCGTGGTGAGTCTTGTGTGTCTAAGTGCCCGTGGCAAGTCCCAACACCCAAGGGTGTCCCGAATGGTAAACTAACCCGATTTGGTTGGTTTTTGGATGCAGATTCACACGAGCTAAGCTAGTCCCTCTTCCTAGTCTAATCCCTGGGCTCCCAACTCGACCCTCTACCCCTTTT
>Ga0116231_10014721_pt1 | contig 10397 bp, 6 predicted proteins | sample S1TSphgellanicum_2_FD_89695 | JGI IMG/M metagenome (GOLD analysis project Ga0116231, IMG submission 89695) | Host-associated microbial communities from peat moss isolated from Minnesota, USA - S1T2_Fd - Sphagnum magellanicum MG | ecosystem: Host-associated > Plants > Peat moss > Unclassified... | reverse complement strand
ATTTCCTCATCTTTCCATAAATTCAGTTTTTCACTCATCTTTTCCCACATCTCAACTAGAATTGTTGTTTGTCCCTCATTGCAGAAAACTTGAGATGGTAAATAGTTCAATTTTCCCCTTGTGGCCATGTGGGACTTTCTCACAGGCCCCTTGTGCACTAGCGAGCGAGACAGATTTCCACTCGAAACCTCCATGCAAGCTCACCTCGGCTGAAAAAGAGAATCATTGTGATGGTCTAGAGTTACTGAAGAGCGTTTTAACAGTTTAGAAGTGGCAACGCCGATTCCGTCGCAACTATTGATTGCTACAACTCTGCAATGATGTAAGAACTCTTGAAGCATGCACTGTAGATTCTCTCTCATGTGCTCCAAGGAGCTGCTACTGCTACTGTTTCTCTCTCACGGACGAGATAAAGGTCGGTGAGATGAGTGCCTTACCAAAAGAAAACAAAATACCCAACATCCATCTGAAGTATAAGCTGGCTTGGGCAACAACAACTAGGGAGAAAGGGGCGGGTAACGCGGCGGGTAGGCCGCTCGCCATGTCGATGGAGCTTGCAGGGCCGTATGAGGCTATGAGCAAGAGGTGAGTCCCGTACAGCACTAACCCGGCACTGGACATCAAGCACATGCTTCATTCATTCATGTACGACTGATGAAGAGGAAAGCTGCAGACAAGAATATCTGAGAAAGAAGAAGCGGGCGGCTGTATTTCGGAAGTTTGCAGAAGATGAAAGAGGAGTCCAAGAGAGCGAGAAAGCCTGAAATCGAAAGAAGAACCGAAAAAAGAGAACTGAAGGTGGAGCTTATAAAGAGGGGGATGCTGGGTTTTATACCGCCTCGCATCTTGACACTCGACAAGCCGACAAACTTTGAAAGCCAAAAAGCAATAAATGACAAACTGTAAGTAGTAGTCTTGAAATTGTGTGCCGGCAGATTGTGTCTACTAAAGTCCTCTCCTCAAAGCACTGGTGCTGCTACAGTTCCTCTTTTGAGCTTTCCTTCTATCTCCGACAGCAAGGAATCTTACAAAGCCATAAAGCGTCTTTAAAACGCCTGCCATAAGAGAAATCTGCCCTTAGAGAATTTTCCACAAAGCGGGCAGGTGGCGCACTTTTCCATAAAATTGCACGTGGGCCGTTGCAGTGGTGGGCAGGCAGGGAATTTCAGAAAAATTTAGGCGATTTTGGTTTTAACGAATTTCTTTCCACAAAGAGGCGTTTTCCTACCCTCTTCAATGCAGAGCTGTCAATGACAACGCCACCCAGGGGTAGGGGCATTACTGAAACGAATGGAATGGGTGAGGTTTTGTTGAGCCTAGACTCTCATTTCATGACGCCCCTATCAGTGGTGTTAACCTGGCTAGAGCATGAATTAAACATTTTCAAGCATTTGGAGAAATTTCCTAGTGTATTGAGAGGGCACCTTATGTCCATGAATTTGCCTCCTGAAAAAGACAGGAGGGATCTTATGTGCCCTCCTTAAGAGTGGGAGGGCAAATTATGCTTATTTACAGTTGAAAAAACCCTTGCCTCTCTAAGAGGAGGCAAAAGAACTCTTAAAGAGTAGGCAAAAGAACCCTCCCTACTCCTATGCCTTGTCATCTACATATGTTTAAGTTCATGATAATGTTTGCTTTGTGCTTTAGAATGAGTGGAGCCCAAAGGTAGGGGAACATTCCCAAAATTGGGGGCTGAAATAAATTACCCTCTCATCCCAGGCTCTTGTGCTGTGAATGCCCCACCTGGGGGTTTTATCTGCACACATAAACCTGGAGGTGATTATGGATAATTGAACTTCAATTTTTTTGTTCAGGCACCAGAAGTTTTGGGTTTCCAACAGGGAACAGAATAACCCTGCCAATTTATTTTGTACAGTTATAATATGAGAATGGACTAATCTGACGTAGTGTCTAAAAAAGTTCGGTTCTCTGAGATCACGACAGAAGGGGACGAAAGTTCTGTCAGGTCTAGGCCACCTTGTCCACTAACTAACAAGGTTCTGAGTCCTGACCATGTTTTCCAAGATATAGCCATTTTTACCCATTTTTACCCGGGCATGTCTTTACCAGACATGTATTGTAAATTATCAGGATTTCATCATGCATTTCCCCAGCTTACAATATACTGTGGGACAGGCATGGTAGGCCCCATTCCACCTAGGAATGCATAGAGCCTGGTAGGTAAATAAATTCTGAACCCTCTAGTCATTTTTTTTCTTTCTCATTTTCCATCCATTCTTGCTTGTCATCAATTCCTACTGGAGTTTGTCGTCCACGCTACCTTTTTTTTTTTTTTTTTTACCGAAATTAGAACTTAAATTTTAGCAGCCCTTGCTGGCCATAATGGGCAGCAGAATCGGCCAGTGATGCTGATTCTGCCACCTAGCTTTTTGTTATTAGTCACCTACATGCTTTAAGCCACATTTGCAGCATAACAAATATTATGTGGGCGAGCTTGAACCCCTTGACAATATGAATGTTCACCATGAGTTGCTGAATTAACAACCTAAATATTGCATTTGATTTGCCTCTAGATAGAGCATAAATTGCCCAAACCATTCTGTGACAAATAAAAAAGATAGAAAGTATATACTATTTTAAAAATCAATTCTTCCATTTGGGGGATTTATCATAAATATTTTAAGACCTAAGAAAAAGATCAGTACTAAGCATGGCATTTTGGATGACATAAAAGTGGCAAATGTCTTCATGAGACAGTTTTTTTTTTTTGTGGTGAATTTTTGTCATTGTGAAAAAGAAAATTTGGAAAGGGAATATCCTGTCACAAATTCTGCGTTTCAGAAAACAAATTCTCTGCAAAATAATTCACCAGAAATCACCACAACTGCCTACAGCATGAAAGGGTGCTTAAGATTTTTCCACTTTCATATTTTGTATCGCCAAATTTGGCTAAATTTTCGTATGATGATGACCAGTTGAGCGATATACCACAAAATTGAAAAAAAAAGAAAACACTGTCGTGAGAATGAGACCTTACACATGCGGTCTTGGATTTTGAGGAGTTTTACAATTTGTTGAGGTGCTTCTTCTTATTTGCCAAGTGTCAAATTCAACACTAAAGATTTCAAGTTTCCAGGATGTTTACTACACATTGAATTATGACATAATAAAGGTAATGAACAGATGATTGATGTACAATGCAATAGAAAGGGCCCATTTTGAAATGAATAAGAATATGTTAGTGAAAAATTATTGTTGTGTGAGGAACGTAGCAATCTGAATAAATCTTCATAAGAAAACATTATGAGGAGCCGAAACTCTTTGCAAAATAGACATAGGAAAGAACATATGTAAGACAACCATGAGGAGCTTCAACTCTTCACGGCGCACTCACGGCGCACAAAAAAAATAGAAAAAGAAGCACAAGAAAAATAAGAGAGACACACGCAACAAAAAAAAACGAAGGAAAAATGTTGAAAAGCTTCAACCCCTCACAGCACACAGAAAAACAAAAAATTCAAACGGCACAACCAAAAAGACACACACGCATACACAAATCATTGCTTCCTCAAACTGGCTCCTCGTGGCACAAGTGTTGCAGCTCATTGCAGAATACAACAAGGAAGAGCATTTGCCAAGGAGCTAGAACCCATACCCCAAATAGAACCGAAACAAAACAAAAAAACCCAACGGCAGGAGCTTCTCACTCCTCGCAACACACACACACACACACAACGAACTCACTTGGAAAAAGAAACTTGGTGTGTTGTTGCATTGACTTCCACTTCTAACCTTCACCGCTTGTTGTTTCTCTCTCTCCCCAAGTGTGAGAGCTCTCAAGGCTACTTGTGACATTTTTAATCTGGCTTTTGCTTTCGACCGCCGTCACTTGTTGCTACTCTCTCGAAGCGCAAGAACTCTAAGCTTGCTCACAACCTGGCACCAAATTGCTTTCACCCTAAGATCCAAGTTCCAGTTTTGAACCCCTTTGAACTACGTGATAAAATCTTGGCGCCGTGTTTGTGATATTGACCCGTGTACCAGGCAAACACAGGTTTCCAGTGCCTTGTTTGAAATATTTTACGGACAACTCTCATATATTGTTTGAATACTTGACAAAACCCAAAGGATGATGACCAGAGTTTTTTGAAAAGAAAATTGTGATGTAACCACACTGGCAATCATGCAGAAGAGAAATTACACAAATTTGGGTACAAGTGAGAGACGATAGTAAAAGAATTTAAGAAACTATATTTTGGGTACTTGTTGGAACCTATTGTCCAAATATGGCGATTTGAAAAAAAAAAATCCTCAAAATCTGGCAGCTTTGGCATATTCTTTTCACAAAATACTTTGTATGAGTTTCACCATTTTTTTTTGGTCACCAAGTGGCAAAAAATCGCCGAAAGAACGCTGACAATCATAAGAGTCATGAATATAAACCTTTGTAAGATGATTTTCCACAATACAAAAGATTTACATTGATAAGTCTGTTCAGGTGTTCTCTCCTGAGGAATATTTCCACGTACGTTGAGACTACTAGTACCCAAGAAAACATTTTAAAACAAAAACGTTTAAACCGGTTCGCCCCGAACCGGTGAACCATGTATACTGTGACCGGTCATGTTTGCCCCGGGTAAGGAATCAGGATATATTATTGGGACCTGGTTCAGGATCTGGAACGGCACCTCGTCTCCTCTGCAGCGAGCAGTTTTTGTTTCGAGAACCGTTCTCGCGTGTTCAAAGCACTGCATGTTTGCTTTATAGGCAAAGATCTCGCTCTAAATTTCTTCTTAATTCGCAGAAGGATTTCCACAAACCGCATGAGAAAATCTGGCACCTATTTCTCACAAGCTTTCCCTAGTCACACCACCCACAGAGTCGATTGTCATACTGCATTATTGGACCAAGAGTTGGAAACCAGACGTGGTCTCTATAGTCAAGAATTACTGGTATGTTAAATTGCAGCGTTCTTGTGTCTACAAATGCGTCTTGCAGCAAGCTTCATCGGCAAAGATCCCGCACCAGACGCCTTAATTCGCAGCAGGATTTCCTCAAACTGCAAGAGAAAATCTGGTAAGCATTTCTCACAACCTTTTCCTCCTCGCACCATACACACCAGAGTCGATTTTTATACTGTTATTGGACCAAGAGTTGGAAACCGGACATGGTTTCCTTCAGGTACTAGAGAACGGCCCCGGTGGCTGATTCTGCCACCAGGGGCCGTTCCCTAGCATTGACAGTAGGGGTCTACGTAGCGGTCCTTGAGCAGAATCTGCAGTGCTGCAGAATCGACAGAAAGTGCAGATTCAGCCGGAGGAGAGCCTATATTAGTGTACTAGCTTTAAATCCCGGAATCTATGCATGGATATGAGAAAAGCCATTTGAACAGATGTTTGAGTTGTCATGTGTCAGTACTAAGTGTTTTTCTCTTTATTGGCAAAAAATTGCAAATTCTCGATCTCAAAAAAAGGAAAATTTTGCCATAAACTCCCCTTACATTAGGAAGACAAATTCACCAAGTTTTATTCAATTTTTTGTTGGGGGGCAAATTCTGCCACATTTTGAGACAGCTTTTTGTCAGTTTTCTGGCGTTATTTACAGTTTTTATCAAAACTTGTCGCTAAATCCTTTTATTGATTATGGCTAATGATGCTATATCCCAAAACGGAAAAGAAAGGCTGGTGAATGCTCAAAATGGAAATGAGTTCTTAGTGAAAGCCCCTACAGTACTTAACCCCAGGCCCAGGGTTGTTTTTTTCATTTTTGTGATGTATGCTGCAGCTGAGTGTTTTCTTTAGGGGGCGAATTTTCGCAACCTGGGAAAATTGTTTTTCAAAAAGCGAAATAAACTATTTAAGGAGTTTCTTTCGCCACTTTTCGAAGTACAAATATTTAAATCAGCCACATCTACATCAAGGCACTTCCTGGGTCGCGACTTGTAGCAGCACTTTAGTAAAAATGCTACAGCCCACTTAGGACAGTCGTCATTTAACACTAATCAATGCTGGGATCCTGGCCAGTGGACCTACGTGAGGAATTTGACAAATAAAACAAAACCATGATGTTCAGTGTGTTTGTCTTTCAGCGCTCAAGTGTTGAAACAATTATTTTTGGGGGTGTGAAGGCATGTCAAAATATTTGTCTCTGGTCCACAGTCGACAGACCCAAGAATAGTACAGTAGTTTTGTTGCTTGGATTTGGAACGTACCGTATGTGTAGAGTCTTGGCGGTAGCAGTAGCTAACTACGGTTACAGTGAAAGAAATTCCGCTTTGCGTACTCCTAATGCTGTCGGCGGTCCAGCAAAAGGAGTGATGCTTTGCTTCTGGAAATATATTCTGGGCTGCCCTGCATTTGAAGTCTTCAGGGTTCCCTAAAATAGAAGGGAATCGATTCCGCCCTGGGAACGACATTGGGTTTCATCCACCCTTGAATACAGGATGAAAAAGGGTGATCAGCAGCATTGCTATTTTTCCCAATTTTGTTAATAGTGATGTAGCCAAAAGTCGCCCAGAAGAAAATTTAGCCATATTTGGCTATAAACCAGATATGCAAGTGTAAAATTGTAAGGAACCTTTAATATTCTTGGTTAACTACTAGGTACTCGAAACCATTATGAAAATCTAGCTACTTTGAAATTCCTTCCTCCAAAATATGGCAATTAAGACCTTTTATTTCATGGAAAATCCTCTGCACATGTCAACACTCAAAATCAGATTTTATTAGCCCAGGTTTTGGTGACCAAACGCCAAAAATAAAATTCTTGTTAAGGCTTGAGCTTGATGTATGAATGTTTACTGTTTACAATTTTACGTCCATTTGGGACCAGAGAGTCCATTAAACCATTAATTACTTAGTAACTTAGTAATAGCGCTATTTAGTAGTAGGTTGTTTCACCCTATGAATGTTCCTTAACACGTATTCAGCGGTAGGATCTTAAGTCAACAGAAAATTATTGTAAGAGATATTTATCAGGTCTTGACAAGGACGTGGGCCAGTCCCAATGCATATTCACTGCAGTTTTGTAATGAGGGATGGGCGAAACCCTGCACATCATGCAGAGAGTGGGCCACCCGGCCCTCCGTAATGCCGGGCGGCTTCCCCTGCAGAATATTAATTAGCAGAGTCTGCGCACGCCGTGTTTCAGAACTGCAGTGAATCTCCATTGGGAGTCCCTCGCTTCATGTCCTCGTCAATCCATGGAAATGTGCCCTAGATTTTCTTTCAATGAATTTTTAACCTTTTAGAACATAACAAAAAATAGGTAGTCAAGCAGTTTCATTCCATAGAGGACATAATTGGCAGAGTCGTGGCAATTTCCTCAAAGTACCAATAAAAAAACTTACAAAACATAGTTACCTACCTAGAAAATTGTAATCGGCCTACCACAATGTAATCAGCCCTTACTTATAGGTAAAAATCATAACCAGGTTGGGGTCTTATGAGGGTGCTTTTTTGTGTAGGGTAATGCCCATGGCGGGGGAGAGGGGGGAGGGTGCATTTTGAAAATAAACACCTACCTGACCCAACCAAGGGCCCTATCTGCCATAAGGGGTTTTTTTGTTCCATTTTTCCTCTTGGTACCAGGGGCATATATGGGGAAAATGAATTATGAGGATGGGTGCAAATTCCCCATCCTGCTCCTGTGGGCATTTTGTGGACGAAAAGTTCTGTTTTGGAAGGTTACATCCAAAACACAACATAAATTGTCTAGTAGGGTTTGGTGAGTTCATTTTTGTCCTTGGGTGGGATCATTTTGAGCTGGTTTGGCTGCTCATGAACAATGCTCCTGATAGAAAGTAGAGTATAGCACAAATGCCCAAAATATTCTGTGTAGGATATTCATTGATGTCAATCAACTGTTGAAACGGCAGTTGCGTCCCCAAACATACAGTCATAGATTCACACCCACTTACAAAACACTACAGGGGCTAATGTGCTTAACATGTTGCTAATGAGAAATCCCCAAGAGAGGGGAGCTTGTGGGCGCCATTCACTCAGAAATGGAGTAAGGAAAAACAGAATAAACCATCTTCCTAAGGCCCTCTTTACACCAGAGTTGAGAGCCCTTGTCCCATGACTTTTAAAAGTCAGTAACTGGATACAAGTAAACTAGTGGTCCAAGTTCCTTTTACACCAGTGGGGTTGTGGGCCTGAAGGACTTTAAAATCTTAAATGGATGAAAAGTACAAATGGAATCTCATATGGCTACAAAAATATAAATTGTTAGTCTCCCCCAATTTGCATAAAATGCAATTCATGGAGAGACCAAGGAAATAAAAGCTATAATTGGTTGTCAAATATTATTTTATTATTTTTAGAAAAGGTATGTTTGGGGGAGATTTTTGAATATTTCCCTCCTACTGTCAAGGTCCCTCACAAGGCCTGTTTTGACCTTACACTATACTTGATAACCCTGACCCATTCAAAATCTCTTTTAGAAATTACCTAGGACTGCCATTGATATGAGTTTCATGGGTTTTTAATTTCATAGTCCATGATAGTCCTTCAGCCCTGTGTAAAGAGGGCCTAAGTGGAACAGCCTGTCTACCATAAGACCTAATCGGTCCTTACCTATCTAATCAAAATAATTTGCTACATACAAATTGCTGATAACAAAATCTGCCGAACGTGGAACCAGCCTAGTTGGCATTGCATTTACTCTAAAACCCTTACATATCCTTACATAGAGGAGATCCACTGGTGCTCAGTATGTGGCCCTGCAAAAGAAAATTGGATGAAGAAAAGTTAAAACATGCCAGTCTGGCTCCACAAAATAGTTTTGGCCCAGCATTCTTGCACAGGTTGTTGAGGCTGGTGAACGTCCAAACAGTTTTGCAGGGTCACACCAATTCAAGGGCATTAATGGAACGACAAAATTATTAGCTTCGAAGGCAATTTTTGTGTTTTAAAAATATATATGTTTAAATTGCAGAATTCTCCAGTAAAGAAAAATTCTTGAGTTCAGTATGGACTAGGTAATTGTTGAGAGGCCATCCGAAGTGAAAAATAGCCAAGGTGTAGGAGCACCATTTCTGGTAACCACGACTGCCTTGGGCCTATTGCCAAACATATTACCAACCAGCAACTATTGTGACCTACACATTAATGAGTGATCACCAAAACTGTATTTGCCATCCACTAACCTGCCCAGTAGGTGGATGCACAACACTTTTCATCCAACACAAGAGAATGAGATACACCATAATATTGAAATAACTGAAGCCTGGATGTCCAATCAGGAAGAGACATGTCAGCTGGTCACTCATTAAAGCTGACTACGTAGTGAACTAGTGAGCTTTCAAAGTTACTTAGTGTAATACCAGTTCACCAATATTCTAGTAGGAATAGAGTCTCTGAGGCTAGCTAGTATTATCGCCTGCGAATATTATTCACTACCCTACCAACAAACAATCTTACAAATGTGCACCTACAATAGTAATCTCATGAACTTCTAAAATTAGCAAAAGTAATACTAGCTCACTATTGCAGACCTATGATCACTTACATATAGTGAGCTAGTCAGCATTCTTAGTTAGCTAGTGTAGTTAGTTACTAGTTACACTAACTAGTGCGCCAGTAGAACACAAGCACTCGGCAACCTTAGTCCGCCGGTTATAAGACTCGCCTGTCTACGAATTATCGACTGTGTGATAAGCGAGTGTTCAGCGAGTGCACACTGCAAAGCTCAAGCTCTTGTCAAATCTCTCCTTTGCTGCTTTCTTGTTGAACTTACGTCGCGCAATTCCTGAGCTCTACCGTCCTTGTGCGCTTCTTTGCATGAACAGAGTCCTTGTCAGTGATATATCTCAACGCAATTTCATATTCCTGGCTAGAGCGACTGTTTTCTAGTATTTGGAGAGAGAGAGAGATCTGATGTGAACGACGTATAATAAATAATACCCTTCAGTAATGAGCTAGCTGGGCTTGAATTTTGAAATCTTAGGATTGCTGAGAAGATTGTGACTTGAGGATTTTCTGATTTTCATCGACCTCATGTTCTAAATTCTTAGCGAAAGATCAAAACAGTAACTTAGTTGACTGACAGGAAGAGAATCCAATTTTTCTTGTTTTCGTGATGTGCATGAGAGAAAATGATGTACGCAGCCTTGTGAATTGCTGCTGGTCTTGAATTTCGAAATGTTCGGATTGTTGACTTGATTGTGTCTAGCCGATTTCGGAGTCTTCTTCCTGATATTCTAAATTTTTAGAGAAAGATCAAAACAGTAACTTAGTTCACTCCGAGAAACAGAATCTAATTCTTCATGTTTTTGTGATGTGCACAGCCTTGTCAATTGCTGCTGGTCTTGAATTTCGAAATGTTCGGATTGTTGACTTGATTGTGTCTAGCCGATTTCGGAGTCTTCTTCCTGATGTTCTAAATTTTTAGAGAAAGATCAAAACAGTAACTTAGTTCACTCCGAGAAACAGAGT
>Ga0116231_10014720_pt1 | contig 10397 bp, 6 predicted proteins | sample S1TSphgellanicum_2_FD_89695 | JGI IMG/M metagenome (GOLD analysis project Ga0116231, IMG submission 89695) | Host-associated microbial communities from peat moss isolated from Minnesota, USA - S1T2_Fd - Sphagnum magellanicum MG | ecosystem: Host-associated > Plants > Peat moss > Unclassified... | reverse complement strand
TTTAGGGGAAAACAACTAGAAATGGATCTTTTAATACAATGTTATTTTAAATATATTAATATACATATCTTGAAATTTTGAAATCAATATGTTGAATAAAAAATACCAAAAAACGTTAAAAAATAGTTGTAACCATTGTTTTTATAATGTAAAAGGATTTCTATATAATTATTTCTGAAAAAAAAATAATCCCTCTCTTTTTTTAAACATAATAGTGTAAAGAAGGTTTTTAAAAACTCTTTAGAAAATTTAAAATACTTTTTTTAAATGTTTGAAAAAAAAAATGGTCTAAGGGGGCAAATGTGGCTCATGATTGAATGCTTGCACCTTTGTAAAGTTGTGATAAACAAAATTGTTTGAATGTAGAATTGAAAATGTTGCCACCAAAACATTCTCACAAGTTTAGCTCATTCAAACTAGCAAGATGTTTCATCTAGGGTAGGCCTTTAATAATACAAGGTTGATCAAACTAACATCCCCTCCTTAGATTGTTTACAATCCAAGCCATGATTGTATCATATATGGTAAGGAAAATTATAAATTTTATAAAATGGTTGGGCATACATGTGGACAACAAGGTCCAAATGTTCACACAACTTATTGTAGAGCTTGTCTTCATAGTCTTCATATTATTGAAAGTTCTTTCATCCTCCATAGTCCCCATGATTTGCACCACTACCAATTCAACAACTTTCATGAACTTGTTGGATGTGACACATAATAACGCATTAGTAGAAAACTTCATCCAATCAAGACATTAGATTGGGATTCATTTGTTGGTCCATGGCTCATTGTGCATTGGATTTCATGGTTATATTGAAAAATGAAAATAGTAAGTCTAAAATGCGCAAATCTAGCATTGCAAGTATCCATGTATGATTAGAGCCAAGTTTCCTTGGCTTGCAAAAGAATTCTTTTAATAATTCCATGTGCACTAAGAAAGCTTCTTTTGCAATCTATTTAAACCAATATTGATGTGTGGTATTCCAACTGCATCCATGACATCTTGTGTTGGGAACCTTTTCTCCAACTCATCATTGACATTGGTTGTTGCCTTTGAATAATGTCTTTGCACCACATTAATAGTGTGCTAAAACAAAGTTCTAGTAATATGAACATATTCACTAATGTGAGAGTAAACACAATGCATCATGATTGAAGTCCTAGCAAGTTTGAATTTCATATTTTTTCAACCCAATTTTTAAATCAACACCCCATTTATGGATCACAATATATGATATCCCATTCAAATGGTTATGATACCTACAAAAACATCATCATGTAAGAAATTTGAAGATCCATGTACCTTGCATATATGTTACCTTAGCATAATTCAACAACAATTACACACACACACAGACACACACACATTTATTAAATTTCAATTATATATGTAAACCTATTGTCATGTCTAGTGCAAATTTTCAATGAATTTTATTTTTAATGAGAATTAGAAAATTCCAAAAGATAAGTTATTAACATTGTATATTTATCAATTCATGTAATTGAATATTATTTCTATGTAAATTGATATATTTTAATTGGAATTTGAAACATAAGTTACTAATGTTATGTAAATTTAGTCCGTGTAAATTAAATCTATGTAAATTTTAGTTGAACTTGTATTAAATGATGATATAATTAGTTTATTAATGTGTAAAATTATATATATTTTCATTTCTAGAGATATAATATTTGCATAATTATTTTAACTTGGTAGAAATTTTAATTTAACATTAAACATAGTTGAAAGACATTTTCAAAATCATAGATAACAAGAATTATTTAATGGACCAATGCAAAATGGTTAATATATGTAAATGAAGGTACTGTAAAAATTAACCACATTTTCGGTGTAAGGTAAACATGAACAAAGTCTAGAAGTGTATTTCCAATACCCTCATAGTGTTGCGATAATGTCATTAACCATGAAATAAATAAATTTTTTGAACATACTTATTCCATGTTCAATATATCATGCCATGTCTAGATGATCACATGTGGATTGGAAACAATGTTTATGTTTTTTGCTTTAAACATGTTTAAAGAGGCACATTGGATATTTGTTAACATAAACATTTTTCAAAGCTTTGGATGTAGGCGTAAACATAAGACGAATTGCCAGTTGCAACAAAAGCTTATAGCTAAGGTTATCAAATTGACTAAAATGTTGACACTAACTAAGCTAGACAACCTAGCCTAGGATAAGTAATTGGCTAGTAGGCTACTTGTTATCTAACTTACCTAACTAACTAGCTAATAGCCTAACTTAGGTGTACCTACTAGGCTACCTACATAATGTAGGCCTATTATATAGTTTAATCACTAGTGTAGGCCTTCTAAGTTGGTATCCTAGATGGTCTAGGTAGGTATTCAAAGTACCTATAACAATTGTGACTCAAAAGTGGAAGTTCAAAGCTAGGTTTTAAATACAAACTTTAAATTTCGTTTTCAAAATTGGTGGCATTGTCATAGGTCTCCAAAATCCACAAGCATTGCAAATTTTCATATAGAACAAACCCAAATCTAAAGATGTTGCAACTATTAAGGCCCAAATCAAGTACCATATCTAAACTTCAACTTGAAATATCATAATCAAACTTTAATTTTCCAAAACAAATCTTGATTCCCTTAATTAAGTGGTGATTAGTTGAAGGTGGGATTGCCACTAATATCAAAACAACTAATGCAAAAATCTTGTTGTAATTTGCAAGTTGCACAATGTTTCAATGTTCAATAGTGGTCAACCATAAAATTGAATCACATTTTGGCTATGCAACAACTTACAAGTACTCAAGACTACAGAAGGTAAGGAATCTAAAAGGTTGGAACAACATTTTTGCAATGGTATTTATTATAGCTCCTTTTAATCAATGTAATTCCCCCTTCAAATATCATAAATGCAAGCAACAGAACTTAACGGCAACGACTTGCCAAAATACATAAAAAGAGGAAATGAAGAGGGCATAGAGATTAGTAAAATTGATAGTGACTCCTCCTAATCAATGTTGAGGATCCGGCAAATGCAATAATGGAGATTAACTAAAGAGGCAAGCCCTAAACCCTATGGTGGAACAATCTAGCGTATTCAATTTGGATATAGGAGCCATGTTATGGAAACATGTGTGGGCTTTTGATAACCTCCTATTTGAAACCTTATTATTAAATTCATAATTGGGCATGATACTTTTTTAAATCCCATTTTTTTTCGAGAACATGTAGGAGCTCAAATTTTAGGGTAGGGAATTAGCTAAAATTTTCTTGTAAAAGAAATGTGCTCAAACCAAAAGTATAACCTTTTTTTTTAAATAGCATATTCAAAATTAGATTTTATTTTTCATTCATGTGTGGAATTCGAATTGGAACCATTCTAATGTATTTTTAAAAATTGGGTTTGAAGGTTCTTCATAAAAATAAAAAACCAACCAACACATGTTTTAATTCTCAAATAACAAAATTTGAAAATCACCCATCACTTGTATTTTACCCATTTGCTAGCCAACATTATTTGGTCATTTTAATGTTTCAATGATCAACAAATAAAATCACGAACTACCAACAACTATAATCATTAAGATCATCTTGCCAATATTAATGAGGGAAAATCACAACCTACTATTTTATAAGCCCGAGATGCACAAATTGAAAATTGATGATGATCACAAAATGCATGAAATAACATGAATAACAAAATGTGCCAAAACAACACCAATCACAAAATGTTCAAGTAGGAAGCCTTTTTAGGTTTTGGTTACTTACCTTCCACACAATAATTGGAGACCATTAAAAAACTAATTGTAGCAATTGCAACTCCAAAGTGGACCATCCTAGAAGTTCAAATTTAAGTTTCAATTTCATGTTCCAAACTTTAGAACTTGTTTTTCAAAATGGGTGGCATTGGGATGGGTTTCCAAAATCCAAAAACATTGTTAATTTTCATACGCAACAAACCCAATTTTGAAGATGTTGCAAACATTAGGGTCCAAATCAAGTATCAAATATGAACTTTGACTTGAAATATCATAGTCAAACTATAGTTCTCCCAAAAAAATCTTAATTCCCTTGATCAAACTACAATTGATTGAAAGTGGAACTACCACTAATATTAAAGTAACTAGTCCTAAAATGTTGTGACTTGCAAATTGCATAATGTCTCAATCTTCAACAATAATTGACATTCAATTATAAAACTTAATCACATTTTCATTATGCAACAACTTATAAGAACATAGGACTAAAAAAATTCAAGAACCTAAAGGGTTGGAACAACATATTTGGAATCACATTTATTGTAGTTCATTGCTCATAATAACTCCCCCCTCAAGCATCATGAATGCAAGTGACAAAACTTAATACCAACAATTTGCTAAAGTACATAGAGAGAGGTGGTGAAGGGGGCATAAATATCATTGAAATTGATGGTGATTCCTACTAATTGACCTTGAGGATCCAATAATTGCACTAATGAAGATTAGCCAAAGAGGCAAACCCTAAACCCTAAGGTGGAGCAATTTAGCATATTCAATTTAAATATTGGAGCCATGCAATGGTGACATGTGCGGGTTCTTTGACAACCTCCTATGCGAAACCTTAACCATTAAACTCATAATTGGGCATATAAGGGCGAAAGCACAATCAAGTATATTAAAAAATGGCTATGAGTACTTATAGTCATATTTTTACACATAAATGCAAGAACGTAGAGTCAAAACCTTTTCAATCATTGCTAAACCATCATCGTGCAAAGTATGATTGCAACATATATTATGTTGTATACAAAGTTAGAAAAACTTTAATGTAATAAAAATAGGTCAAAAATGTTTTTGACCTTGACTAGTGGAATTGTGTTAAAAAATATTTTTACATTAAAAAATCAATATATTATTATTTGTACCTTAAAAGTTGAAAGTACATAAATAAAATTTAGATGACCATTAACTAAGATTTTTTTAAAAATCCAATGTTTCATCTACTTGAAACTTACTTTGTTTCTTCAGACAACTTGAAAAATTAAAAAAAATCTACTTGCATTTTTAAGAAATATACTTAAATCTACTTTAAGCATGTGATTATTCAAATAACATGTTCATATTGATCATTGAAATAAATAATATTTTAAATTTAATATGTGAACATTTAATTTATGGGTACTTTACACTTTTTTTTGACAAGGATAACAAAATGTATACTTGATTGTGCTTTCACCCATTATGTTAAAAACCCATTTTTTCCAAGCTTATAGGTGGGAGTTCAAGTTTAGGGCAGGGAATTGGCTAAAATTTATTAGAAAAAGAAATGTTGTTTAAACCAAAAGCATTGAAACCATGATTTGTTTTTTGAAGAATAGCCTCAAATTTATATTATTGATTTCATGTATGTGTGGAATTAGAATTGGAACCATTCTAATTTATTTTTAAAAATTGGATTTGAAGGTTCTCCATAAAAGTCAAAAACCAACCAACATTGGTTTTTACACCTAAAAAGAACTAAATATGATAACCACCCATCATTTGTATTTTACCCATTTGCTAATCAACATTATTTGGTCATTTAGATGTTTGCCCATGGGATATTGTGGTTGAAGACACGTATCAAAACACTTTGGAACATAACCAACGTTGTATTTTGATGGTGTTTTTTTATTGGAAATGAAAACATAATTTTCATTTTGCATTTTAATGTGACTAATATTTGTAACAAATGCAGTTTGCATGTTGAGTTGATACAAATTTAACCTTTCACACAAATACATGTTCTTGATTTTTTTAGGGGCATTTTTTTGCATTTTTCTATATAAAATTTAATTTTGTCAAATACACAGGATTTTTTGTGAAAAAATAACCCTAATTTGATAGGTTTTCAAAAAAAATCAAGTCATTAGATTTTTACAACATGTCTAACAAGAAGCCCAAATATTGAAGGGTTTTTTAATTCTTTTACTTCATAAATCATTCACTATGGTTTCAAACTTCACTATTTTAATCAATCCTTAGTTCTTGTTTCCACAAGTCCTAACTTTGTTTAACAAAAGGAAAACACCAAAATAATGGCCATTTGTAAGGCTCAAAAAATAAATTATATTTTGTATCTCTTTATAATTAGGCCTTGATACATTTAGGTGGTTATGCATTAAAATATTTGTCTTCACCAAGTCATTTTGAAGTTCATTGAAAATACTTTTACATTGATGGGAATGGATTGGCTATTGGTTGGGAGAACTTTTACACATGTTCAAAAGGTTTTTAAAAGTGTAGGTTTCCTGTTTTATGAAATGGTGGTAGTAGTTACAAAGGAAGATAATGTTTTGGTGTTGTGTTAAAGAACAAAATGTGGAGAACAAGTGTGGAAGTTGTTTTGTTGTTTGGTGGGTGAGGGGAAAGTTTGGTTTTTTGTTGAGGTGTTGTTGGTGGTGTGAAGTTTTGTGGTTGTTAATGGAATTTGGAATTGCAAAAGAGTTGGTGGAGTGTGGGGTTTCAAATCGCACTTCAATTAGGTTTATTTTCATGGTATTTTTATTTTTCATAGGGGAGATGCAATTGTTTTGATTTGCATTTAAGGTTTCAAGGGTCTTTTTGTGTGTTAAGATATGAATGTTGTGCCCAATAACTTATGTTCAAGCTTTATGAAGGCAAAGTTTCACAGATTGGGGACACATATAGGAACATTTTGGTTGAGGATTTGCAAGGGTTTTTGCATCAACCCAAAAAAATGAAGTTATGTTCATGACATTTGCACAAGATAAAAACATGAGTGCAAGTTGAAATTTTACACATAAAGTTGGACACTTTATTTTTGGAAGTTAAATTAGAAAAATAAAAAAAATCCAATTTATAAATATTTTGTGTTGCAAGATCAATTACATGGACTTGTTTACATATGTAGTGTTTATATAGATTCTGAATTTTTGTTATATTAATTCTACAATTTTGATGTTGATTTGTAGGGCTTAATTATCACAAGTTCTTTTATATTCAAAGTTGCAAGGTTTAATTTTGATTTGAAGGATTTATCTATGCTTGAACATTTTTGTTTTGTGATTGTTTATGTATTTTGTTTCTATTTGTACTTTGGATTTTAACATTTGAGGTTGGGCATGTTTCATTTTACATACAATTTGAAATTTTGAGATTGATTTTCAAGGTTGAATTGGAACAATCTAATCATATCTTTTTATGTATTAATTTTTTGTTTGGGTTTCACATGAATTACATGTAATGTTTTCAATATTTATTTGTTACATGTATTGTAATACTAAATTTACAAGGTCTTTGGGTTCTAAAAACTTGTTGGAACTTGAAAATATAGGATTTGGCTATTTGGTTTTCATCATTTGATTTTGAAGATTGAAACATTTTTGGTTTTGATTCAACTAATGTGATTTTGTTTCTTTTGTATTTAATGTTTTTATTGATTGAATGGATAGAACAACACATGAATCATGATGTGTTTGGCAATGTGTAACATATTTGACCAACAACATGTAGTTTAAATTTTTATATAGATTACGGATAATTTAGGTTTTTATACCAAATTTGGACTTGGTGCTCATATAGTTTGAATTTGTTGGGTTTTTTATAACAAGGTTGAAACATTATACTTTGCTATGTTTTTTTTTTTGAAACATTTAGTTGAACTGATATGTTTTTATTTGGATTGTTTGAATTGTGAATTTTCATGTCATATGTTAAATTCTTGTCACATTTTCATATCTAGAAATTTTTAATGTAGAATCCTAGTCTTGGATATTTGTTTTGCAATTTGATTACATACTTTTAAGATTCACAAGTATTTTTTGGTTTAACCCATTTTCATAATTGTTAAATTTGTTTCACCTTTGTGATCAAATTAAAAGGGAATATCTTCTCAATATTTTGAATTGGCTATTTCGTTTTGAATAGATTTTACACTACAAATTTTGTCTTAAGACTAGTTTTAGAAACAAATGATTAATTTCTATGTATTTTAATCAAATATATTGTATAGAGTGATATAATATTGAAGGCAAATCATAATTTGGTAAAGACACATGGATATAAATATTGAAATTTCAAATCTTGGTTTGGAACACATTTAATACATTGAGGGTGATCATTTATTTGATACAAAAGCCTATGTGAAACACAACCAAATTTTAAACAAGATTCAGATTGGAAGTCCTTTAAAAGACCAAAGACTGAACCAAAACATGAACTATGTGGATTGGAAGACTTCAGAAACTAAACCAAAACATGAACTATGTGGATCGGAAGACTTCAGTTGGACAAAGGTTCTTTATAACTTTTGAAAATAGAAACTGGACAACATTAATCATGATCCTGTACTATGGAATGGGCTTGATAGGCCCTGTTCCACCTAGGAATGTCACGAGCAACCTAACAAGTTTTTGTAGGACTTATTTCAAAGCACAATTAATTTTCCCACCACCAATTCACATTTTAATCCTGTTCTCAATTGATTGATATTAAAAATGAGCATTGAAAACACAAAATGTGAAGCATGAAGACAACTACCTATCCCACCTAAGTAAGGAACCATTGTCAATTTCCCTTTGTAGTTTTTGTTGCCTTATATGGGGAACCTCATGTGGGACCTTACAATCCATGTAAAATTTCACTAATATATAATCTTACATTCTGTAAGCGTCCTGTTTTTTATATATAAAAGGCAGCGTTTCTTTACTTGTGGGGGAGGGTCTACATTTAGATCTGTTCTGGAGTTTTGGCAGGAATACCTGGCCTGCCGGCGAGAGTGAACCAGCATCCACCAGAGCACCACAAAGGATGGATGGTAAGTGGTCAAGAAACAGTTCTCTGTTGGGTTCCAGTTCGCTAGCTAACTATGGTGATTACCTCAGTTGCTTATTTTTACTACCTACCTACTAACAACCCACAAGCGGCAGGTTGTTAGTATGTAGTAAAAACAACCCTTACCTATGTATAAACCATCTAGTTACCTAGTAGTTACCTATTTCCTACCTATCTACTTATATATGGGACCTATTTCTTACAGAATTGGTTACCAAGGTGAAAAAAAATATTAACTCACTTGAGGTTCATCCACAACTGGGTAAATAACATGGATCCACTGGATTGTGTGCTGGTTCCCTGTATCCCTCAGTCTGCCCGCCTTGTCACTGCCACCTTGATTCCAGAAAGGGTCTACATGTAGACCCTCCTCCTCCTATTCATATTTTTGCTGACATTCAGAAGTCCTCTTTCATGTTACCCTAGTATGGCCTGTGCTGTGGACCCAAGTGTTACCACATCCTCTTGTGATTTTTCCTTCCAAAACCTGGTTTTTTGGGATTTATTTGAATTTTCAGCGGCAGAAATCATTTAAAGATCAACATCTCTCACATTCAGAATCCAAATCTTACCAAATAAATTCCATTAAATCGTGCTCATCAAGATCTTTTCAACAACACCAAAGGCACATTCCAATTCCTCTGAAATTTTCAGCTACGATATAATTTAATTTTCAGTGAAGAAATCATTCAATATTCAAGAACTTTTGGACTGCAAGTCCAAACTTCATGGAACCAAGCCCATGCACCCCTCCTCATTGAGAGCTTTCCAAAGACCCCATGAACAGGATCTGAAGCATCCGGGTTCGGTGGATCTCATAACTACAAACCAAAACAAACTCCTTTCCTTCATAGATAGATAGCTGTACAGGTGAAGCACAAAACAACACAATTTCCCAAATCTTGGTTTCAATGGTAGAGTTATCTTTAAAGTCACCCTGTCTTTGAGCCCTAGTTTGACCCTGTAATCCCTGTTGCATTCCCCATTTGAGTGTAGCCATAAAGTGATTGCAACTGGGTACTGTTTAATGGCACTTGGAATAATGAGTTCATAACATTTTGTGGGATATTATTCTGAGAGAACTTGATTAATGAAGAATATGTATAGGGGGAAGGTGCAGGTAAGGTAAATACAGAACCAGGGGTGAAACTCCTGTAAGGATAAATTTAGGTGTGAAATCTAGTTTGGTCTTCTCTTTTGTTCTATTTTCATCCTAGTTTTTTAATATCTCGTCCCCAGTTTTGGAAAAACTGGGAAGGAGCACCCCCAGTTTGGGGTATTTTATGGATACCTTCAAAATTTCTCCATGTCTTGATCATAGTAGAGGTCTCTGTCCTTCACAGTACTATTTTTCTCAACATCCGCCCAACAGTTAGTGAAATAGAGCAAGTTTGAGAAATTACTACGTATATATCCCAACCCAGAGCTTGAAATTTTTATCTGAACTGGATGTATTTCGTCACACTAGTTAATGATGAGAGGCAATCAGTACGTATGGTCCATGGGCATGATCTCTGGATGATTTACATCCTGATCAGTGTTTTGGTTGCTTTTTTGGACAAAAAGAAGGGATTTTTGGGGAAAAAAATGTTT
>Ga0116231_10014719_pt1 | contig 10398 bp, 12 predicted proteins | sample S1TSphgellanicum_2_FD_89695 | JGI IMG/M metagenome (GOLD analysis project Ga0116231, IMG submission 89695) | Host-associated microbial communities from peat moss isolated from Minnesota, USA - S1T2_Fd - Sphagnum magellanicum MG | ecosystem: Host-associated > Plants > Peat moss > Unclassified... | reverse complement strand
CGGCGGCTCGATCTGCTGTTCGAGCGAGTCGATTGCGCCGTCCCGCGCATCGGCATCGGCACCGCGCGGCCGGCGCGCGCGCCGCGTCATCTCGCCCGGCTGCTGACCGAGCGGCTGGAGCAGGTTGATCCCGGTCTCGGCGTGGAGGCTATGCGGCTCGTCGTGCCGCTGGCCGAGACGCTGCCGTATCGCCAGTCGCTCGCTTGCCTTGGGGAGGGCGGTGACCCCGATGACGACATCGCCGCCCTGGTCGATCGCATCGAGAACCGGCTCGGGCGCGGCCGGGTGTATCGCGTGGCGCCGGTGGAGAGCGACGTGCCGGAGCGCGCCGCGCGGCGCATTCCCGCGCTGGAGCCACCTCAGCGCGTGGGTTGGCCGCCGCATCTGCCGCGCCCGGTGCGGCTGTTCGATCCGCCGCAGGCGATCGACGCGATGGCCCTGCTGCCCGACCAGCCGCCGGCCGCCTTCACCTGGCGCCGCCGTCGCCATGTGGTGCGCCGCGCCGACGGCCCCGAACGCATCCACGGCGAATGGTGGCGGCGCGACGCCGAGATGTCAGCCGTGCGCGATTATTTCGCCGTGGAGGACGCGGACGGCCGCCGCTTTTGGCTGTTCCGCCGCGGCAACGGGGTGGATCCGGCGACGGGGGATCTGTCGTGGTTCCTGCATGGGGTGTTTTGAGGAAGCGGGTTTGCCGCTGTCAGGCAAATTGTAAGGACAATGGCGTTACGCCGTGCGGTGATGTCTTCAATGGAGATCGCCATGCTCACCCCGAAGCCAGCCGCTCGCCGCGCCGCCGAGGACGCGCCGCTCGACCGTGTGCTGCTCATTGTTGGTTCGGTCGCCTTTGAGGCTCTGTGCGCGCGTCTCGACGAAAAGCCGCATCCGAACGAAAAGCTGCGGCGCGCGCTCGAAACGCCGGTTCCTTGGCAAAAGTCATGAAGTCAGTCCACCCGGTCGTATTTATACCAAGATACGTTGCAAATGACCCAAATAACGCAAAACCGTCATGGCCGGGTCAAGCCCGGCCATGACAGGGAGCGTCAGCGGTCTCGCCATCTGGTATTAAAATGCAACCCGGTGATCCCGCTCCAAATTGGCCCGAAGGCATGGGTTCTCCACCGGTTCCGGCAGAATTTCGACGCGACGCCCAAGCGTCTCGCCGATCCGACGCTCAAGCCCGACCAACCGGATCAGGTCCATCATGGCCGCTGGATCGAACTCGACGGCGAGATCGACATCGCTTTCCGCATCCAAATCGCCCCGCGCGACGGAGCCGAACAGCGACAGGCAACGAATACCGGCCCGGCGTAACTCGGACTCGTGAGCGCAGGGTGGCGATGATATCATTGGCCAGACCAGTGACGTGCGTATCGCTCATGGGTATTCTCCCGCCCAAGAATAGCACGAAAACGTCACCCGCGCTCCCCGCCCTCACGTCAGCATCGGCGCCATGTCCGGGTCGCCCTTCGCCATCGCCCGCTGATATCCCTCGCGCGCGCCGATGCGTTGGAGATAGGCGCGGATGTTCGGATAGGGCGCGAGGTCGAACGGCAGGAAGATGCGCATCGTGGTCAGCGAGAACACGGTCATGATGTCCGCCGCGGTGAAGGTCGCGCCGGCGAGATATTCCGCCTTGCCCAGCCGCGCCTCGACCAAATCGAGCACCCGGTCCAGGCGCCCCTTCATGGCCAGCAGGGTCGGGTTGTCGGGCGGCAGGTCGAGCCGGCGGAGCGCGAGGTTGCGGCCCATGTTGGGCTGGAGATTGCCGTTGGCGAAGTGAAACCAGTAGAGGAAATCGGCGAACTCGGGATGATCCGGCCCCATCCTGAGCCGGCCGTCGCCGTATTTCAGGATGATGTAATCAATGATGGCGGCGGATTCCGCGAGCACCAGATCGCCGTCGGTGATGATCGGCGCGGCGCCAAGCGGGTGAAGGGCGCGCAGTTCGGGCGGCGAGAGGATGGTGACCGGGTCGCGCGTGTAATGCTTGAGGTCGTAGGGAAGGCCGAGTTCCTCGCAGAGCCAGATGATCCGCTCGGATTGCGATTTGCCGAGATGATGGATGGTCAGCATGCCGGAGGGTCCGCCGTTCTTGTGCCTGGAGTCATCGCCTTCTTCCTCGGTTCGGCCGTTCAAGGTCTCGGAACGGCGGCATCCCGCCTATATGACCATTCATGACAAAGCGCGCGATCCCTGACATTCTAGGTGTGACGATGTCCGATAGGACGGGCGGCTGATGGCCTATCCGAACGCCACGCAATCGGCCCCCCAATCTCTCGCGACGCTCGTCGCGCGGCCGATCAAGCAGGCGATCGCCGCAAATGTCGTCGCGCTGTTCAATGACCGTTCGCGGGGCGAGACGCCGGTCAAGCGGCGGATGGACGGGCTGTTCGGGCCGCGCTCGGTCGCCTGGCGCGTGCATGGCGACGTGACCTCGATGATGGTGGGCGGCGTCGCCGGGCTCATGCTGCAGATGCTGCATCCGGCCGTCCTCGCCGGCGTGTGGGACCACTCGAATTTCCGCGTCGACATGCACGGGCGGCTGCGGCGCACGGCGCGCTTCATCGCGCTGACCACCTATGGCGGGCGGGAAGAGGCGGAGGCGGTGATCGCGCGGGTGCGGCGCATCCATGACCGCGTCACCGGAACACTGCCCGACGGCACGCCCTACGCCGCGAACGACCCCAAGCTGCTCGCCTGGGTCCATGTCACCGAGACCACGAGTTTTCTGGCCGCCTGGGTGCGCTACGCCGAACCGGACATGTCGGGCGCGGATCAGGACCGCTATTTCGCCGAGATGGCGCGCATGGGGGAGGCGCTGGGCGCCGATCCCGTTCCGCGCGGCCGGGCCGAGGCGCGCGACCTGATCCGGCGGATGCGGCCGCTGCTGCGGGTCGATGCCCGCACCCGCGAGGTCGCGCGGATCGTGTTGACCCAGCCCGCGGCGAACCGGATGGCCGAGCCGCTCCAGACGCTGACGATGCGGGCCGGCATGGACCTGCTGCCGGACTGGGCTAGCCGGATGCACGGGATCGCGGGGCCGGCACTGGAACGGCCGTTCGTGCGCGCCGGGATGCTGGGAGTCGCGCGGACGTTGCGATGGGCGTTCCAATGACGGCCCATCACGCGCCGCGGATGGCGGGCCAGCCGAGCGAGCCCTCCGGGCCGGGGCGGTTGCGGATCCACCAGGACCAGTCCCGCGGCAGCAGCGAGAACGGGTCGTTATGGGCCAGTTCGCGCGCGGCGTAGATGGGCCAATGCGGGTTTGACAGGGCAGGGCGGCCAAGAAACACGAGGTCGATCAGCTCGTCGCGGATCACCTTGTCGGCTACGGCGGGTAGGCCGAGATTCCAGCTGACGCCGACGGGGATGCCGATCTCGCGGCGCACGCGCGCGCCCCGTTCGACAAAGAACGCCACCTTGTTGAACGGCACGTCCTTGATGTCGTCGGTGTTCATCCCGAGGCTGAGATCGGCGAGGTCGAGCCCGTGCTGCTTCAGCACGCCCACGGCCCAGACCGCGTCGTCAAACTTCACGCCCTTCTCGTTGAAATCGTCGGAACCGAGCCGCATGGTCAGCGGCAGGCGCTCCGGCCACACCGCACGCACGGCGTCGAGCGCCTCGCGATGGAACCGCAGCCGGTTTTCGAGGCTGCCGCCATATGCGTCGGTGCGCTGATTGGCGAGCGGGGAAAAGAAGCTGGCGCCGAGATAGCCGTGCGCGAAATGCATCTCCAGCCACTCGAACCCGGCCTCCAGCGCCCGCCGCGCGGCCTCGGCATAGGCGCGGTGGATGTCGTGGATCTCCGCGATCGTCATGGCATGCACGGGATAGGTGTAGCGCCCGCCATAGGTGATCGCCGACGGGCCGCGCACCTGCCAGCCATCGGGATCGTCCGGCGGCAATTGCGTCTTGCCGTCCCACGGTTTGCGCTCGCTTCCCTTGCGGCCGGTATGGCCCAACTGGATGGCGGGGACGGCGCCCATCTCCTTGATGATGGTCGTGACGCGCCGGAGATCCTCGATCTGGTCATCGTCCCAGATGCCGGCGCAATGGGTGCCGGTGCGGCCGTCCGGGGTGATGGCGATCTGCTCGGGAAACACCAGTCCGAAGCCGCCGGCGGCGCGCGAGCCCATGAGCATGACATGGAAATCGGTCATCTTCCCGTCCTCGCCGGACCGGTACATCGTCATCGGCGACATGGCGATGCGGTTGCGCAGCGTGACGCCCTTGAGCGTGTAGGGGCTGAACAGATCGGGCATGGCGGACTCGCGTCTCTGTGCGCCGGGCCGGCACGCAACCCTCGTACCAGCCGCCAGGCGCTATCCAGCCGTGGCGTCGAGGGGCGTGCCTGGCGTGACGAGTCTCGGCCGCGGCGCGAACACCACGCTCTCGTAGATGTCCGACAAGGGCAGGGAGAGGCCGATCGTGCCGAGGTCAACCACCCGATCGAGGCCGGCGATCAGTTCGCTGTCCCATCCGGTCGCCGCGTCACGAGTAAACAACCGGATCCGCGCGAAATCCGGATCGATATGCAGGATGTGATCCAGTCCTGGGATACGCTTGTATTCTTCCAGCTTTCCCGTTCCGTCGAACACGCGGGTGGATCGCGACAGAACCTCGACGATGAGGATCGGGTTTTCAGAGATATAGGATTGCTGATCGACAACGTTGCAGGCCACGACCACGTCGGGGTAGCGGATGTTTCCGTTTGGAATTCTCACGGCAATGTCGGCCATGTGAGGGCGGCACCTGGTTCCTCGAAGCTGAGGCCGTAGGCTTGTGTAGACGTTCCCGCAGATCGTGCTGTGCGCGAAGTTCGTTCCCGTCATCATGACGGGTTGGCCATCCACCAGTTCGTGGCGGAATTCCTCGCCCTGGAGCCAGTCGAAGAATTCGGCTTCCGACATCCCGGAATGATCGCCCCGCGCGATATCGGCCATGACGATGCTCCTTATCCCGCCATCCATGGCGGCGTCGGCAATCCCTTGGCGCGCAGGAATTCGGGGTTGAACAGCTTGGATTGGTAGCGCCCGCCGCCATCGCACAAAATCGTCGCCACGGTGTGCCCCGGCCCGAGATCGCGTGCCACGCGAATCGCCGCCGCCACATTGATCCCGGCCGAGCCGCCGATCGACAGCCCCTCATGGACGAGCAGATCGAACACCTGCTCCAGCGCCTCCGCATCCGGGATGCGCACAGCGTCGTCGATCGGGGCGCCGTCGAGATTTCCCGGCACGCGGGACTGGCCGATGCCCTCGGTGATGGAACTGCCCGATATCGTCAGATCGTTGTTTTTCACCCAGCCGTAGAGACCGCTGCCCTCGCAATCGGCCAGCACGATCCGCACCGCCGGGTTGCGCTGCTTCAGCGCGAGGCCGACCCCCGCGAGCGTGCCGCCGCTGCCGCAGGCGCAGGTGAAGGCGTCGATGCGGCCGGCCGTCTGGTGCCAGATTTCGGGCCCGGTGGTCATCCGGTGACCCTCGCGGTTGGCCAAATTGTCGAACTGGTTGGCCCAGACCGCGCCCATCTCTTCGGCGAGGCGCCGGGAGACATGAACGTAGTTACCGGGTTCGCGGTAGGGTGCCGCCGGCACGAGGCGCAGATCGGCGCCGATCATGCGCAGGAAGTCGATCTTCTCGGCACTCTGCGTCTCCGGCATGACGATGACGCAGCGATAGCCGCGCGCGTTGCCCACCAGCGTGAGACCGATGCCGGTGTTGCCGGCCGTGCCTTCCACGATGGTGCCGCCCGGCTTGAGCACACGGCGCCGCTCCGCGTCCTGGATGATGGCGAGCCCGGCGCGATCCTTCACCGAACCGCCGGGATTCATGAACTCGGCTTTGCCCAGGATGGTGCAGCCGGTCGCCTCTGAGGCGCGGCGCAGCCGGATCAGCGGGGTGTTGCCGATGGCGGCCGCCAGATCGGCGGCAATCGGCGGGGCGATGGTGGCGTGCGGCTCGGTGTCCATTCAGACGTCCCAACAGTGATCGCGGTTGAACGCGCCGTCGCGGCGTGCGATCCCCGCGCGGCCCGGCTCGTTCTTGTAGCACCGGGCCGCATCATCCGTCGGAGCCCTGCCATGGTCGAGAACATTCCCCCGAAAGCCGTCTGGGAGGCGCTGCGAGCCGACCCCGACGCCCAGCTTGTCGATGTCCGCACCGACGCGGAATGGAGCTATGTCGGCCTGCCGGACCTCACATCGGCGCGGAAGCAGCCGGTGCTGATTCCCTGGCAGGTGTTCCCCAGCATGCAGGTCAACGGCGCCTTCGTGGATCAGCTCAAGCAGGCGGGCTTCACGGCCGAAAACAAGATCTATTTCCTCTGCCGCAGCGGCGTGCGCAGCCTCGCCGCCGCCCAGGCCGCCATCGAGGCGGGCTTCCCGCACGCGTTCAATATCAGCGACGGCTTCGAGGGCCCGCCCGATGGACAGGGCCATCGCGGCGCGGTCGCCGGCTGGAAGGCCGACGGCCTGCCCTGGCGCCAGCGCTAGCGGAGTCCGGCCACCATACTGGTGAGAGACGGCCGCCGCCCAAGTCGATCCACGCTCGTTCAGGGCCGTCGTGACGATGCCTACCCCGACCTTGGCGATGAACGACTGGGTCCGCGAGATCAGCGGCGGAAAATTCGATCCCGACGCTGTGTCCGCGCCCGCCGCCGCCGGCCTTGGCGTGGCGGAATTGGCCACGGCGGGGCTGGCGGCGGCGGCGGGCGTCGCGGGATTGGTCGCCGCCCCGGTGATGGAGTTCCAGCAGGCCGCGCGATAGGCGCGAGAACGCGAGGGCGCGAAAGACTTCTGGGATGTGTTCAAGGAGCTGAGGCAGCTCTACCCCGACAATCCGCTGGTGCGTGATTTCGTCACCGCTCCCGGCTGGGTTCCATCGGAAACCGATGTCGCGAAACTTCAGGCCGCTCTTGCCTGCGCGAAATCGCATACGCCGCCACATCGGCGCCGAACCGATCCACGCTCGCGTTCCAGAACTGGGATGCCGGCGCACAGGCGCACCGAAAGCCCGAGGACGACGCGGCGCCGAGCGACCCGCGGATTGGGATGCCGATCGTCACGCGCACCCAGGAGAAAGCGGACCTCGCGGCCAGACTGCACGCGCAAGGCTGGGGCGCCCGCCAGATCAAGACCCAGATCGACAATCTGCGCAACAGGTCCGGCACGCCCGCCGCCCCGTCCGACGGCTGCAACAAGGGATTGCCCGAAGCGCTCTGGACCGACTCCAGACGCGCCCGCGACATCGCCATCCGCAACGATCCGAAACGGCGGTCGGCGATCGCTTCGGGCGAGGTGAGCGCGGGCGACGTGGTCGCGCGGCACTGCCTCGCGATGCAGGCGCTGCGCGACAACCCCGATATCGCGACGGCGCTCGCGCGCACCGGCCGGAGCCCAGACAACGCGGACAATCTGATCGCGCTGCCGAGGGATGCCGACCAATCCGCGGCATCTCCCGCGCCTTCGTCTCCCGACTTCGTTTCATCCCGAGTATTTCGATCCGCAAGGCTATCACTTGGTTTCGCGGCGCCTCTTCGAACTTCTGGACCAGCCGCGCGGCTCGCTGCAGGATCTGTCGACGTGGATCGAGTGGCCGGAAGGCGACCCACCGGATCGAACCTATCTCTGGCTTTCCTGCATCCCGCGTCATCCCGCCCTTGATCTGAAGCGATCCATCGGTGAAGTCGAGGAACTCGGCAAGGACGCGAAAGAGACCCCGATCCTCCAACTTTACTATCCCGAAATTATCTATTTCCGCGAAGATCCGACTTCGCCTTACGAAGTCTTCCGCGCGGGAGAGAGCCGCGTCACGGTCTTTGTTATCGACGCGGTGGCCGAGGCGGTTGTCCGCGCCGGCTGCACCGGCAGAGCGTTTGTTAAGGTCCATGCCTCACGAGCCGTCGAGGGCCCGCGTCGTCGTCGCGGCGTCGATGGCGCCGAGCCGCATCCTCGCAGGTTTCGGTAGCGCCGCCGCAACCGTTAGCGGTCGTAGAGAACCTCGAGCACCACGAACCACGGATAACGCGTGTCGATCGGCTGGTTCGAGACCGTTCCCAGCCGCCCGTCTGCGGTCACCGGGATGTGGGTGAGCGTCACCGCGTCATCCACATTGCCGCTGACGGCGGAGATGACGCCGGGGGCGGTGGCGACGATGATCTCGCAATGGCCGGGGAAGCCGGTCGGCAGATCCTCGAAGCGGATGCGTTTTCGTCCGCGCGAGGCGCAGATCAGATCGCCAAGCTTGGGGGCATAGGTATTGATCGGGTGGGCGCTCACCACCCAGCCATTATTGGCGCGCGCGGCGTTGATGTAGGTCGCGTGGCTTGGGGAATACGGGAAGCGCGCCCCCGCGCCGGCGATGCGCATGACATAGGAGATGAAGGCGGCCGACCAGGGATACTGGCCGTCATGGCTGGCGGGGAATTCGAGGCCGTACTCGTCATGCTTGCCGGTCCAGGCGCTTTCGCGGCGCTCGGCATCCTGCCCAAGCCACCAGTATTCGCCGACGCGTTGCCACAGGCCGGGCATCCGCTCCGGTTTGTCTTCGGGCAAGGGGGGAGGACGCGTGTCCGGCGGATCATCATCGACCGGCTGGCCCCACAGGCGCCACTCCCGCAGGGCGATCGCCACGGCATCCTCACGCGAGAAAGGCTCATAGGGCTTGCGCGCGAAATCAGGCACATGGGCGCTGGGATCTACGATATGGCCCGCACCGGCCCCTGGCTCGACCGGTTGCGAGGTCTGCGCGCAGCCGGCGAGGCCGAGAAGCAGCAGGATCAGCGTCCGACAACTTGCCATGACATCACGGGTGTTGGAACGCGACTCGGGCCGCGATCAGGGTTAGCCCAATCTACCAGAAAACGGCGCCGCAACGCCGCTCAGGCCGCCAGCGCGGCCCGTTCAGGGAACAATTCGAGCAGACCCGCCTCGCTCGCCGCGCAGCGGCCGCGCTCGGTGATCAGGCCGGTCAGCAGGCGCCCCGGCGTCACGTCGAAGGCCGGGTTGGCCGCCGCGCTGCCTTGCGGGGTGACGCGGACGCTGGCGATCGTGCCGTCGGCCGCCTGCCCGGTCACATGTGTCACCTCGCTGGCCGAGCGTTCCTCGATGGGGATGTCACGCACCCCGTCGGACACCGTCCAGTCGATGGTGGAGGAGGGCAGCGCGACCCAGACCGGCACCCCGTTGTCCTTTGCCGCCAGGGCCTTGAGATAGGTGCCGATCTTGTTGGCCGCGTCGCCGGTGCGGGTGACGCGGTCGGCCCCCACGATCACCAGATCGACCTCGCCGTGCTGCATCAGATGGCCGCCGGCATTGTCGGCCACCACGGTATGGGCCACGCCGTGCTTGCCCAGTTCGAACGCGGTCAGCGCCGCCCCCTGGTTGCGCGGGCGGGTCTCATCGACCCAGACATGCAAATCGATCCCGCGCTCGAAGGCGGTGTAGACCGGGGCCAGGGCTGTGCCCCAATCCACGGTGGCGAGCCAGCCGGCGTTGCAATGCGTGAGGACATTCACCCGCCGGCTCGACCCGCGCCGCGCATTGGCCTGCGCGACCTGTTCGATAAGTTCGGCGCCATGCCGCCCGATCGCGCGGCTCTGTGCCTCGTCCTCGTCGGCGATGGCGGCGGCCTCCAGATACGCGACGCGCACGCGGTCGTTGGTTCGGGTGTTGCGCAGCACCGTGAGCATGCGTTCGACCGCCCAGCGCAAATTCACCGCCGTCGGGCGCGTTTCGGCCAGCATGGCGCAGTCCCGCTCCATCGCGTCGGAGGATGGATCGGCGCGCAGGGCGAGGCACACGCCATAGGCGGCGACGGCGCCGATCAGCGGGGCGCCGCGCACCTGCATGGTGCGGATCGCGTGAGCGACCTGCGCCACATCGGTCAGCCGCAGGATGTCCACCGTCCAGGGCAGCTTGGTCTGGTCGAAGATGCGGATGGACCAGTCGTCCTGCAAATCCACCCAGACGCTACGATAGCGTGTGCCGTCGATCTTCATGTGTCCCGCGCCCCGTTCCAGAGATGCGGCCCAAGCGGGGCCAGACCCAGAGCGCGGGACATGACCCATCGCGGCCCCGGGTTCAACGGCGCGCTCGGCACGTCAACCATGCCGGAACCGGGCCTGTCCGCCGCTAGATCCGCTGGTGCAGCACGCACACCAGGGTAAACAACCGCCGGGCGGTCTCGAAATCGATCGCCACCTTGCCTGCGAGGCGCCCGATCATCAGCTGCGCGCCTTCGTTGTGCAGGCCGCGCCGTCCCATGTCGATCGCCTCCATCCGCGCCTCACGGCCTTCCTCGACGGCCTTGAGATGGCTGTCGACCAGAAGCTGGTAATCCTTGATCAGGCGACGGAACGGTCCGAGCGCGAGAACGATGGCGGTCAACGGCGTGG